>Ga0116146_1000138_pt1 | contig 93437 bp, 79 predicted proteins | sample AD_JPNHG2_MetaG_FD_89748 | JGI IMG/M metagenome (GOLD analysis project Ga0116146, IMG submission 89748) | Active sludge microbial communities of municipal wastewater-treating anaerobic digesters from Japan - AD_JPNHG2_MetaG | ecosystem: Engineered > Bioreactor > Anaerobic > Digestate | place... | reverse complement strand
TGGAGCACGCGGCCAAGGGCCTGATGAACGCCTACGAGAACGTGCAGGCGTCGGAGTCCCGGATCCGCGACACGGACATGGCGGAGCAGATGTCGTCCTACGTGCGCTACCAGATCCTGACGCGGGCCGCCACCTCGATGCTCGCCCAGGCGAACGCGAAGTCGCAGACGGTCCTCGAATTGTTAAAATAGGGTGGGGATTAATCCCCAGCATTGCAGACCCATTCAAAAAGCCGTCCCCAAAGGACGGCTTTTTATTTTCCTCAATCTTTTCTCCATGAAATAACATAAAGCATTCAACGCGGAGGCGCTGAGAACACGGAGATTGGGGAGGGTCATTCTTTGAATCACATATATTTGAAAATTAAGATTGTTAATTGCCAATTCTTCACAATGTATAACTTCATTTTTCACTGTTATATTATTTCTTTAGTTAAGAATGCCCCATTGACTCTGCGTTCTTTGAGCCTCAGCGTTGAATTCTTTTTATCTTTCGATGCATAAAATGTCATGAAAAACAATGGAATTCCCGGATTAATTAAAGTAATTGACATTTTATCCGTATCAACAATCCTACTTATTAATTCATATACTCATTCCATCCAGGGCAAAGGGAATCACCATGCGAAATCCCGGATTATTCCATTTCATGAAACCATCACCGGCAGGATCATACGCCCGGAAGTCTGCTTTTATCCTGATCCTGATTGCAATGCTGTCGGCAACAGCATGCTTTGATGATTCCTCGGAGAAAAAATCCGCGTCATCCGCTCTTCCCCTCATGTCCATGCTGGGCGCGGACGGCGCCGGAGCGCCTAAAAGCCCGGAGGTCCCGGACAGGCCCGACATGATCGGTTCCGGCGGCGGTACCATCACCGTATCGTTCAACGTTCCATCAATGAAAAACGCGCGGGTGTACGGGTTTGTCTTTGACGACCGGGGCGCCTTCAGGGGCGAGATCGGCTATGGCGAAACAAGGAACCTTGTCAACGGCAGAAAGACCCTGGTTGTCCATCATGCCCGGAGCAGCTACTCCAGCATCACCACCGGCGAAGACACTATATTCCCCGACGGCATCTACACCATACACGGAAAGTTCGATCTCCGCTCCGACGGTTTTGACAGCGACCAGGGCGACAGGGGCTTCAGGGTGAATTTCGCCGTCAATGGCGACACGGCCATAACCATCGCGGACGATGACGTGATACATCCGTGCTCTGAATTACTGGCATCATCCAACAGGCCAGACCTGAAATTCGCCACGGTCTACGCGTACATGTATTTTCCCGGCGGCGATCCCCTGCGCTACTTCGCCTACCGCTATGACGGTGCCGCGACCTACGTGAAGCTGAACCAGAACGGCAGCGATATCGGCAACACCATGAGCGAGGACCTGAATGCGGGAGTATACGACGTCCTGATCATAGCCGACATGGACGACAGCATCAATGACCCCATGTCACCGGCCCTGACCAACGGGGACAAGTACATCGTGGTCAAGGGCATGGTCATCGACGGGGTGGACCCCATTGATATATCCGATTACGTATTCAAGACATACATAGCCGCGATACTTCCCGCCCCCCGGGTGCATCTCCAGGCGGCCCTCAATGCCGTTACCCTGACCATCACGAACATGGCGGGAGCGGCGTCATATAACGTGTATGGCAGATCAGCCGAAGGTTTCGCGCTGCTGGGAACCATCGTCAGAGACGAAAGCGGCGATTACACCTATTACAACGATTACGGCCCGGATGATGAATTTGACGCGTACGGGCTCCCCGCAAACACGACCCTATCGTACCGGGTCGCCGCGGTAAAGAGCAACGGCGCCGAAGGCGAGCTGAGCCAGTGGCTTTCGGTAACAACCGGCGCCGTGCAAAAACCGGAAATTTACGGGAACAAGGTAATAAGCACCTCCCGGCTGGACCTGCTGGTCGGCATTCCCCGATACTGCCGTGAGATCGAAATAATCGCGCTGTCAAACTCCTGCAGCGGTCCCCAGCTCCTCAAGTATAATTTCCCCATCGGCGAAGACCAGCGCGGCAGGGAATCGTATTTTTCACTTGCAGACTTCCCCCTGTCCCAGGGCATGACCTACGCGTTTACCGTCCGCGGCAGAGACCTGCATGACGACTGGAGCGAACCGTCGTCCTGCTACCTGTTCCCGTATTGATGTAAAATTAAAAAGCGATGTCGACAGACATAACCTTCGTGTTTAACCGCCAATGGCGATCACGTCCGGACGCCTTTTTTGCCTTTCCTGCCAGGGTCATGGCCGTTCATGCCATAGGCATCCAGCATCTTGTAGATTTCCCACAATGAGTAGAAGAGAGTCAGCAGCAGGGGTCCCACGAACACGCCGGGCAGGCCGAAGGCCTGGATGCTCCCCAAGAGAAGGAAGAAGAATATAATGGGATGAAAGTTGAGTTTTTTTCCGAACACCTTCGGCTTCACCACGTTTTCCAGCAGCAGGTACCATGCCAGGCACCAGATCCCGAGAAACAGGGCCATGAGATACGACCCGGTGGCCAGGAGGTATATGACCGCCGGCACCCACACCAGGGACGTGCCTATGACCGGTATTAGGGAAAGGATTGCCGCAAGGCTCCCCCCCAGGAAGGCCAGGGGTATCCCGACGATAAAAAGGCCGATGCCCACCAGCAACCCCTGGCATATCATGATGAGAAGATTTCCCGTCAGGAGGACCCGTATCACTTCCTTCATACGGCCGATCACTTTTTCCTCAAGATCAGGGGGGAAAGGCATGTTCCTGTAAAAGAGCGCCCTCATGGCGCTCCCTTCCTTGAACATGAAAAAAAGAATCAGCAGAAGGAAGAAAAAATCAATCAACAGGCCCAGCGGATACGCTATCATGGCCTGCACGCTCGACAGCACCATGCCCGATATGTTCTGCACGAAATCAGTGGCCTTCGTGGTAATGTCCGACTTATCGATGTTCAGGTATGCAAGAATGTCCTGAACCACCCGGCTGCTGTAAATGTCGTCAATCACGCCGGCCTTTATCTGCCTCTGTACCACGTCGTAGAGCTGGAACACCTGGTCAATGACGGCAACGACGATAAAGAACAGCGGCACCATGACCAGGAGGACCAGGAACAGTATCATGATGGCGGAGCTTAAACCATCCTTCTTTACACGGGACAGTATGATATTGTACAGCGGCTGGAGCGCCATGTACAGGAGCAGGGCAAACAGAAATGGCCAGAAAAAATACCTGAAAATGAAAACAAGCCCCCCGATGACGGCTCCGAAAAGAATGAAGAAAAGCATCTTCATCGTTTTGTCGTGCTGCAGCTCGAAATAGGAGTCCCTTTTTACCATATGACCGTGCCATGAAATTACGGGCCTCTTCTCATATCAAGAAGAGGCCCGGATATAATTGCCGTTCCGCGTTCAATCAAACCAGAGATGAACACCGCACAACATGTTTTACTTAGTCAGATAGTGAGAAAGATCAGTCGCGATCCTGGTGATTGCGTGGTCAAGATACGTGTCATCGGCTATTTTCTTGCGAAATTCCTCGATCTTGTCCGCATCAAGCTCCCTGTTGTCCTGTTTAATCTCACGATCCTCCTTTTTCATGAGATCGACCATAAAAACCTCCCGGGATACCCGTTCCTCCGTGAATCGGGTTTTGCCCAGTTATTAATCGGCTGTTTCACCCACGGGGATTAGCTTTTTTTTAATGTAAGGATACGTTTTTTAGGTGGTGGAAAAGCCGGTTTTCATTCCGGGTACCGCAGAAAAATTGAGGATTTTGTTTTTCCCGGATATGCATTAATCTTCGGATTAATGCGATAAATAGTAAAATTTTAAGATACATAATCCATTCTGGCATGAATTTTATTTAAAAAAATCAATGTCAACCAAGCATCGTATCATTATTTCTTGCGCTCCCCCTTGGTCCAACGCATCCGGTACTTCCTGTACCCGCGTTGGGGTCAACCTTCTCCTGAGCAAGCAGGTCGGCGTGGTGCAAAAGTGCGGGCCGCAGGCATGCGGGGCGTGCACTCACGGGAATCATGACGGGATGCGGTCATATTTAATTTATGCGTGATTTTTGTAAATCATTGACAAATATCGCAAATTGTAAGCATAGTATACCATTACAACGAGGATCAGAAAGCTGCCATGTTTGATATAAGAGAATATTTTGATTTTGACAATACGGTGAGGGACATACGGCGGGACATCGTGGATATCGACGATGATATTGCCTATGACATCAACACCCTTATCTCGGGGCGCTTCGACAGCCTGTACAGGCGGGACCGCTACAAGCACAACGACGCCGTGATTGAGATCATTTACCCGGCCCTGCAGTTTCCCGGCAACAACAACTTCATCCTGAACCCCGACCGGGTCCGGTACCTCCTCTCCTTCTATCCGAATAAAAGCGATTTTCACAATATCGATAAAATCGTGATCCGGCCCCGCTTCATAGAGGTCGGCAATATTGAACTGGTCTCCCTTTACCTCAGGCGCAAAAAAATACTGGTGCTCTATCTGTTTCATCCCCACTTCTACCGGATGCGGTATCCGCGGTTTGATGACCGTGAACGGGCCGGCGACCACACTACTGAAGACGTGCTGAAGGACCGTCTCACGGACAACACGATCGTGAAAGACGACACTGAAGAAGTGTATGTCCACCCCCTCTGGTACCTTCTTTCCATTGTCGCCCATGGAAACGACGACAGGATAGACAAGTTCTTCATCAAGAAGGACGCCCTGAACGACCGCATCTACGAGATCATGAACGACATCTCCTTCTACTATTCACGCCACGGATACTGACAGGCATGGTCGATTACCACACGCACACCGCCCGCTGCGGCCACGCCTACGGCACCGTTGAGGAATATATCGAGTCAGCGCTGTCGCGAAAAATCCGCGAGATCGGCTTCTCGGACCACGCCCCCATGCCGGAGGCGGAGCGGGAGGGGTACACTATGTCGGCCGCGGAAGTTGAGCCATACATCGCCTCGCTGGAGAAGCACCGCCGCCGGTACAAGGAAAGGATCAGCGTCAGGATAGGATTTGAGGTTGATTACCCCCTTCTCGGGAGTTTCGCCGACAGCTACTTTACCGATCCCCGCATCGACTACCTGATCGGATCATGCCATTTCATCGACGGGTGGGCCTTTGACCATCCGGACTTCATCGACGAATACGGGAAGCGCGATATCGACGACATCTACGGTCGTTATTTCTCCATCATGGAGGCCATGGCCGCCGCACGGCTCTTTGACGTGGTCGGCCACTTCGAACTGGTGAAAAAATTCGGGTTCCGTGCCGTGAGGGACCACCGCCCCGCCATAGAAAAAATAGCGCGGCTGCTCGCCGCGGCCGGCACCGCCGTCGAGGTAAACACCGCCGGCATGGCCCACGAGGCCAGGGAAATGTACCCGGCCGACGGCATTCTGAAGATATTGTTTGACTGCAATGTCCCGGTCACCCTGGGCTCCGACGCACACCGGCCTGAACAGGTGGGGCGCTTTTTCCCGGAGGCCGCTGAAAAGCTCGCCGGCGCGGGGTACCGCGCCATCTCCGGCTTCTCAAAACGGAAACGTTATGACATCACCCTGTAGCGGCGCGCGCCGCCCCCGCAGTACGCCGGCCGCGGAGCCTGCCCGATGACCGCTCTCGAACAATCAGGCACCGGCGAATACCGCCTGCGGACGCCGTTCAGCGGCCTTACCATCGGCGTGATCGCGAAATCGGCTAACCCCGTCGACTATACCGCCGGACCTGCCGCCATCCGCGCCGCCGAAAAGGAACTCCTGAGCAAAGCAACCGGCCTTGAACCGCGGAACATCGTGGCCCTGGACCAGCGTCACGGCGATTCCATCATCATCGTCCATGACAGGCCGGGGGAGGACTCCCTCATCTTCGGTGAAGCGGACGGCCTCGTGACCGTGGAGTCCGGCATATGTCTGGTCATACGCACCGCGGACTGCGTCCCGGTCTTTGCCTATGACCGGATACGCCGCGTCCTGGGCGCTGTCCATTCAGGCTGGCGCGGCACGCGGCTGGCCATCGCGGGGAAGATGGCTCGCCTGATGAAGGACCGGTACGGCTCGTCGCCGGGCGATATCCATGCCTGGATCCTCCCTTCCATCGGTCCCGGGTCATACACGGTAGGCAGGGACGTTGCGGACCTGTTTCCCCGCGACATTACCGAAAAAAACGGCGTTATCCGCCTCGACCTCTGGGGTAATATTGAGCGCTCACTTATCGACGAAGGAATTCCCCGGGACAATATTTTCAGCGCCGGGATGTGCACCCTGCAAATGAAGGAAGAATTCTTTTCCTACCGGGCCGGTGACGCGGGGCGGAACCTCAACTTCGGGTTCCTGTCCTGACCGGCGCGGGGCCGCGTCATTTCCCGTGGACCTTCTTCTCGATCATCCGGCAGATGATCTCCATGTCCAGGACCGGCTTGTGGATGATCGATTCGAGATCGATGCCCATGGCGACCAGGTCTTCCGAAGGCATGTAATCGATGGAGCCGGTGTGGATGAAGCACTTGATCCGGGGCTGGAGCTCTATCGCTTTGGCCACCACCTCGTTGCCGTCCATGTCCGGAAGTCGCAGGTCGACGATGGCGGCGTCAAAGGCCTCCGCAGACATTATGGCAAGGCCCTCCCGGGCCGATTCCGCTGTCTGCACTATAAAGCCGTGGTCCTCAAGGAATCCCTTCAGCATCCTGGTTATCATTTTTTCGTCATCGATGATCAGTACCCGTATCGCGCTCATGGCTGCCTCACAAGGGGAAGTTTGATGGTGAACACCGCGCCTTTGCCCGGACTTGAAGACACGTCTATGGTCCCGCTATGCGTTTTCGTGACGATGTAATAGGAAACGGAAAGGCCGAGCCCCGTGCCCATGCCGACCCCCTTCGTGGTATAGAAGGGTTCGAAGATATGCCGCTGGACTTTGGGATCGATGCCGGGTCCGTTGTCGGATATCATCATAACGGCGTGCTGGCCCTCCTTTCGTGTCCGTATCGTTATGGTCGGCTGGAATTCTTTTTCCTTCACGGTCGCCATGGCCTGGGAGGAATTTTTAAGAAGGTTCAGGACGACCTGCTCTATGCCGGTCTCCGAGCAGGGAATCATGCCGAGTGCCGCGTCATAGTCCCTGACGATGCGGATCTTCTTGAAATCATATTTCTTTTTCAGGTCATAATCGTTGGAGGCGATTTCCACCGTCTTGTCGATGAGCAGGTTGATGTCCACCGGGGCGATAACCGATTCGCTCCGCCTGCTGAACTGGAGCATGTTCGATACTATCTTTGCGGCGCGTTGGCCCGCGTCCTGGATACCGTGCAGGTAATCCATGATCTCACGCTCGGTGAGATAGGACAGCACCGACTCGAGGCTGATGCCGATCCGCTCGGCCTCCCTGCGGTTTTTCTCAATTGCCGGGGAAAGCCTGTTAAGGGCCGCCTGTATTCCCTGGAGGATGATGCCCAGGGGATTGTTTATCTCATGGGCCATGCCCGCCGCGAGCCCCCCCAGGGAGGTCATCTTCTCGGTCTGGATCATCATTTCCTGGTGGATCTTTTTATCCGTCATGTCATTTATCATGATGACCGCCATGTTCTCCATCGGCATCAGCCGGAAGTCGACATGGCGGAACGTGCCGTCCTTGCACCGGACATCCACCTCTTCCGACTGCAGCGCCTTTCTTCGCGCCACGGCGACCTCGACGGCCTTTTCCCAGGCCTCGCTTATTTTTTGCCGGTACGCGGGATCCGGGTACGCGGCCATGTTCCACGCGTCCATGTCGGGGACGTCATCGAGGGTGTAACCCAGCGTATGAATAAGGGTCTTGTTGAAATAGGTGAACCGGTTGGCGGCACTGTCCAGGAGGGCGATCGGGATCGGGGAATTATCGATCATCTTCCTGAACTGTTCCTCGCTCTTTCTCAGGGCCTCCATCGTTTCGAGGCGGATGATGACGTCCCCCATCTGAGCCCCGATGCTTTCCAGGACATTGCGCGCCGCGGGGGCAATATCATTCCGCGTGTGGGAAGCGACATTCATTGCGGCCACAACCTTCCCCTTGTGCACAATGGGGATTGAAGCCAATACCTTCACGTTTTCCTCCTGCACGGTATCAATGAACCCGCCGGAAAGATTCCTGAATTCCGGGTAGATAGGCTTTCCTTCCATGGCCATGCGGTAGGGCTGGGTATCGGGACTGTAGTATGATACCTTGTCTACAAATTCATCGCTGAGTCCCCTGTGGCAGACCAGCTTCAGCCCCCCTGTATCAGGGTCCTTGAGATACACCCCGCCGGAATCCATCTTCGTCCCCTTGATCGCGGTTTCCAGGCAGAGGGCCATGGCCTCGTCCAGGCTTGTGGCGGCGCTCAGGGCCCGGGCCAGGTCGCGCTGGACCACGAGCAGTTCCTCGGCGTACTTGCGCGGGGTGATGTCCCGGGAAACGCCCAGCACGCTGTAGGGCCTGCCGGATTCATCGTACAGGAACTTCATCGTGCTTTCTATCCACCGCCGGGACCCGTCCTTGTGGTTCTCTTCGAGCACCATGGTCCTCGTCCTGTTCCTGTCCGCGCCGGGACCGGCGGCAAGCTCCATCTCCTTTTTTAATAACCGCTCTATCTCTTGCAGGGATTGTGGCGGCAGCAGGTCCTTCATCGCAAGGTTAAGCATTTCCGCTTCGGAATACCCGAGGATCCTGGTCCCCGAGGAACTCATGTACACGAATTTCATGGTCGCCAGGTCAAGGACCCAGAGATTTTCCGGGGTGTTCGCCATCAGGAGACGGTACTTTTCCTCCCGTTCCGCCAGGGCAAGCTCCATCCGCTTCCGCCTGGTGATGTCCCGCGCCAGTCCAAGGACCTGCCGGGGCGCCCCCGACCCGTCCCGTATGAATCGCGCCGTGACCTCTATCCACAGGACCGACCCGTTTTTATGCATCAATTCAGCCTCGAAGGTCCGGGACCGCCGCGGATCAACATCCTTGACCCCTTCCAGGGCCAGCTCTTCCGCCAGGATATTCTTTGCCCCGTCAACGGATTCCGGCGTCAATGTCTGGTCGATGGTCATCGTTATCAATTCATCCGGCGAATAACCGGTCAGCTCCTGGCTCGAGTAATTGGCGTACCTGAACCTCCGGGTATCAATGTCGATGATCCAGATCATGTCTGATATGCTTTCCGCGAGAAGCCGGTACCTTTCCTCGCTCTCCGCCAGGGCCTGGTCGGCGCGCCGGCGGTCGGTTATATCGCGCGACACGCCGAGGATACTGACGGGCTTTCCCGAAGCGTCACGCAGGAACCGCATGGTCATCTCGGTCCACACGATGGAGCCGTTCTTGTGTATCTGTTCCAGCTGCAGGGTCCTTGATCGGTCCGGGTTGACGCCGGGCTGACCGTCCCGGGCCAGCTCCTCGTGGAGGACTTTCCCGACCGTTTCAAGGGACCGCGGCGTGACGATGTCGGTTATCTTGTTGCGGCTGGATTCCTCTTCGGTATACCCGAGGATGTTGACGCTGGAGGGGCTGTTGTAGACGAAGGACATGGTCTGCAGGTCAAGGACCCAGACGCTGTCGGACAGGTTATCCATGAGGAGCCGGTATTTCTCCTCGCTTTGCCTGAGGGCCTCTTCCGCATGCTTTCGGTCAGTGATGTCCATGGCGGCGAACACTATGCCGGAGTCAAGTTTTCCTTTTTTGAACGGCACCGCGTTGAGGTGGACGTCAATGGCTGTGCCGTCCTTCCGTACCGCCCTGACCTCAAAGGAAGCCCACCCTTTTTCGAAAATCTGGCCGGACATCTCCATAACGGCGCTCTTGTATTCCTCTTTCGTCGCATAAAACATGCTGAGGCTCCTGCCCGTTATCTCCCCTTCCGTGTACCCGAACATCTCGCAGTAGGTGGCGTTGGACCATGCCATGAGGCGGTTCTCGATAAAACCGAGTCCCACCGGCGCGACCCGGACAATGTTGCGGAGCATTTCCTCCTGCCGCAGCAGGTCTTCCCGCGCCTTCAGCAGCTCACTGTTCTGCTGTTCGAACTGCTCGTTGACCGCCTCAAGCTCCTCGATCGTGGCCTGGAGCTCCTCGTTGGCCGCAACGAGCTCCTCGTTGGTGCGCTGCGCCCTGTCCTCGGCCAGCTTTTGCGCTGTGATATCGCTCAGTATTATCTTTACTCCGCTGAAACGGCCGTTAACATAGGTGGGGCGGCCTGAAGTCCTGAGCCACTTGATGTCGCCCGACCTGGTGATCCCCCGGTATACGCCGGACACCGACTTCCCTTCCCTGCTGGAACCAAAGTTCCTGACAACCTTCTCGTGGTCATCGGGATGCACGAAGTTCAGGAAGCCCCTGCCCACCATATCCTGTTCCTCATAACCGGCGATGTCCGTAATGCGGGAACTCACGTAGGTAATGACGCCGTTTTCGTCAGCTGACAGGATGACATCCTGGATGTTGTTGACGAGGTTCCGGTATTTCTCCTCGCTCTCCCGGAGCCGCCGCTCCATCCGGTGCTTGTTGAGGGCCGAATCAATATTGGCGAGAAGGTCGCGGTCATTGATGGGCTTGTTCAGGTAACCGTAGGGCACGGTGTCGCGGGCCCGCTCAACGGTCGCGTTGTCCGCGTTGGCGGTGAGGTAGATGACCGGGACATCGGAATCCTTCTGTATCGCGCGCGCGGCCTCGATCCCGTCCATGGCGCCGGCGAGGATGATGTCCATGAGGATCAGCTCCGGCGCCTTTTCCCGGGCCAGCCTGACCGCCTCTTCGCCGGTGTTCGTCATCGCGGCCACCTCGTAGCCCAGCTTTTCAAGGCTCTTTACCAGGCTGAGGGCGATGACCAGTTCATCTTCAACAACCAGCAGCTTCCCTTTGCTCATGAACAGCTCCGGGATGAGGCGAAATCCGATGTCAGCAATCTGGCTTGCATTATGTCCTCTGGGAAATATCCGCCATCATTATATTGTCACTGCCGTTCCGCTGAAACAATTAATTAACCAGAGTCTCAATAATTACAAGAAAATTTTCCGCATGTGGGCGATTCAAGGAGGGAATGAACATCACGGGCCGGACCGCCGATTATGACGGCATGAAACAAAAAGCCTGCCGCGTTTAGCGCGGCAGGCCCATGGTCAGGCATTTGATATCAATCAGCACGCCTGCTTGCTTTTACCAGTGAATCTTCCCGGAATGTTCATCTTCCGCAGCTTTTCCGGTATGGATTTCACGATTGATTCTATCCTGTCTTCAAGGCCCCAGGGCCTCACATTCTGCAGAAATTTCGGTTTGACCCAGATGATCAGCGCCGGCAGCACCGTGAGGGAAAGGGTGCCGCTCAGTATCATGGAGAGCGTGACCAGGAGACCGGACACCTTGACGATCTTGAAGGACGAGAACCCCAGGACGGCGAAGCCGAGGCCCACCGTCAGGGTGGCCGTGACGACGGAAAGTCCGGTTGTCTCCAGCGTGCGCCGGTACGCCGCTTCGAAATCAAGCTTCCGCACGACATGCTCGTACTTGAAGCGCTCGATGAAATGGATGCAGTAGTCGATGCCGGCCCCCACCGCGATCGACGCGTTGATCAGCGTGCTGTAATTGATGGGGATCCCCAGGTACCCCATGACCCCCAGGGTTATGATGAGGGTAAAGGAGATGGGTATCGACGCGAAAAATCCGCCGGTGACGGACCGGAAGATGAACATGCACGCCAGCAGCACCACGATGACCGTCACCACAATCGACTGGATCTGGTTGACCAGGATCGCCTCGTTCATCATCAGGTTGATGGCGGGCATGCCGGAGATGACGATCTTTTCGACATAGGGGTCGTCATCGGGGAATATTTTTTTGAACATGACGTTGAAGCTGCTCTGGAAGTCGCGCAGGAAATCCGCCTTGTCGCTCCTCATGAACACCACGTACTGCATCAGCTTCATGTCGTCGGTCACCAGGTAGCGGTACACGTCCTCCCGGGACGCCGCGAACTGGTTCAGGCAGACGCCGATGATGCTGCGGTCAGTGAGGGACCTGTCCTGTATGCCGTCAACCTTCACGCTGGGGATCTTCTTGAAGGCGTCATTGTCGTCATGGTAGAAGACCTTGTAGATCACCTTCAGGGTTTCGGTGATGCTCATGATGTTCCCCACCGGTCTGACCGTCACGCCGTCGATGACCGCGTGGGGCTCCTTGAGGTCTTTCAGCTGCTTCCCGAGGAGGTCTATCTTCCGGAGGGTCACCGGCTGGGTGATGTCCGTGTGGAAGAAGTCGCTCAGGTAAAAGAACTTGCCGAGAAACTCTTTCCCGATGGGGGTGTTTTTGCAGTTCCGGATAGCAGCTATGTACCGCCGCGCCGCGTCCCTGCCGGCGGCAGTGTCAATGGTCGGTATCCGGTGGATGATGTCCTCTATCCCCGATTCCTGCGGCGTCATGGTCAGGTTCTTGCCGCTCACGTACAGGTAATCGTCGGCCATGGCGCTCAGGTCGTCTTCCGGTGCCGACGCGCCCATCCCGGTCTTTCCGTTTTTCTTTTTCTGCTCGCTCTCGTAATACTCGTTCATCAGGTCGGTGAAGAGGGCGATCCGCTTTTCGATCTCATCCTGGTTCCGCACCGGGTTTTTCCTGAAATTGTCCAGGTCATCCGCAAAATAGGCGCTCATGACGGCATTGTTCTTCAGATCGGGACAGGCGTCCTGGAGGCCGCGGAACGCGGCGGTGAAGTCGCCGATCCTGCCGGCAAGGTCCTCCCGCGCGGCCTTTCCGTGGAGGTTGACCCTGTCGCGCATTTTGAACACGATGCACATCTGCCCCGTGCCGGTGAGTTCCTTGTTGATGAACTTGTCCGCCTGGCGGAGGGGGTTCTTCTCTAAAAACATGAAGGAGATGCTGCTTTCGGTCTTCAGAAAAAACAAGCCGACAAAAAAGACCGCGGTGACGATGACGGCGCCCCCGAACACTTTCTTCGCGTGGCTGGCCGTGTTCTCGCCGCCCCGCATCACCATCTTCATTATTATTTTCTCGAAAAAAGTCTCCGTGGTCCCCTTGGGGGGCGGCTGGAGGGCAAGCACCGCCGGCACGTAGGTGAAGGTGAGGATGAGGTTTATGAATATGCCGAGGGTCACCAGGTAGCCGAGGCGCTGGATGTCGACGACATCGATAAACACGTCGGAGATGAAGGCCGCCATGGTCGTAATGGCGGACAGGAAGATGGCGGTGTCGATGCTGTCCGTGGTCTCCACCAGCACGGCCTTCACGTCCACGTCCCTTCTGCCGGCCAGCTTTTCATAATATCGAATGAGGTAATGAATGACGTAGGAGCTCCCCACGGCGATGAGGACGCAGGGCATGACCATGGTGCCAGAAGAGAAGTCGATCCCCGCCAGGAGCATCCCACCCATGAGCCAGATGATGCTGATCACCACCGCGGTCAGGGGAAGGTATATGCCGGTGGGCGTCCTGATGGTCAGGAACAGTATCAGCAGGATGATGACGGCGGTAAGGGTCATGAAGATGGACATGTCGTTGGTGACAAACTCCTGGAGGAGCGCCTCCGCGACGGGCATGCCGGCGATATAGATGGTGAGGTCCTTTGGTTTGTTTTTATCGGCTATGGAATTGAATATATCGTATATCTTGGCGACATCGTAGATGTTCGCCACGTTGTACAGTTTCGATTCAAGGTTGTTTCTCGAGAAGGGATCCATGTTCCTGATGACGAAGCGGTACAGGTCATCGATGCAGTCCTGGTAGGTGACCTCCACGTCGGGCTTCTCGTAGGTGGCGTCATTCTCGATCATCCGATAGACCATGTTGAGGTATTCCTCATTCACCTCTTTCGTCCCCAGCGAGGCGTAGAAATCCTTCTGGTATTCCCTGAAGGGCCTCAGGAGCTTCAGCATGAAGGAGCGGATCGCCTTCCGGTTGTCCTCCACGGTTTCCTTGATATACTCGTCATCGACCAGGGTCCCGTCCACTTTCTTGTTGTATATCTCCGCGGGGAAATAAAAATCCCGGCCCTGGAAGCGGTCTTTCAGTCTCGCCTCGTCGACCATGAAGGACATCTCGCGCCGGATGATCTCGACCTTGTTGTCGATCCGCTTTTCGACCGGCACCATGATTGCACACGCCTTGCCGTCCGCGGAAAAGAGGGTGCCCTTCAGGAGGTCGTTCCCCTGGAGCTCCTTTTCGAGGAAGGGAAGCAGCTTTTTCAGGTCCTCGTCGCTCTTCGGAAGCTTTTTCATCATTTCCGGGTCCGGATCGATGAGGCCGGCCTTTTCCCGGGCCTTGCTGGTCAGGTTCCCGAGGACGATGGTATTGGTGCTCTTGTTGACCATGACATCGTCGGCGTTGATGATGCTCATGATCTGGCCGGGCGTGAGCTTGGAGGGGACCTCGACGGTCTCCTTCCTACCGGTGATGATGTTCTTGTAGGTCTTTTCGACCTTGAGGGCCTTGAACTGCTTTATCACCTGCTCCACGTAGCGGAGGGTCTTGACGTTGAAGATCCCCTCCTTTTCGTTTTCTATGCCGATGAGGATCATGTCCTTCATGGAAAACTTTTTCTGCGTCAGGTGGTAATACTTGATCACGTCCATCTTGCGGGAAAAGGCCTTCATCGGATCAACGTTGATGGAGAAGTTGGTGCCGATCATCACGGCGAAAAAAACCGTGAGGGCGACAATGCTGACGATTACCGCCTTCGGCCATTTAACTGATAATTGCACTAACCATTTCATTGTCTTGCCCTCTGCTGTATCATGTATGGTTCCGGTCCAGAACCGGAGAACCGCGCCTGCCCATGCGCAGCTCTGCCCCGGGGAAAGGATCAGATTTCGGTTACCGGGAAGCCGGTACCGGCAGGATTAATGAAAGAGCGCCTGTGTTCCAGGAGGAGAAAGCTCTGCAGATTCATTAAATCCTCCAAAATTCCATATTAGACTCAAGGTAACAACACAAACTGTTCTTTTTCACCCCGCCGCCAGCGGCGCAAGGGTACAATTCATCTATTGGCTGTTATTCATCGAGTCTATATATATGTTTAATCACTGAACGGCAAAATAGGGAATTCGATCATAAAAATCAATTCATATTTACTTTAATAATTCAAATATTTTCTTTATAAAGCAGCCAAACCGCTTTTTCCTGACGTATCCCGGAACAATCATGGCCTCGTGGCCCCGACGGCGGGATCACGCCGGTCCATCGGTAAAATATTAAACTCGACAGGGGGGTTCCGGCAATTACTATTTATAAGGGTAACACAAAAGAGACACGCGTGATCGGTCAACAAATTCGGGCTCTGTGCGGGAGGGGATCCGTTGCTGGTTCCGGGACGGTTTATCGGCCGAATCCATGACCCGGTCAACCGGGTGTCAGGGATGTACCATTTCATGCTCCCCGGCCATATCTCCGAGTCGGACATGGCAAACGACAGGACGGCCCGGTACTGCATCACCGCCATGAAAATCATCATCAGGAATCTCACCGGCATGGGGGTTAAAAAAACCGCCATGCGGGCATCGATCTTCGGAAGCGGCACCGTAACCGGCTCAGCAACGAAAAGCGCCTTCGGCGGCGCCCCCCTCGCCGGCCAGAACGTGAGGTTCGCCAAACTTTTCCTGGAAATGGAGGACATTCCGCTCTGCCAGGACGATACCGGCGGCCCCTACTCCAGGAAAATAATCATGGATGTACGGAGCGGCAGGGTGTACATGAAAAGGAAAACCGGCATGGAAGACATGAAGAGCCCGCTCTTCACCGCCGCATTCTCCGCCCCTGCAACCCGGACCCCCCGATGATTTTTTGCCGCGGTTGATTATTGTAATGGACTATCTGCGCCCCGGGCCGTACAAATGGCCATGGATCTCGTCGAAATTTTCATCGTTGCCGCGGCCCTGGCCATGGACGCCTTTTCGGTGTGCATCTCCTGCGGCATGGCCATCACCGATCCGGACCTGCGGCACTACTTCCGTCTATCCTTCCATTTCGGCCTGTTCCAGTTTATGATGCCCATCATCGGCTATTTCGGCGGCATGTACCTTGAAAGCTACATCAAGGCCTTTGACCACTGGATAGCCTTCGGGCTCCTCCTGTTCATCGGCCTCAAGATGATCTACGAGGCCTTCTTCCATAAAGAAGAAACATGCGAGCCCGCCAGAGACCCGTCGCGGGGGTGGTCCCTGATCGTGCTGGCCGTTGCCACCAGCATCGACGCCCTTGCCGTGGGCCTCTCCCTCGGCGTCCTGGGCCGTCCCATACTCCTCCCCAGCGTCATCATCGGCGCCGTCTGCGCCGTCTTTTCGATCATAGGCATCTCCATCGGCAGACGGGTCGGCGCCATCGTCGGGAAACGGGCCGAGGCCGTGGGGGGCCTTATGCTCGTGGCCATCGGAATCAAGATAGTTATCGAACATACCCTGGGCTGACATGTTCCCGAGGCAAAGTACACGAATTGAGGAGGATATACCATGACCGGCGGCCAGCATGAATCCGCTGAGGTAAAACTTCTGAAAACGGCCTTCATCCTGAGCATCATCACCATCGTCTACAATGTCGGGGAAGGCCTCTTCTCGACCCTGTTCGGGTACGGAGACGACACCCTGGCCCTCTTCGGCTTCGGCGTGGACAGTTTCGTGGAAGTGATCTCCGGTATCGGCATCGGCCACATGGTCTGGCGGATGCGCCGCAGTCCCGTGAGCGAGCGGGACCGCTTCGAGCGCCGTGCCCTGTACATTACCGGCGTGAGTTTCTTTCTCCTTGCCGCCGGCCTCGTTATCGGCTCGGCGCTTGCCATCATCAGCGGCGCCAGGCCTGACACGACCATCGCCGGCATCGTCATTTCGGCAGTATCCATCATAACCATGTGGTTTCTCTATTCGTACAAGCTGAAAACGGGCAGGGCCCTTGACTCGGCCCCCATCATAGCCGACGCCAACTGCACAAAGACATGCTTCTATCTGTCTTTCATACTCCTCGGTTCAAGCGTTCTCTACGAGCTCTTCAGGATCAGTTACCTCGACATTGCCGGGAGTCTGGGGATCGCCTGGTTTGCCTTCAGCGAGGGGAAGGAATCGATAGAAAAGGCGCGGAGCAATTCCCTCACCTGCTCCTGCCACGACTGCGACGTTTGATCACGCCCGGCCTTAGGGACGGGCCGCCTGCCGCTTCGCCCTGTACCTCATCGCCAGAATGGTAAAATCATCCTCGAACATGGCATTTCCCTTGAACTCGATCAATGATTGATAAACCTCATCGCATAATTCACCGACAGGGCCATGGCACCGCGATTTCAGAACGCTGATGAAGCGCTCTTCACCGAACAATTCATCGCCGTGGTGCTCCTCTATTATTCCGTCGGTGTAAAGAACGACAATGTCATTATCTTGGAGCGTGAGCGCGACATCCTCGCAATTCGACGGAATATAATCGCTTATCAGCCTCCCCCTGGTGTTTACGATTTCCGTGCTGCAGTCGGCGCGGATTATGATGAGGGGGGGATGGCCGGCATTCGCGAACACCAGCTTTCCCGTTTCCAAATTTATGTGGCACGAAATGGCGGTGATGAAATTGCCGCCGGTTTTTCCCTTCAGGGAATCGCTGATGGCCGCCAGGTGACGGGACGGACAGCCCGCGTTCATTTCCCAGGACGCCAGGGACATTTTCACCATCGCCGCGGTAAGGGCGGCCGACACGCCGTGTCCCGAAACGTCGCAGATGAAAAAACAGACGGCGTTACCGCCGGCGGCGTCCGGGAGCTCCTTGCCGGGGATCAGCACGTCGATGAAATCGCCGCCCACCCCCATCATCGGGACATACTTGAAATGAATTTCAGCCCGTTCCATGGAGGGGAGTTCCTGGGGCAGCAGCGCCGTCTGGATTTTGCGCGCCAGCTCTATGTCATGGAGCAGGATGTCCCGTGTCTCAACAAGCTCGCTGGTGCGTTGGGCCACCATCTGTTCGAGGTTGTCCTTGAGCGCGTTCAGGCTGCTGAAGGTTATGGCGTTTTCCATGGCAATTAAAAACGCGGAGCGTATATTGTTGAGGAAGACCACCTCGTACCGCTTCAGCTGCTGGAGGTTCTGTTTTTCCGGCAGAACCAGCAGCGCGGCAAGCTCGCCCATGTGCAGGAGGGGAAGCAGGTACTGGGCTTCGTACCGCACAAAAAGATTCATCAACGGTTCCCGGACATCTTCATAGCTCTCTTTGGATTCCACGAGGTCCTTGTCCACCAGATGGTTTGTCCGACCGAACCATTCCTTCATCTCCGGATTCATGTCGCACATCATTGAAGCGATGGTGTTGACCCTGAATTCACCGTGGGGACAGACAACAAGGTTCACGTATTTAAATGAAAGGGATTTTTTTATAACATCGATAAATTCCCTCACCAGTTCATCAAGTGTTTTTAAATAGGAAATATCATTGATGAAAGAGGCTTCAATCCTGTGCAGGTCATACTTCCGCTTGTTGAAAAGCTGGTCGATCAGGGGCTGTGTTTTCATGAGGTACAGGCAGTTCGCGTAGAACCAGACCGCAGCCACGGCGAAGAGGGGCCCGCTCCCCTGCTTAATCAGATACGGGTAGAGGATGATGAAGAGCAGCGCATTGGGAATGATAATGAGGGAAGATATGACGGCCCACATGAAGGTGACGTGAAGAACACTCCGGATATCCAGCAGTCGGTAGCTCAGGACGCCGTATCCCAGAAACGCCAGGGGAATGAACATCATGTTACTGAGGGGGTATATGTCAATGCCATTGATGGCGGGAATATTGGTCATGGTGAGAAGGCCGATTATTATAAACGAAAGAAGGATATACTTCAGTTTCAGCCGCATGATCTGGTTTTTTTCAGTGCGCAGTTTTCGTATGAAGAACACTATCAGATATATGACCATTACTGAACCGGAAACCGAAATTATCTGAAAAGCGATTCCGCCCTTGGCGATGTATCCCCATGAATAGGTGTACAGGCCGTAAAAATAGTGGTCGGAAAAGGTGGTCAGGGAGATTACAAAACTTATGACAAAAAAAACCGGCAGTATAAACCTGCTTCTGGTGCCGGTCATCTTATAAAAATAGAGGATTGTAACGGGTGGCAGGTACACATAAAAGAAATGGACGCTGCGTTCTATATGGAGAAGGAGATCCTCGTTGCCGCGGAAAACATGGTGGCAGATGAAAACGGGATTTAACAGCGACCACCACAGGCACAGCAACGAGAACAGCACATTTTCCTGCTTCAACTTTCCCCTGGCGATGGAAATGACGGCCAGGGTGACCCCCATGACAAGAGACAGGAGGGGTGGAATGACATAGATATTCAGTTTTTCAAAAAAACTTTCCATGACCAATGGCAAGGCCGCCGGCAGATCAAGTATAGGAGCATCATGCGGCAAGCGCTGTAGCTACACTATAAGATTTATCCCCTTTGTCTACCATTAAATAATAGCGGCGTTACACTGAAAGGGTTTTCAGCCGGGTGATTATTAATCTTGACATCGCGATATTTCTGCTGGCAACATAGGCCTGATACGCTTGCACCGTCCCCCGGAAGGGGATATTTCACGGATACTAAGCTGTGACAATAAACCCGACAGGGTTGGTCATATTATTCTTGACGCCGCTCCACCGCTTGTGTTATTTGTTTAACAACTGTTAAAAAATTTTCTGGGGGAATACAAAATATGACAGTACAGGCTGACGTTGAGGAAAAATACCGCAAGGCCGCTGGCATCATAGCCCGGGCGGGCATGGTCCCGTTTCAGGTAACGCCGACCCTCATCGACATCGTGAAGTTCTATCTCGAAGAAGACGACGCCGATTTCATAATCAAAAACTACAGCGGAAAAACAACACTCTCGGCCGACGAGATACGGGCCACCTCGGGAATGACTGACGAGGAGATAGCGAAAAAAACCGGGGCCCTGGCGAAGAAGGGCATTATATTCAACCAGCCCAACACGAAGGGCGTCATGGTCTACCGCCTGCTCCCCCTCATCATCGTCGGCACCTTTGAATACACCTTCATGAACGAGCTTCCGAAGGGTGAAAAGCTGAAGGACCTGGAGAAGATCGCCAGGCTCTACCACACGCTCCTCGGCGAACTGAAGGACCTCATCCAGGGAAACTACGACAATCTCCTCCCGGTCTTTGAGCACCAGCCTCCCATCGACCGGACGGTCCCGGTCTTCACGAACGAAGGCGGGAAGAAGATCAACATCATCATAAACCAGGATATGAAGGCCGAAGAGCACATCATACCATCGAAGACCGTTGATGAGATCATCGACAAGTATGACGACATAGCCGTGGGCCACTGCTTCTGCCGGAACTACACGAAGGTGCTGGGCCACAGCTGCGCCACCGGCGCCCCCACCGAGGTATGCTTCACCTTCGGCAAGTCGGCGCGCCACACCATCGGCCAGGGCTTCGCCCGCAGGGTCACTAAGGAGGAGGCGAAGAAGATCATGCTACAGGTCGAGGAGGCCGGCCTGGTCCACAAGGCCTTCCACAACAACTCGAACATCGAAAAAGAGGAAAACAGCATCTGCAACTGCTGCAAGGACTGCTGCGACACCTTCACCCTTTGGCGGAACGGCGCCTCACCCATGATCAACTCGACCATGTACCTGTCCGTGATAAACGCCGCGGCTTGCACCGGCTGCGGCATATGCGTCGAGCGCTGTCCCGTCGACGCCATGGCCATGAATGACGACGGCGTCGCGGTGCGCGAGGAGCGGTACTGCATCGGCTGCGGGGTGTGCGCGCGCTTCTGCCCGGCCGACGCCATATCCCTGCAGGAGGGCATGCGGCGGGTCTGCGTGCCGCCGCCGCGCCTGAGAAAATGACCGGGCCGCCGTCCCCGGTGCGTCACACCCCGAAGGGTGTATAGCGCATGATGTGCTTCGCCTTCCGGTCCTTCCCGTGGTGTCCCTCGAAGGGCCGCACATCCATTTCCACGACCGTGCCGGAAGGCAGTATGGCGGCGCGTTCGGTATAGAAGCTCGCCATGAAGGGCCGGTCGGAAATATCAAGAGCCTGTATCGACCTCGCCATGGCATGGGTGCCGAATTTCACGAAGGAGCCCTTCGTCGCCAGGGACACCCGCATCACACCCCTCTGGGCTATCACCGTCCGAACCAGTTTCCCGTCTTTCACCGAGAACGTGACCAGGGGCCTGTTGTCCTTCACGTGGAAGCCGCGGCGCACGACGCGGAGATCCATGATGTGGTCGTCCCCCTCGGCCATGGAGCACTGCAGGTATTCCGGCGTGATGTCGAAGGTCATGTCCGCGATGAACTTGGTGTAGCCCCACTCCCCGCGGCCGGCGTCCCGCGCCTCGATCTTCGTCACCGGGAGGTGCATCACCAGGACCCCGAAGCCCGGGCAGTTCCCCTGCCTGAGGGCCGGCACGAAGCCCGCCAGGGGAAGGTGCTTCCGGCCGTACAATACCGGGATCGCCACCGGCACTTCGCCGTAGGGGCCGATGGTCGTGTCTATGTAATTGTAGGCGCCGATGACCGCGATCGCCCTGCCGTTGGGCATGGTGACCGGGTGCATCCGGTCCGACGGCAGGATTGACCTGACTTTCTTGACGTCCGCCGTGAAGTAAAGGGTGAAGAAATCGTCGCGCAGGTAGAGAATGGGTAGTTCGAAGGACGCCCTGCCGTATTTCGCCATTGTACCCGGCCTGGTACCGGAGAAAAAACCGTGATCGCCGCCTGTATTCACATTCATGGCACACCTCCGCGGTAAGACAACAAATAATGGCAGATACGGTGGATTCCATCAAGTGAAAAACGGTAATCAGGGTGATTGAAGAAATAGATTATCAAAAGAATAATATATTTGACTTGATATGTTAAAAATAACATATAGTACCGAGATCCAGATTATCAATTAGCCAATACTCTCGAAAATATTATACACGATCCATGTTCATGGCTTCGGGACGAATACGGTTGTCGGCAGTCCATGGACATGCTCTCTGCATCATAAGGCGTCAACAATGAAGTCTATCATCAGAAAATGTTTTTACATGGCAACTTTCATTTTATCTGCTGTATCAATCCACCCGGCCAGCATAGATCTTTCCATCGCCGCCAGTCTCAAGGAAGTCGTCACGGAACTCTCCAACGACTTCGCGAACATGAAACCCGCTGTTTCATTCAAGAGAAACACGGGCGCCCCCGGAGCTCTGGCCACGCAGATTGAAAATGGCGCTCCCTGCGACATTTTTTTCTCAGCCAATGCCGACTGGGCCGACTATTTAATGAAAAAAAAGCTGGCCGATGCCGGCTCAATATCGGTATTAGCTTTCAACGAACTGGTTTTTGTAGGAAAATCTGGACTTAAAGTAAACGGCTTAAACGATGTGGTCACGCTCAAAAAGATCGCCATAGGCAGCCCGAAGAGCGTCCCCGCCGGCGAATATGCCATGGAGGCCTTCACAAAGGCCGACCTTGTAGGCAGGCTCAAATACAAGCTGGTTATGGCGAAAGATGTCCGCGAATGCCTGATGTACGCCGAGCGCGGGGAGGTTGACGGCGCCTTTGTGTACAGGACCGATGCGGCGATCGCGTCCAGAAACGTGAAAATACTTTTCATCGTTCCCCAGAGACTGTACCGCCGGATAACCTATACCATGACGCTCACCGGATCCGGTGCCGGCAAAAAGGAAGCCGCCGATTTCTATAGGTTCATGCATTCGGCGCATGCGAAGAAAGTCCTTGTCAAATATGGTTTCGCGGTGAAGTAATCCCCATGTTCGGTTTCAGTCCATCAGATTATTCGGCAATAGCGCTATCCGTCAAGGTGGCCATCACGGCCACCCTGCTGTCCCTCCCTTTCGGGTTTGCCGTGGCGTATCTCATGACCTTCAATAAATTCAGGGGAAAGATCGTCCTGGACGGCATCGTCAATCTGCCCCTGACACTGCCCCCGGTGGTGGTCGGCTACCTGTTGTTGCTGCTGCTGGGGAGGAACGGATGGATCGGCAGGACCCTGCTCCAGCCCCTGGGCATCGAGGTTATTTTCACCTGGAAGGCGGCGGTGATCGCAACGGCCGTAGTGGGCTTTCCCTTGATGGTCAGGTCGATCCGCATCGGAATGGAGACGATCGACCGGGGGCTCATCCAGGCCTCGCGCACCCTGGGGGCCGGGAGGCTTGACACCGTCACGACCGTGATCCTCCCCCTGTCGCTGCGGGGAATCATCGCCGGGTCCGTGCTCATGTTCGCCCGCGGCCTGGGCGAGTTCGGCGCCACGATCATCGTGGCCGGCAACATCCCGGGCGTCACCCAGACGATCCCCCTGGCCATTTATGAATATGCCAGCTCCCCCGGGGGCGATGTCATGGCCATGGCGCTGTGCGGCATATCCATCACCTTATCCGGCATCGTGCTCATTTTCCATGAATGGATCGGCAGACGGATGGACCGGGCGGGATGAGATGAAACTGCGCATGGAAATTCAGAAGCGGTTCGGGGCTTTTCACCTGGACGCGAATTTTGAGATCGAGGGCGACCGGATCGGCATTTTCGGACCGTCGGGAAGCGGCAAATCGACCCTTGTGGGTATTCTCGCTGGATTGCACTCTCCCGATGAGGGCGTCATCGATATTGACGGCACAACCATTTTTGACAGCCGGGAAGACATACATGTCGCCGTCCCCGAGCGGCGCATCGGAATGGTCTTCCAGCATCACCACCTGTTTCCCCACCTGAGCGTCAAGCGGAACCTCCTCTACGGGTACCGGCGATGCCCCGCTGAAAACCGGAGAATAAAACCGGAAAACCTTATATCGGCCCTGGAGATCGGTCATCTGCTTGACCGGAGAGTGGCACATCTCTCCGGCGGCGAGCGGCAGAGGATAGCCATCGGCCGGGCGCTTCTTTCCAACCCGCGGCTGCTCATCATGGACGAACCGCTGTCCGGACTCGACGACAATCTCAAGCTCAAGATCATTCATTCCCTGAAAAGCGCCTGCGATACATTCAGGATACCGTACCTCTTCATCTCTCATTCACAGATCGAAACTCGGATCATGACCGACAGGGTGCTGACCGTGGAGAAGGGCCGCGTTACCGGGCAGATGACGGGGGAAGAGCTGGCGCGGTCCCGCATGAAAGACCACATCGCAGGGTACGTCAATCTCCTGAAGCTCAGACACGTCCGTACTATCCATGGAATGTCCGTGTACAGGTGGGGAGACCGTCAGCTCTATATATCACCGGGCGACGACCACCCGGAGACCATATTCGAGCTGTCATCAGCTGAGATCATTCTCTGCAAGCGACACCCCGACGCAATAAGCGCACGGAACCTTCTCTATTGCAGGGTGACCGATATTTTTGAAACCGGCGGCAGGCTCGGCATAGAGCTGACATGCGGGAAAGAACGTCTCATTGTTGAGATTGTCCGGAAAGCCGCCGAAGACCTCGGCATACGGAAAGGTATTAAAATTTATGCGGTGATAAAGGCCACGGCGTTCAGGAAGCTCCGGTAACGTCAACAGGCGCCGTTCGGTTCCCCGGGGCGTGATTGAGCTTGACAGCGCGTTTATTGGCTTGCACACTGCAACATTCCAATTTCACAGGAGAAAAGACATGGAAGACATACGCATCAGAAGGCTGACGTATGAAAATAAAATGGACTCATACAGCCTGGAGGATTACATCCGCATCGTGAAGGAATTCCACGGCAGCCTGGCCCCGGGCCTGCTGGTAGGCGGCTTCATGGTGGACCTTGCCCTGAAGAACCTCCCCGAAGGGGAATTCTTCGACGCCATATCGGAAACGAAAACCTGCCTTCCCGACGCGGTACAGCTCCTGACCCCCTGCACCGTGGGTAACGGCTGGCTTAAGGTCATGGACTTCAGCAGGTTCGCCGTCAGTCTCTACGATAAAAGCACCGGCGAAGGAATCAGGGTGTACCTCGATCCCTCGAAAATAGAACAATGGCCCGAGATCAAAAACTGGTTCTACAAGCTCAAGGCCAAGAAAGAACAGAACTACCAGCTTCTCATCGACCAAATCAGGGAAGCGGGCGCGGGGCTCTGCAGCATGAAGAAAATCAGGATAAAACCCGAGCTGCTGGGGGGCCACGCCCACGGAAGCCGCATCGCCAATTGCGAAAAATGCGGTGAGGCCTTCAAAGTAAAGGACAGCCCCCTCTGCCCGGCATGCAGGGGCGGCGACCCCTACACCGCCCAATAATACGGGACCAACATCATTCTTCAATCAGAGGCATCCCATGAAGAATTTAAAAGCGGTGGTCAGGATACACCTGTGGATCGAATCGGACAAGGGAATGATCCTGGGACCGGGAAGGTCCAGGCTGATCGAGTACATTGAAAAATACGGGTCCCTTCGTACCGCGGCGAAAAAAATGGGCATCTCATACCGGGCCGCCTGGGGGAGGATAAAAAAGACCGAGGAAGTGCTCGGGTACAAGGTGCTGGAAAAGGCCCCGGGCGGCTATCAGCTTTCCGAACTGGGTCGGGAACTGCACGATAATTATATCGAATGGTATAAACGGCTTGAGAACTATGCTGTAAAAGAAGCGAAAGAATTTTTTCCCTGGAAATCCATGCCATACAAAGGAAGCGAATAAACCGGTCTGCCTTACGCCCTCCCTTTTATTTACGGTTAATCATTTTTTTCTTGATATTTCCAACTTAGCGGTCACACTGTTTTATCCTCACGTGATTGTGTCCATCATGCCGCTACCAGAATGAATGATAGAGAGGGGGATTTTTGCATGAAAAATATCATTGACTACAGAAACATTCACGACATGGTGAAAGCCACCATTGACAGGAACCCCCGGAAAACCGCTTACCGCTGGATACTCAACGATAACGGCGACACCGGCTCCGTCACCTGGAAGCAATTCCACGAAGAGACGCTGGCTGTCTCCCGGGGACTGCTCAAGCTCGGCATAAGAAAGGGGGACCGGGTTGCCATACTCAGCTTCACTTGCTACCAGTGGGTCATCTGCGACCTGGGGACCATGACCATCGGGGCCTGCACCATCGGGCTGTATCATTCCAATACCGCCAAAGAAACCGAATACATAATACGGCATTCGGCCTCAAAGGTGGTCTTTGTCGAAGACGAAAACCAGCTCCGGAAAATCCTGGAGATCAGGAAAAGGATCCCATCGGTAAAACTGGTGGTGATGATGAAAGGCCACTACAGCGGGCCGCTGAAAAAATGGGTGATTTCCTTTTACGATTTCCTGAAGCGCGGTTACACCGTCAGCGGCAGGAACCTCGCCCTTGCCATGGACAAGGTTCGGCCCGCCGACGTCGCCACCATCGTGTACACTTCAGGGACAACGGGCGTTCCCAAGGGCGCCATGATCACCCATGACAACATGATTTTCACCAGCCAGTCGGTGCGCAACTGCGTGCCCATCGACGAATCGGACGAAACCCTGCTCTTTCTTCCCCTCGCCCACGTGTTCGCGCGGGTTGACATCTACGCGACGATAGCCAGCAACATAACCCTGACCTTCAGCCGCAGCATGGAGACCGTCATCACCGACTTGAAAATCGCCAGGCCGCACTGGTTCCCCTGCGTCCCCAGGGTGTTCGACAAGGTCTACACGCGGGTGACCGCCGCCGCCGAGGCCAGGGGCGGACTGGCGCTGTTCCTGTTCAACAGGGCCTTCGCCATCGGGTACCGCCGCAGCGACCTCGTGCTGCAGGGAAAGCCGGTCCCCTTCCTGCTGCGAAAGAAATACGACCTCATGTCGAAGCTCATCTTCAGCAAGCTCCGCGAGGCCCTGGGCGGAAGGGTACGCTTCTGCGTCAGCGGCGCGGCGCCCCTGAACCCGGCCGTGGCCAGGTTCTTCCACGCGGCGGGGATCGCCATCCTGGAAGGGTACGGCATGACCGAGAACTGCTCCTTCACCAACGTGACCGCCCTTGACAACCTGAAATTCGGCACCGTGGGCCGGACCGCCCCCGGAGTGGAGCAGAAAATCTGTGATGACGGCGAGATCGCATACCGGGGCAGGAACGTGATGAAAGGCTACTATAAAATGCCGAAGGAGACCGCGGCCGTTTTAAAGAAGGGTTGGCTGTATACCGGCGACCTGGGCATGACCGACCCCGAAGGAAACCTCGTCATCACGGGCCGTAAAAAAGAGATCATCATCACGTCAGGAGGAAAGAACATCGCGCCGGCGCCCCTGGAAAGCATGATCACCTCATCGAAATACATAAGCCAGGCCTGCGTCGTCGGCGACGGCCGGAAGCATCTCACCGCGCTCATAACCCTGGACATCGACAACATCATGGAATACGCCAGGGCCAAAGGAATTCCCGTCACCGGCGTCCACGACCTTGACGAGAATCCGGATATACTTACGCTGATAGACGCCGAGATGGCCCGGGTAAACGCGCAGCTCGCGAGCTTTGAGAGCATCAAGCGCTACGCGATAGTTCCGGAGTTCACCATAGAAGGCGGAACCGCGACGCCGACCCTGAAGCTTAAAAAGAGCGTCATCATCGAACAATTCAAAAAAACCATTGATGCGATGTATGATGATTAAAACGGCGCCGATGAGGAACGCCGAAAAAAAGGAGGATTCCTATGGCTCTTAACCCTCTCGTCGATTCCCGCGATGTCCGCTTTGTCCTCTTCGAACTGCTTGAAATCGAAAAGCTCGGGCAGTACCCCGCCTACGCCGACTTTGACCGCGACATGTACGAGGAGATACTCCAGCTTGCCGAACGGATTGCGGTCAACACCTTCTACCCGGCAAACAGGGAGGGGGACAGGATCGGCGTTTCCTACGATCCGCAGAAAAAGGAAGTCAGGACACCGGATGTATTCAAGCCCGCGTACAGGGCCTATGTCGAGGCCGGTTTTTTGAACATAACCGGCAAGCCCGATCACGGCGGGATGGGCATGCCCCTGACAATCGGAAACGCCTGTGAAGAGTTTTTCAGCGCCGCCAACGGACCCCTCCTCGGGTACCCGGGCCTCACCCGCGGCGCAGCGGAACTTATCAACAACTTCGGCACCGACGATCAGAAACGGCTCTACCTTGACAAGATGTACAGCGGCACATGGTGCGGCACCATGTGCCTGACCGAGCCGAATGCCGGGTCGGACGTGGGCGCGCTCCGCACGAAGGCGGTGCGGCGGGATGACGGCACCTACCTGATAAGCGGACAGAAGATATTCATCACCTGCGGCGAACATGACATGGCCGAGAACATCATACACCCGGTGCTCGCCCGCATCGAGGGTGACCCGCCGGGCACCAGGGGCATCTCCATTTTCATCGTGCCGAAGTTCCTGGTCAACCCGGACGGCACCCTGGGGAAACGCAACGACGTGGTCTGCTCCGGCATCGAGCACAAGATGGGGCTGAAGGCGTCGCCGACCTGCACCCTGAATTTCGGCGACAACGGCTCCTGCGTAGGCTACCTTCTCGGCGAGGAGCGCAAGGGAATGAAGATCATGTTCCGGATGATGAACGAGGCGCGTATCCTTGTCGGCCTCCACGGCCTGGCCCTGTCCAGCACCGCCTACATGCACGCAGTCACCTACGCGCGCACCAGGCTCCAGGGCGCTCACGTCACCCAGATGGCGAAGCCCGACGCCCCGCAGGTGGCGATCATCAACCATCCCGACGTCAAGAGGATGCTCCTCTGGATGAAGAGCTATGTCGAAGGGATGCGCATGCTCACCTACGCCCTGTCATGGTACAGCGACCTCGCCGGGGTACTTGACGGCGAGGAGCGGAACAGGGCTGAGGCCATGGTGGAACTGCTGACGCCCATCCTCAAAGCGGGAAACACCGACATGGCGTGGCTGGTGACTGCCGAGGCCATCCAGGTATACGGCGGGTACGGCTATATCGCCGACTATCCGGTGGAGCAGCTGGCGCGGGACTCGAAGATCCTCTCGCTCTTCGAAGGGACCAACGGCATACAATCCATAGACCTCGTTATGCGGAAAATCCTCATGAACAGGGACCAGTATAACTACCGCGTATGGCGCGAGGAGGTTGAAAAGGCCGTTGCAGCGGCGAAGGGCGTTGTTGATGACGGTTATATCGAACAGGTCAGCCGCGGACTGCAGAAATTGAACGAGGTCGTCGAGATGCTGAAGAAGCAGATGGCGGAGATGAAAATCTTCCATATATTTTCCGCCGCGACCCCCTTCCAGCAGGCAATGTATCTCCTCGCCCTGGCATGGCTCCACCTCCGGTCCCTGACGGCGGCCGGGCCGAAGCTGAAGGCCGTCCTGGGCGACGCGAAGGGCGACGCCCGCGCCGCCCTGGTGAGGGACAACCGGGAAGCCGCCTTCTACTCCGGCAAAGTGCTGTCATCGCAGTTTTTCCTCAGGTCCGAATTCCCGAAATTTTTCGGCAGGATTGAAGCCCTCCTGAACGGCGAAACGGCGGTCATAAAGGCGGGGGACGAAATATTCACCGGCGCCCCCATGGAATGAAGCGCCGGCGGCTGTCTTTACCGGAGGGCCTTTTCCCTGGCCTGTTTTTTCCTGCAGTACCCTGACAGGGCGTTGAGGGATTGCACCGCGCTGCGCAGATCGTCATAGACCGGTATGCCCATGTCCGTGAGGATTTTCCTGGTTTCCCTGATCATCTCCGTGACCTCGATCGATTCGACCTCCCGCTTAAGGTCCGGCAGCACCACGATGACCGGCTTCTTCGTGGCGCTGACGGCATCGTCGATGGCGTCTGCCAGTTCCCTGAAGGGGGTCAGGGTCTTCACCGAGTCGGCGCCGAAGCTTATGGCGAGGGCCTTGTAGTGATAGAGGAGCTGAATCACGATCTGGACATCGATGACATCATCCTGCGCGGCCCTGACCAGCACCCCGTTCAGCACCTCCGGCGTGACATAGGGATTCGCTATGTCGATAGGGTTGCGCGCGCTTGATCCCGGCTTCGGCAGGAGCGGGTCGATCTGCCTCCGGACGTCTTCCTTCAGCTCGGGGATGCTCATGCCGTACCGCTCGGCCATGTCCGCCGCGTAGACCCCGAGGGCCCCTCCTCCCCCCACTATGGCAATGCTGCGGTATTCCCGGTGGGGCAGCATGGTCAGCGCAAGGGCGTAATCGGACAGCTCGCCGAGGTCATAGGCCTGGATCGCGTTGCACTGCCGGAACACCGATTCCCAGATGATCGAGCTTCCTCCCATGGAAGCGGTGTGGCTCTGCACGGCGCGGCCGCCCGACTCGGACAGCCCCCCTTTGAGGACGATGACCGGTTTCCGCGAAGCGACATCGTGGAGCGCGTCGAAAAAGCCGTGCCCGTCCTTCACCCCCTCGATATACATACCGATGACTTCCGTGTCCGGGTCGGAGCCAAGGTAGCGCAGGAGCTCTGTTTCCCTGAGGTCGGTGCCGTTGCCGAGGCTGATCATCTTGCTGAAGGCAAGTCCCTTCCATTTCCCCATGTGGGCGAAATCGATCGAATGCCCGCCGCTCTGGGAGACAAAGGCGACGGGACCGGTCTCGCGCGAAAGGTCCGGGCCGGGCAGGAAGGTGAGCCCACCGCGCGGGGAATAGACGCCGAAGCAGTTGGGCCCGATGATGCGGATTCCCTCTGCCGCGATCCTGGATATCCGTTCTTCCAGATCTATCCCCTCCGGGGTGCCGGTTTCCCTGAAGCCCGATGAGAGGATCTCAACGCCGGCGGCCCCCTTTTTCCTGCAGGCCTCAACGGCTTCGGGGACCTTGTGCGCCGGGACCGCTATGATGCCGAAATCAATGCGGCCGGGGATCTCTTCCACGCTCCGGTAGATGGTCAGGCCGTGGGTCACGCCGCCCTTGGGATTGACGGGGTATATCTTCCCGGGATAGCCGTAGGCGAGGAGGGAAATCAGGATCCCCCTGCCGAAGCCGAATCCTTCAGTGGCAACGCCGATGATAGCTATGCTTTCAGGCTCGAAAATCCTTTTAAGACTGTCATTGGCAGTGCCGGTCATGCTGGCGCTCCGGTCGGGGGACTTGAGAAGCGATGGGACTGTGCCATCATTGCTGTCTTAAACGTTCTTGTTTTTTTTCTTTTCCTGCTTGGCCAGTTTCTTTTCCTTGGCGGTTTTGGCAGGTTTTTTCTTGGCGTCTTTTTTGGTGTCCGCTGCTTTTGACATCACCGTCTCCTTACCATTAATTATTGATGCTGTTCAATTGCCGGTAGACAGTAGACATCGCGCCGGGAAATATTTCAAATGTTTTTTACCTTACGCACTGCATGGATCGCTCAGTGTAAGAATTTTTAGAGGGACGGGAGTTGTCCCGCGAAAAGCAGACAGGATGTCTCCGATTCCGCCGAGTCAATCCCGATATCCATGCGAAGATATAGAGGTATCGGGATTATACGAGGCGGACGAGCGGAATAGCTCCCGTCCCCCTAATTAATCCGCAGGCCCCGAGGCCTTTTTCTGACGCTAGTTGAGGCTTTCCGCAATCTTCCTTCCATAGTCTATACAGGCCTTCACCGCGTCATCGTCCGGGTTCCAGAGCGCCCTGATCCCGTCGCCTACCAGGTCAAAGCCGCCGAGTTTCAGGCCCTCGGCGATCATCTTCACCGACTCGCCGCTCCATCCGTAGGAGCCGAAGGCAAAGGCCTTTTTCTTCCTGAATTTAAGGCCCCTCATCTCTTCCAGGAGGGCTGCCACTGAACACAAAATGCCCTGGTTGATCGTGGGGGACCCCACGCCCACGGCCTTCGCCCTGAACACCTCTGTGATAAGGTCGTTCTTGTCGGTAGTGGAGGCATTGAAGAGCTTCACGGCAACCCTCCCGTCGACTTCCCGTATGCCCGCGGCGATCGCTTCAGCCATGACGCGGGTGCCGCCCCACATGGTGTCGTACAGAATCGTGACCTGGTTTTCCCGGTACGCGTCGGCCCAGACCAGGTATTTTTCAACGATCTGCGCAGGATTGTCGCGCCAGATTACGCCGTGGCTCGTGCAGATCATGTCCACCGGCAGCTTGAATGAAAGCACCTCGTTTATTTTTTTCGTCACCAGGGGGCTGAAGGGGGTGAGGATATTGGCATAGTATTTCATGCATTCGGCGTAGAGCTCATCCCGGTCAGCCGTATCGTTAAACATGCCGCTCGTGGCGTAATGCTGGCCGAAGGCGTCATTGCTGAAAAGCACGTTGTCGCCGGTCAGGTAGCACATCATGGTGTCGGGCCAGTGGAGCATGGGTGCTTCGATAAACACCAGTTCCTTGGAGCCGAGGCTCAGGCGGTCGCCTGTCCTGACGGTGACGAAATTCCAGTCCCGGTGGTAATGGCCCTTCAGGGACTTGACCCCGTTGGCCGTGCAATATATCGGCTTATCGGGAATGCGGCGCATCAGTTCCGGCAGGGCCCCGCTGTGATCGATCTCTCCATGGTTGGCTATCACGTAATCGATTGAATGCAGATCGATTATCTTCTCTAAATTCGCGACGAAATCCTTCGCGAAGGGGGCCCACACCGTGTCGATAAGGGCGGTTTTTTCTTCCCGGACAAGGTATGAATTATAGGTTGAGCCGCGGTGCGTTGAGTACTCATTGCCATGGAATTTCCGCAGTTCCCAATCGACTTTTCCCACCCAGGTTATGTTGTTTTTTACTGTACAAGCCATCATGCGCCTCCCCGTGTTGCGCTGGTCAATGTATTTATTATTTATCCCGCCGTTACGCAGGCAGGCATGAATTGTGCATTACCGCCTGCCGTACAACATTGTTGACTCCTTCTTTCATCACCGTTACATTAATAATACAAATGCCGCCTATCACACATAAAGGAGGTTCTTCATGTTCAAACCAAAACGCATCCTGGTAACAACAGACTTCACCGATGAATCAGACTCCGCCCTGCGCGAGGCGGTCGGGATAGGGGAGCAGTTCCGTTCCACCGTTTACCTCCTCCACGTCATTCCCGAAATCGAGCAGTGCGCCGTCGACTACTGCCTGGCCGAGTCGGTGATCATGGCGGAAAAAAACAAACTCCGCGGTGAAGCCGAGCAGAGGATGGATGAAATGGTCCGCAGGATCGCGCCGGACAGCATGGTGCAGATTGTCAAGGAAGTCCGCTTCGGCAACACCGTTGACGAAATCGTTTCCGTTGAGCGTGAACGCGCCATCGATCTGGTGATGGCCGCCCCGCACCGGAAACGAAGCCACTGGCTGGGCGAGACCCATCCGCTGACGAGAGACCTGGTCAGCAGGTCGGTCTGCGAGACCATGCTGGTAAGATAAGCACCCATCCATCGCTGAAACGTCAAATCATCCCATGATATCCGGTCAATATCATGGTTTTTTGTGCCCCAAGGCACGCTGCCATTCCCTCATGAAATGGATATCGCCTCGGCGGGGCAATCGTCGGCAGCCTCTTTCGCCAATTTTTCATGCTGGGCAGGCACCGGATCGACGCAGGCAACCGCGGTATCGCCCTCCATCCTGAACACTTCCGGGCAGGTCTGGACGCATAGTTCACAGCCGGTGCACAGGGTGGGATCAACTTTTGCTTTCATTGGATGCCCCCTGGTTATTTTTTTACAGCTAAGTATATATCACGCAGCCTGTTAAGCATATCATGATACGTTTCATGGACGCCGGCCCCGATCTCCTCGCGCTCGACGCGGTCGAACTCTTTTAAAAGCTCTTTCTGCTGGCTGTCCGACAGCCGCTCATCGGCCATGCGGAAGAGAATGTTGTTTTCCTTCATGATGTGGCCGTCAATGAGCTTCACGTATCCGCCGGCATCACCGATGAACCTGCCGGCAGCCACGCTGTCGCCCGCCCTGATCTCCTCCAGGGCCTCGCCCATGCCCTTCGCAAAAAAGCGGCCCTCGGCATGCTCCGCCAGCATGACGCCGATGGGACCGTTCTCCCGGCCGATGCCGGACTCTCTGAGGGCCGGGAAGAGGATCTTCTCTTCCTTGGCGTGGTGGCACCGGTCTGCGAAATTCCTGATGAAGTCTACCATAGCGGCAAGATGCTCGCGGTTCACCGTCTCGCCCTCTTCCATTTTGGCGCAGGCGGCGTCTAAAATCTGGAGCATCACCAGTATCAACTCATGTTCCTGCTTTAAAATATCAGTCGCTTTCATGATACACGCCCTCCTTCATCATTTTTTTCGTTCAACCGCTCAACAGTGAAAAAACCATGCCCCGGGAAAAAAACCGTTTCTCAACCGCATCCATTGATATTCCTATAATACAATAAAAAGCAAACCCGGTCATTGACTTCTGTCAAATCGGCGATTATTTTTTCGCAGTTGTGTGATCTTCACATCAGTCCGGCCGGATTATTCCATTTCAGCATGGCATCCCCTGTTTCTTAAGGCATACGCAATAGCCATCATATTGCTAGACATTCTTACAAATAAAAATACCCATGAATTTTAAATTCGGGAAATCAACCGCCATGGCTGATAAAAAGAAAATTTATATCATAAAATTAAAATAGCTGACGATATTTTGCTATTTTGCCAAATATTCAATTAATTACCGTGTAACTCGTATATGAAACCACTGCAAATGTTCGACCAGGAAACAGCCAGTGCCCAGGACCACGGCTGCTGCGCACCTCCCCGAAAAGAAACGGGGGCTTTCAGCCGACACCGCTGTCCGGCAACAGGCGGCCCAGGCCGTGAAAGGCATGCTTGGCGAAAGGCCCCGCCGGCAAACCGGCATCATGAACACTGCGTCCGGTCTTGTGCCGGTCGTTTCCGGAGAATGGTCCCGGGCAGACCGCCGGGGCCATTTCCGGCGTGAAGAAGGAGCTGAAGGTCTGGCTCCCGGTGTACATCGCCGGCCTGGCGGCATCGGCGATTCTTCTCATCCGGCATAAAACCCAGTCATGGGGGCTCCTGTGAACTATTTTAAAAACGCAACCACCCTCCGGTATGACGCCGGCAAGGGCACTGGGCGCGGCAGATGCGCCGAGGTGTGCCCCCATGCCGTGTTTGAAATGAAGGACGGGAAAGGGGCAATAACAGACCGCGACCGCTGCATGGAATGCGGCGCCTGCTCATTGAACCGCGAATTCGGCGCCCTTTATGTCGGCTCCGGCGTGGGATGCGCCGCGGCCCTCATCAGGGGGATGATCACGGGCGGGGAGCCGGTCTGCGGATGCGGCGACGGCCCGGCGCCGGCAGGCGCACAAAACAGCGGCTGCTGCTGACGGGAGAAGGAGACATGGAACAGAAACTTCACCCACAGTTCGAGGAGCGGGCAAGCATACTCAAGGCCATGGGCCATCCCACGCGCCTTTTCATTTTGGAGGAGCTCAACAAGCGGGAGCGGTGCGTCAATGAGCTGACCTAAATGGTCGGATCCGACGTCTTTACCGTGTCAAAACACCTGAGCGTGCTGAAGAACCCCGGCCTTGTCCTCAACGAGAAGCGGGGCACCAGCATCTACTACCGTCTCCGCTGTCCCTGTGTCCTCAACTTCATCGGTTCATCCAGACGGTCATCAAGACAAAAGCTGAAAAGCAGATGAACATTGCACGGTGCTGCGGGACAAATTTGAAAAAATGATCCCGGCAGGGAAGTTATGATTTCGCCATCGGGATCTCGATGCGGTACACCGTTCCGCCTTCGCCCGTCACCGTCAGAGTTCCCTTGAGCTGCTTTATCATCATCCGTATCAGCTGGCTCCCCATGCCAGTCGATGCCGTTTCATCGAAATCAGGCGGCAAACCCTTGCCGTTGTCCGAGATCTCGAGGACCAGCGAGTCGGCCGCGGGCTGAAGCGTAACGGATATCGTTCCCGGCCTGCCGTCGGGGAAAGCGTACTTCACGGCATTGGTCAAGATCTCGTTCGCAGCAAGCCCAAGGGGAATGGCCCATTTCACCTTGGTCCGCACCTCCTCCATCTGTATGTTCAGCGTGATCCCCTCGCTATCGGAAATATACGATTCAAATATCGACCGGCAGATCTGGCCCAGGTACTGATCGAGCCGGACGTCCCTCACCTCTTCCGAGCGATACAGGAGATCATACAGGTTTGACAAGGACATCATCCGGTCCCGGAGCTGTTCGAGGACCTTTTGAGTCGCGGGACCAACAATGCGGTGCGATTCGAGATCGACAAGCCCCACCATCATCGTGAAGCTGTTTTTCACGCGGTGCTGGAGCTCGCGCAGCAGTGCGCTTTTTTCCTCCAGCGATTTGGCCAGTTCCTCCTCTGCCTTCTTCCTCTTGCGGATGTCCCTGGTGGCCCCCTGGATGCCGACGGGCTCGCCCTTTTCGTCGTATATCCAGGCAGTGCTGACCTCTATATCGATTATAGAGCCGTCCTTGGCATATTGCTTGATCTCAAGTGTCTTGGTGCGGATACGCTCCTCAGGGGATTTCCCCAATTCCTTTGCCAGTTCCCCCATGACGGCTGGAATGTATTCCGGAAGGATATATTCATTCAGGGGGATATTCTTGACCTCATCCGGCGTAAAACCGGAAAGCTCCGTCACCGAGGGGCTCACGTATTGGAAATGGCCGTCAAGTGACATGGTCCAGATAACGTCTGTGGAGTTCTGTGCGATAAGCCGGTACCGCTCTTCGCTCACCATGAGCTCCGCCTCGATGAACTTGCGGTCGGTAACGTCCTCAGCCGCGCATACCAGGTATTCCACGTTGCCCCGGGAATCAAGCTTCGGTGTCTTGACGACCCTTATATATCGCAATTCCCCTTCCCCGTTCGTGAACCACGATTCAAACTCTGTACGCTTCCCGGTGGAAAAAACCTGCCGGTTGCTCTCGATGCGCTTCTGGGTCTCATCCTCAGGCAGGAATCCTTTCAGCTGCCGATAATTCACTTCGTCGACCGTGCGCCCCAGAAATGCGGCGTGGGCCTCGTTCACCATGCCGTAGGTTTCCGGATCGGACAGGTACCAGATCTGGATGTTGATGGTATTCAGGAGCAACGACTGTTCGTCCGCAACCGCTTCAATCAATTCCCGCGCGTCCCGGGTCCTGCGCTGCGCCGAGTACGATAGCAACACCATACAGGAAAAAAACATCACTACAAGGATCGTCCGCAGGCGCTCCCTGGCTATCATCTGTTTCCATTTCGATGCCTCGATATCAAAGCCAAGGAGACCGACATTGCGTCCATCGTTGGTGATCACCGGCAGTGATGCGGATATCCAGGTCCCCCACCGGTCCTTTTCCGGGTTCATGATATGCGGTTCCCTGGCTGTGAAACCCACCCTGGCCTCCTCTGAAAGTTCCTCGTACACCTGGCCCGGCGGCGAATAATCAGGGGAATTCTCCGGTTCGGAATCGACCAGGAATATGGCCCTGTCATTCACCATGCGCATCAGGTAATAAAAGCGGATCTCCTTCACGGCCTTTTTCATCCCCGTCAGCTGCTCCTTAAGGCGCCGGTAGTCGGGGCTTGCCAGGTCGGCACCGGTGCCGGTAAGGCGCGAAACCCTGTCTGGATCCATGGCCGCCGCGCCGGTCTTTATATAATTGGCGATATTTTTACGCTCTTTATCTTCGCTATTCTTTCCCGAATAATCAGTGATGCCCCACCCGGCAAAAATCACGATAATGAGCAGCAGGATCAGTGTTATTTCGCGGATTATGCGGATCCTTTTTGCCGCCAGTGACAGTTTCGGCTGCAGGGCCCGGCCATATCGCCAGGCCACAAAGGATGCTGTAATCGCTATTATACCCAGGACCAGCTGAATAGGAAAGCCGGTCATGGACATGAATGATCCTTCATTGAGCACCGATGCCGGAGGAAAGGGCGCCGGGGGCGGTACCACGGCCAGGACAAGCGCAAATAACGCCACCGGTATCATGGCTGCCGTTAAGATTACCCGTCTCTTTTGTGTAAAGACCCGGTATCGCCATAGGACCCAAACGGTCCATAAAACTCCCGGCAGCCCTATGAAATAGCGAACCGAGGCGTTCAATCCCTCGATGCCGGAAATCCCGCCGGACAGCGCAAGGGCCAGGAATGGCGCATGGATCCACCTGCCGGGGATCTTCGGGTTGAGCATGGCAGTTGCGGCGCGGCAGAATTCAAGCAGGGCTGAAAAACTTATGATGTAGAGGATTATCCTTCCAATTTTAAACGCCACGCTTTCGTTCAATCCCATGGCGATAACTTCGAGCCATAGGGCGATGCCATATACCAGGCTGAAAACAACGCCATAAATCCATGGCAGTATTTCTTCTTTTCTGCGTACAAGGGGTAATGCCATGGTGGCCAGTATGATAAAACTGACACCGCTGAAAAAAGTGATATAGTCAGTGTTCACTACAAAGAAATCAGTCATAATTATCCGTTTCTTTCATTTTAGGAACCGGAATTATTAGCATTAATAATACATTGAATAGTTTTTATATTCTGCCTCATTTATTATTAATATTACAAAAAAATACCTGAGTACCCTATAATTAAAAACATTGTTTCTTTTTAGTGGATTTTTCTGGTGATTTTGTCAGGAAATTCCCTTTCATAAATTTAGCAAAATATCATTATTGCAGTCCCAGCCTTCCTAATGATGACAATTTGCGGGTGGAGCCATTTACCATTTCATCATTTCATAGCACCGACCGGAGCCTCCTCTTTGAGGAATGTTATCTTTTCCCTAAGGTCCTTTGCCATGGCCGCGATGTCACGGGAATGCCCCGTGATGTCCTCGGCCCTGGCCGCGTTGGTCTGCGACAGATGGTTGATGTCCGTGATGGTGTTCATCACCTCGAGGGCGGCGGTCTTCTGCTCCGACGAGGCCGTTGTGATCTCCTCCGAGCGCTCTTTGACCGTCATGACGGCGTTGTGCGCCTCTCCGGTGTTATCGATAGACGTGTCCATGGCGGCATTGACCGCCTCCATCATCCGGTTTGATTCCTCCACCCCTGCCAGTATTTCGCGCATTATCTTCACCGTGTCCTGCACCGCGGCGGCTCCCTTGCCGATTTCGTTTTCGCTTTTGGCGATAAGCGCGGAAATTTCCTTGACGCTCGACGAGGTCTGGTCCGCGAGCTTGGAGATCTCATCTGCTACCACTGCGAAACCCCGCCCGTACTCTCCCGCCCGCGCAGCTTCGATGGCGGCGTTCAGGGACAGGAGGTTGATGCGGTCCGATATGTCGTTTATGATGCCCAGTATCCCCGTCATCTCCTTCGACGTTGACCCGATCTCGCTCATGCTGGCGTCCATGCGGCCGATATAGCCCTCGCCGGCGCGGGCCGTCGCGGCTATCGCGTCCGTCCTCTTGAGCGTGGCGGCTATGCGGGCCTCCATGTCCCGCGCCAGCCCCATCAGGTCGTTCATCCTCTTCATGAGGGCGTCCATCAATTCGGACTGGCACCGGGCGCTCTCGCTTACCTCCTCGGCCCCCGATGAAATCTGCTCCATCGTGGCGGTGATCTCCTCGATCGACGAGGCCTGGCCCTGGATGTTCTCGGCGAAATGCAGCGCGTCACCCGACAGGTCCCGGGACGAATCGTCCAGGCGCGCCGACACGCTCCGCATCGACTCCATCAGCTTTTCATTTACTTCTCGCTGGGCCAGCTCCTGACGCTTCGCGTCCTCAAACTTCAGTCGCTTCGCGGTCTCGGTGATATTGGTCATCAACAGGGCAATGACGAATGTAATAAGGAGTGTGACGCTCATCGAGGCGGTAACGACATATTTAACGCCCGGGTCAACGATCGGGGATGAAAGAACCGTATAAAGTATTGCCGCTTCCGCGATTGCCGACACGGCAACGAGAACCCATCTTTTACAGAAGAGCAGGGAAAACATGACGGGCATCATGAAGGAAAATTCACTGACAAGGAAGCGTTGGGCCGATCCCGAGGCTTCTGTCCCGAAGACGTTGAATATAAGGCTGCCCAGCACGCCGAATGCCATGATCGTTACCGCGGTGTTATAATAACCCCGGGCGATGAGGGCCATGCTGACCAGAAGTATCACGAATATTCCGACAATAATAATGTTCAGCGCCTGGAACAGGCCGCGCTGCAGGAGGACATTCATTATAATTAAAAAAACGAGAAGTATCGGCAGGATTATCATAAAAAAATACCAGATCGCCTGCACCCTCCCGCGAAGGTCATACGATTTTGCGTCATACCTGCTCAGGACGGAATCGATTCCAATATTCATAAGACACCTCCATGGGTATGATGCATGATTTCAGATGCCGCGCCTGACCATAATCAACGAATCTTATAGGAACATTATCAAAGGAAGATCATTCTGTCAAGATGAAGTAATTACCGCGGCAAATAACTTGGTAGCGCGACGGAGGGTCTACAGGAAGTGCCGGTACACTGCCACGATTTCGTGAACGGCCTTTTCCCAGTTGAAGTGTTTTTTCACCCGTTCAATGCCGGCTTCCCCCAGGACGTGCATCCTCCTCGGGTCAGCGATGAGGGCGTTGACCGCGTCCGCCAGGGCGGACTCGTCGCGCGCCGGGACCACCACGCCGGCGTCGCCCACCACCTCGGGCAGCGCCCCGCCGTCGCTGGACACGACCGGCACGCCGCAGGCCATGGCCTCGGCCGCGGGCAGGCCGAAGCCCTCGTACACTGAAGGCACGATGGCCAGTTCCGATTCGCTGTAGAGGCGCACCAGGTCCTCGGTGGTTGTCTTGCCTGTGAACCGGACGCGGCCCTCCAGGCCGAACTTCTCCATGAGCCGGTCCGTGACCTTGTGATGGGGCGCGCCGCCCTCAACGGCGGTCACGGTAACCCGCCGGTCGATGCGCGGCATGGCCTTCAGGAGGTAGGCAAAGCCCTTCTTGCCGTCCTCCACGTTGCCCACGAAGATGATGTTCCCTTTTTTCTTCTTCACTCCGGGCAGCGGCCGGAACACGCTCCGGTCGATGCCGTTGTACACCACGGTCTGTTTTTCCAAGGGCACGCCGAAATCACGGCGGATCATTTTTTTTGAGTCTTCCGACACGGTGATGATGTGGTCCAGGCGCCTGGCCACGATCGACTGCATCAGGGTGGGATAGAACATAACGGTCTTCGCCTTGTTCTTGAACTTCTGGGTGCGCTCCAGCACGTTCACCAGGTCGATCGACAGTGGATGGTGGATGGTGGCGATCACCGGGATCCCGAAATACTTCATCATGAGGAGTCCGTAGCCCACCGACTGGTTGTCGTGGATCACGTCAAAGCCGTGCTCCTCGTGGAGCTTTCGCAGGAGCAGGTAGGCGCGCCACCCGAAGGTGCTGATCTCCGAAAAGGCGCCGGTGCGGGTGGCCAGGTATTCGTAAAAATTGACGGGCCGGAGAATCGCGAAAGGATCATCCGGCTCTATGATATCAAATTTCTTGCGAATGAAATACTGGTTGTTGTGGATCGTGTGGAGGACGACGCCCTTCATCGGGAAGGGATAGGGCGGCCCCACGATGGCGTGGACCTCGTGGCCCTGGCGCACCATTTCGTCCGCTATGTACTTGAGATAGATGCCCTGCCCCCCCGAATAGGGATTCCCCCGGTAGCAGAGGAGGCATATCTTCAGGGGGCGGCCCGCGTTCATCGCCGGGCCTCGCGCCGCACGGTGATCGGCGGCTGCCGCATCTGCTTTTTCCGCTCCCACTCGCCATGGAGTATGACCTTGTCCGGGTCGAGATGCTTCACCACCCGGGCCGGGTTGCCGGCGACGATGACGTTGGGGGGCACGTCCTTGGTCACCACCGCCCCGGCGCCGACGATGGAGTTTTCGCCGACGCGGACCCCCTTCAGCACGATGGCGGAGTCGCCTATCCACGCGCCCCGCTCCAGCACGATGGGGGCGCTCCCCCCGGGCATGCAGGTGCGGTCATGAATATCGTGCCAGTCGGAATCGGACAGGTAGCAGAAGTTTCCCAGCATGCACCCGTCGCCGATGGTGATGGAGGACGCCGAGCTGACGCGCACGCCGTTCATGACCAGAACGTTGTCACCGATGGTGATGCTTCCCTCGATGTCCCCGAGCTTAATCGTGGAAAGATTGGTCCGGTAGCCGTTCCCGGCGACGATGACCACCCCCTTGCCGAGACTGATATTGGGGCCGAAGACGACGACGTTCCAGATTCCCCACACGTTGGGCACGGCGGCGATATGGGCGAACTTTCTTTTGAAAGAGAGCTGGTAGTATAAATACGAACGTACCAGATAGAGGAATGCCTTAATATACGTAAAAACGGTCTTTTTCGCGTCAGTATCAAACATGGTTCACACCTGCACCGGAGATGCGCCGCGGGGGCCATGGTCTGGTTTTCTGTTGTTTCTGCGGAGTCCCGGGAATATGCGCCGTCACCGGTCTTCTATTCTCGAAAAATCCATGAGAGTCGTAAAATGCTTCAAAATGTTTTCCAGCACGGCAAGCCTGTTGTCCCTGAGCTTCACGTCCCTGTCCATGACCAGCACCTTGTCGAAGAAACGGTCTATGATCGGTTTGCCCTCGATCAGAAGCTCGAAGAGCTCGATATAGCTGCTCGACGCGATGCGCGCGTCGATGGCTTCGGCCCGGGAATCGAAAAACCGGTGGAGGTCCCTTTCCTCGTCGCACTGAAAGAGGGACGGGTCCAGGGAAAGCGCATAGGCGGCGTTCTCCTTCCTGAAGGCCGACACAATGTTGTTCATCCGCTTGAAACTGAGGAGCATCCGGGAGAAATTTTCGTTCTTGCGGAACTGGTTGACGCTCTTCGCCCGCCGGTAGAGCTCCAGGTAATCGCTCGCGCCGGTCGACAGGCACGCGTCGATCTCGTCGTGGGACAGGCCGCTTTCTGCATATATGGTCTTCGCGCGGACAGCGACAAACTCGACGATCTTGCCCGCCAGTTCCTTCCCTCCGCGGTAATTGCCCGCCACTGAATCCAGCAAGTCTTTCAGCTCCAGGTTTATCTCGTTCCTGATGAGGAGCTCGACGATCGCGTTGGACTGGCGCCGCAGGGCGTAAGGGTCGGCCGATCCCTTCGGTATGTTCCCGACGGAAAAGGAGCCGAAGATATTATCGATCTTCTCCGCCAGGGAAAGGACGATGGAGGTCATGCCCGTCGGCTGCGCCTCGCCGCTGAAGCGCGGCTTGTAATGGTCCTCGATGGCGTCAGCCACGTCCTGCGCCTCGCCGTCCTCCAGGGCGTAGATCTTTCCGATATGCCCCTGCAGGGAAGGAAATTCGAACACGACCGCCGTCATCAGGTCGGTCTTGCACAGGTCGACGGCGCGGGCGATCCGGTCCCGCTGCGCGGCATCCAGCCCGAGCCGCTCCCCAATATAGGCCGCGATGGCGTGCATCCTCGCCACCTTGTCGTATATGGACCCCAGCTCCTTGTGAAAGAGGACGGTCTTCAGGGATTCGACGCGGTCACCGAGCTTCATCTTACGATCCTCGCTGTAGAAAAAGCGCGCGTCATTGAACCGCGCTGATATGACGCGCTCGTTCCCCGCCCTGACGTTCGCCGTCGGCGGGTTGTTGGACACGACCAGGAAGGCGTCGGTCAGCTTCCCGCCGCCGTCAACGACGGAAAAATACTTCTGGTGCTCCCGCATCTCCGCTATGAGCACGATGTCGGGCAGCGCCAGAAACTGGCGGTCGAAGCGGCACTCGCATATATAGGGACGCTCCACCAGGTAGGTCACGGCATCAAGGAGATCCTCGTCATCGAGAAGCTTCCCGCCGGCCTGCTTCGCGGCTGCGGCGAGGTCTTTCCGGATCATCTCCTTCCGCTCGGCCTGGTCCACGATAACGCCGTTCATCTTCAAAATATCATCATAGGAGCCGATGTCCCCGATCTCGACCATCCGATTGTTCTGTATGTAATGGCCCCGGGTCATGTTCGACGAAGCGATGCCGTCTATCTCGAACGGAATGACCCTGTTGTCGAAAAGTATCACGAAATAGCGGATGGGCCGGGGAAAGGTCACGGTCTTGTCGCTCCACCGCATCCGCTTGGGAAAAGGGATCGCGCCGACGATCTGGGTTATAATCGCCGGAAGCAGGGACTCGGTTTTTTTCGCTTCCAGCTTTTTCTTCGCAAACACGTAGGAGCCCTTGTCCGATTCCCGGGTGAACACATCGGCCGCGCTGATGCCGTTTCCCTTGATAAACCCCTCGAGGGCCTTCGTGGGCTTCCCCTCCGGGTCATAGGCCGCCTTCACCGAGGGCCCCTTCAGCTCCACCTCCTCCTCGCGCTGCGACGCCGCGAGTTTCGATATGATGACCGCGATCCGCCGGGGCGTTGCGTAGACCTCAATGGAATCGAAATTGATGCGGTTCCCGCCAAGGTTCTCGACGAATACCTTTTTCACGGCCTCGATGGCGGGCGGGATATACCCGGCGGGTATTTCCTCGGTGCCCAGCTCCAGCAGGAAATTAGCGTCCTTCAGCATGTGACTCACTCCGGTGCATGATTAGATCGGCGCCCGGGACGTCATGTCCCGCGCTCACCTACGCAGATGCCTGTGTATAAAGGGAGGCCGGCCGGAAAATGAGTCAATTCATTTTTTGGGAAGGCTATGATCTTCCCGGTTCATGGAGGGCTATTGAACACATGGCACATCGCGAGGACCAAACCGAATACGGATTGACGAAGCTCTCCGGAAGCGCTACCATTGACTGATCGCTCTGAATCAACACCCATGATGTCATCAATGATTCGCCTGGAAACATCAACTATAATTCAGAAAGCAGGATATAATAACATCGGAGGCACCATGAAAAAGACATTTTTGACGCTTTTTATCATTGTTCCAGCGCTGCTCACGGCCCACAAGGTATACAACAAGGACATGGAGACCATAATTGCCGAGGCAGACCTGGTCATGACCGCAAAAATCCATAAAATAACAATCGCGAAGGGCACCTGCAAAACCGGTTATGGATATCAATTAATACCGGAGAAAATCCTTCTGGGGACCTTTACCGAGGAAAAAATATCCTTTTATTACAGCATTCATTTCTGGCGTGAGGATAAGGGGTGCCCCAGCGTTCATTACATACTTCCCCCCACTCCCCGGGATGTGGCGGAAGGTCAGATAGTTATCGCCGTGTTTAAAAAACATGCTGCGGTGCAGGGAGGCTACTGGGGCACGGGAATTTTTGAGGTTGCCGAAATGGATTCAATTCAAGTGCAGATCGATAAATATCACCGGGCGGACGGCAGGGCGGAAATAAGACAATGAGATATGGGGCGTATTGATCAGCCCCTTTTCTTGCGAAAATAGATATAGGGATTGATGTTCCTTCCGCCCTGAATGATCTCAAAATGGAGGTGGGCGCCGGTGGAACGTCCCGTGTTGCCGCTGACCGCTATGCTCTGGCCCTGTTTAACATACTGCCCGGGCCTGACCATGATCCGGGAAAGGTGCGCGTAGAGCGTTTTCCATCCGCCGGGATGGGCGATAACCACGGTCTTGCCGTACCCCCCCAGCCATCCGGTATAGGTGACCTGGCCGTATTTAGAGGCGCGTACCGACTGGAATATGCAGCGTATGTCAAGACCGGGATGAAATTCAGTGTGGCTCGGGTCCCAGGGGTCCCTTCTCCATCCGTATCCGCAGGTGATGAACCGGCCGAAGGCGGGCCACAGGAAGCCCGAAAAGGTATTCAGCGGCTTCGCGTCGGGGATAAAAAGGACCGTGTTGGAGGCGACAAAATCAGGGTTTCTGATATTGTTCTCCTCTATTATTTTTTTCAGGGAAACCCTGTACCTGCGCGCGATTGAAACCAGATCACCCCCCTTCTGCATCTTCAGCAGCAGGCCGTCCTTGTTGGGAATCTTCAGGACCATACCGTCCCTGAGGACGCTGTCCGCCGTGAGATTGTTGGTGCCCCGTATGGTATCAACGGACACGCCGTACTTCTTGGCTATTTTCTGCAGGGACTCGCCCTTCTGGATGCGGTGTTCACTGATCACGAGCTTCTCTGTTTTTTCCGGGGAGGAATAATCGGTCTGTTTCGACTGCAGCAGGTTCTTTTTGATCATTTCATCATCGGAAATAACGGCCTCCTTCTGTTTAGAAGGATAGAGGGAGAATACGACGATTGCGGCCACCAGGGCGAACCCGAGGGCAACGGCCAGCTTTCTGCGATGGGCCGACATTTTCGGATGGGAAAGAATGGCAACACGGGGCAGCGTGAACAGGTTTTTTTTCATCCGCGGTGCCCGGTGCCGAAACAGGCCTATTTCGGGTACCTTCATCCTGATGGTCTTGATGAAGATTTTTTTATCGCCGATATACACGATAACGATTTCGTTTGAAAAAATCGAAATGGTGAATTTACTGATCTTGATCGTTTTTGAAAATATCTTTTTCATAATGCCGCGGAACTGATCTTTTCGACAGGACAGAAAAATCCCGTCATTTCATAGTCGGCAGATTCGACAAATTTAATAATATGTTTAATCGTATCGGTATGTAAATCATGAACGGCATCAAGGGATCCCAGAATGATCGACACCGGTCCCCCGGCCCGGGTTATCGAGAACCGATATTCCTGATTTCAGAAGTATCGCTCTGCGAAGAGCCGCCGTGAAAGGATTCCTCTATGACTTTCCTGGTGTCTTTTTTATGGCCCCCGGTTATATTGAAATTTCCGGAAACGACAACGCCCTTCTGCAGCAGCACGGAGGGAGCGGTGATGTCGCCGAGTATCTTGCCGGTCTCCAGCAGACGCACCTCGCTGCGCGCCGATATGTTGCCTATCAGCGTGCCGGCTATGACGACGGATTTGGCGACGATATCGGTCTTGACCTTGCCGGTCTCCCCCACGACAAGTTCCTCGTCGGTCTTGATCTCTCCCTCGAACTTGCCGTCGATCCGGAGCGACCCGCTGATATAAAATTTACCCTCGAAGACCGAACCTTCTCCGATGGTGCTGTTCATGCCATCATTTTTCGACGCCATATCATTACTCCACGTGCCGTTATTGGAATTGAATTTTAAAGGAAACTCTTAAACCCATTTCGTCTTGTTTCCCTGGGGGCACTCTTTAAGTAAAACCGCTTTTTTTACTAACTACTGATGGTGATTACAACGGTTTTACAATGTGCCCTTAATCTAGTAAAAGCAGCGCAGCACAAAGTAAAGCAAAAAATAGCAAACGGTAAAAATTTTTAATCGGCCCTGGATAAGAGTCCCGCACGGCCGGGATGTTACGGATTTCCCTAAAACGTGATGGAAGTTTCAGGGATTTTCAGGTCTTCAAGCTGTCCCACCGAAACCACCGAAAGGGTTCTCGTTCCGAAAATCCGGCCGCATATTCTCTTGAAATCATCCATGGTGACATTGTTGATGCAATCGACCACCTCGCTGAAGGTGAAGCTCCTGTTGAAGGTGATTTCGTCCTTGGCGAGCTGCCCCATCCGCACCTCAACGCTTTCAAGGCTCAGGGCCAGGTTGCCCTTCATGAAGTCCTTGGCGTCCTGGAGTTCCTCCTCGGTGATCCCCTTCGCGATCAAGTCGCGGCATTCCGCCGCGATCAGGTCGACGGCCCTGATGTAATTTTCCGGCAGCGTCGCGCAGTAGATGCCGAAAACGCCGCTGTCGCTGTAAGAGGAGTGGAAGGAGTAGATCGAATAGCTTATCCCTTCCTTTTCACGGATGTTCTGGAAGAGCCGCGAAGACATGCTGCCGCCGAGGACCGTGCTCATGATGTAGAGGCCCCATCGGTCATTGTCGTCGCGCTTGATCCCGTCAGTGCCGAGGCAGAAATGGACCTGCTCGAGCTCCTTCTCCTGGTGGAAGTAGCCGATGCGGTCGGGAGCGCCGGCCACTCCGGTTGCCGCCGGGGCCTTGCCGGTGGTGCGGGAAAAATATTTTGCCGTCAGCCGTTCGGCCACGGCCCGGTCAAAATTTCCGGCTATGGCCAGGATGACGTTGTCGCTGCGGTACTGCTTCTGGAAAAAGTCGACAAGCTTCGCCCGGGTCGTCCCGCGTATGCTTTCATGGGTCCCGAGGATGGGATGGCTCAGGGGATGTCCCTTGAGCATGTTTTCCATGAACATGTCATGGATCAGCTCGTCGGGGGCGTCCTCGTACATTCGTATCTCCTCCATGACCACGTTCTTTTCCTTTTCGAGCTCGCCGGCATCGAAGAGGGAATCGTAGAAGGTCTCGGCGAGAAGCTGCATGGCCAGTTCAATGTAGTCGGACACGACATTGATATAGTAGCAGGTGTATTCCCGGTTCGTGGCCGCATTGTGCTGCCCGCCGACGCGGTCCACGATCCGGGCGATGTCCCGCGCGGAATAATGCGCGGTGCCCTTGAAGAGCATGTGCTCGATGAAGTGGGCGTAGCCGTGCTGGTCCTCGTTCTCGTTCCGGGACCCGGACTTGATCCAGAGCCCTACCGAAACGGAAACGACGCCCTCGATCGGCTCGAGTACCACGGATAATCCGTTATCCTGTCTGTACCTGTATACCATCAAGTGACCGGTTCAGTTACATTGCGTCCTTTCTGCTCAGGTCGATACGGCCGCGGTCATCGACCTTGATGACCCTGACCTTGACCCGGTCGCCGATATTGACGACGTCCTCGACCTTATTGACCCGCTTGGCGTCAAGCTTGGAAATGTGGATGAGGCCTTCTTTCCCCGGCATGATCTCAACCATGGCGCCGAACTCGAATATCCGCCGGACCGTTCCCTCATACACCTTGTTGATCTCGACCTCCTCGGTGAGCCCCATGATGAAGTCCTCCGCCTTGGCGACCGATTCCTGGTCCGGACCGGTGAGGGTCACCGAACCGTCGTCCTCGACGTTGATATCGGTCCCGGTCTCCTCGATGATCTGCCGGATCACCTTGCCGCCCGGACCTATGACCGCGCCGATCTTCTCGGGGTTGATCATGATGGTCTTGATGAGCGGGGCGTACGGCGAGAGCTTTTTCTCGGGCTTCGGCATGATCTGGTTCATGATGCCGAGTATATGGAGGCGCCCCTCCTTCGCCTGCTGGAGCGCGACCTTCATGATTTCCGGGGTGATCCCCTGTATCTTGATGTCCATCTGGAAGGCGGTGACGCCGGTCTCGGTGCCGGTCACTTTGAAGTCCATGTCTCCCAGGTGGTCCTCAAGACCTAAGATGTCGCTCAGGATGGCGTACTTGTCCCCTTCCATGACCAGGCCCATGGCGATGCCCGCCACGGCGGCCTTGCAGGGAACGCCGGCGTTGAAGAGCGACAGCGACCCGGAACAGACCGAGGCCATGGAGGACGAGCCGTTGGACTCGAGTATCTCCGATACCTGTCGGATGGTGTAGGGAAAATCGTTCTTGTCCGGTATCACGTATTGGAGGGCGCGCTCGGCCAGCATGCCGTGGCCTATCTCGCGGCGGCCCACCCCGCCGTGACGGCCGGTCTCGCCCACGGAGAAGGGCGGGAAATGGTAATGGAGCATGAAGTGCTTTTCGCCCTCGCCCTCGATGTCGTCCATGCGCTGAACATCATCGACGGACCCGAGCGTCGTAACGCCGAGGCTCTGGGTCTCGCCCCGGGTGAACACCGCGGAGCCATGGGCCCGCGGGAGTATGCCGACCATGATGTCGATGGGCCGTATCTCCTTCAGACCGCGTCCGTCAGCGCGCTCCCCCTTCTCGAGGATGCGCTTCCGCACGAACTCGCCGTCCAGCTCGTCGATGATGCCGGCGGCCTGCCCGATGGTGTCCGGGAACTGTTCCGCCAGCTCCTGCTTCGCCTTCTCGATGATGGAGACCTTGGCGTTCTCGCGCTCGTGCTTGATGCGCAATTGCACCAGATTGTCGATATCGTTCAGGTACCGGCTCTTTATTTCTTCTTTGAGTTTTGCGTCGCTGACGAAGGGCGTATACGACAGCGGCGTCTTGTTCACCGCCTTTTTCAGCTCCTCCTGCACCGCGCAGATCCTCTTGATTTGCTCATGGGCTATCTCAACCGCGGCGATCATGTCGTCCTCGGAGATGTTTTTCGCGGAGCCCTCGATCATGGTCACGGCACTCTTCGTGCCGGCGACGACGACGTCGATGTCGCTCTCATCGTCCTCGGCGAAGGTGGGGTTCACGATCCACTGCCCCTTCACCCGTCCGACGCGCACCGCGCCCACCGGCCCGTTGAAGGGCATCCCCGATATCGTGAGAGCGGCTGACGCCGCGTTGATTGCCACGATATCGTGCTGGTTCTTCTGGTCCGCCGAGAGCACGTAGATGATGACCTGCACCTCGTTGATGAAATCTGCCGGGAAGAGCGGCCGGATCGGCCGGTCCGTGAGCCTGCTGGTGAGCACTTCCTTGTCGCTGGGACGCGACTCCCTCTTGATGAAGCCGCCCGGTATCTTGCCGGCGGCGTACGACTTTTCGCGGTAGTCGACGGTCAGGGGGAAAAAGTCCTGTCCCTCCTTCACTTCCCGCGACATGACGGCCGAGGCGAAGACGATCACTTCCCCGTAGGAAACCGCGACGGCCCCGTCGGCCTGTTTCGCAAGGTACCCGGTGTTGAAGCTGAGCTTCTCCTTGCCAACCTCTACATTGAATTCAATAGACATACGTTTTACCTCGTTTTGTTGCTGAACGCTCCGCCGGGATGCTGTTCGTGAAAACGGTTACGCTGGAATATAGAGGTCAGAGATCGTTCCGACCGCGGTCGGGGCAATGTCTGGCTCCTATATTCCGGACATCCCGCACAACCATCTTCAGCGAATGTTCAGCGTCTCCGGGGAGCGTTAATCCGGGCCCGGTTATCTCCGGATGCCCAGTTCCTTGATAAGACCGCGATAGCGGCCAAGGTCTTTCTTTTTCAGATAGTCAAGGAGACGCCTTCTCTGGCCGACGAGCTTCAGCAGGCCCCTGCGGGAATGAAAATCCTTCGCGTGGACCTTGAAATGCTCCGTCAACTGATTGATGCGCTCAGTCAGCAGGGCAATCTGAACCTCGGGGGATCCGGTGTCCTTGTCATGAGTTTTGAATTTTTCGATAATCTCTTTCTTCTGATTCATCTTTGTTACTATCCTCCCAATGAGTTTGTTTCGGGCAAGTGCGTGATAGTACGCTCTCCCCTCAGGGACTTCACCGAAACCCCCTACATCCCCCCGAGGGGGGCCTTCTTGATCAAATCAATCAAAAGCCCCGTCTGGTGGGTGGGGGGTCTGAGTCAGCCCCATACTATTATGTCCCTTTTCAGTAATTAAATACGTTCAAATATTTAATATGCCATTTTTGGATATCCACATCCGCAATTGCAATAAGATTTTCATTTTCATCCATAATAATGAATGTTTTTCCGCCCCGGTCATCGATCGCTACGGCCCCGTCCCTGTGAAACAGGGAACCGTTCAGCACCTTCTCCCGGGCGTCCCTGCCCGCCACAATCCTGCCGTAATTGGCCAGGGCCTCCGCGGGGCTCAGCCTGAAAGGCCGATCAGGCCCTTCACCCCTGGCACAGTCCTCGAGCTCCTCGACGGTGACGGCATGGTCAATGCTGAAAAGACCCGCCGCGGTCCTCCGCAGGCTTTCCAGGTGTCCCCCGGTGCCGAGCATTTCACCCAGGTCCCGCGCCAGGGAGCGCACATAGGTTCCCTTGGTGCAGTGGACACGGAAGGTGAAACGGCCCGATTCAAGGTCCGTACCGATGATCTCGAAATCATGGACCCGGATCATCCGCGGCCTGAGTTCGACGCTCTCGCCTTTCCGGGCCCGGTCCGAAGCCCGGCGCCCCTTGACCTTCAGCGCCGAATAGACCGGCGGCTGCTGGCTGATTTCGCCGGTGAGCTTCGCGGCGCACGCCGCTATCCCTTCCGGGGTAATGCCGTCCGTGGGCCTCTCGGCGATCACGGTCCCCTCGCGGTCATCCGTATCGGTGCTCACGCCGAGGCGCACCGTCCCGGTATAGCTCTTGTCGTCCTCAAGGAGAAAGCGCGCCAGCTTGGTCGTCCGGCCGTTGCATATGACCAGGAGCCCCGACGCGAACCGGTCCAGGGTGCCCGCATGGCCGGTCCGCGAGGCGCCGGTGATGCGCTGTACGCGGCTCACGGTGTCATGGGAGGTTATACCTTCAGGCTTGTCGATGAGGAGTATCTGGTTCCTCATGTCCACCCCGCCGAAGCCGCCGGATCCGGTCTGTTCCCGGTTACTCGCCGCCAGATCCACCGTCCTGTTCCCCGCCGCTTTCACGCTGATCGTGGTCCTTTTTCTCTTTCTCCTCGAGCTTGTTGAGAAGGTCCACCATGTTCACCCCCTCCACGAGGGACGAATCGAGAAAAAAGGATAACTTCGGAGTGACCCTGATGCCGAGGCTCTTGCCGACCCGGTGCTGGATATAGGGGGTCGCCGACTTGAGACCCTCCAGCGTTTTTCTGATGTCACGGGGATCGCCCAGGACAGAAATGCCGATCTTCGCCGCGGAATAATCCTTGGCGAGATCCACCCCCGTCACGGTGGCAAAGCCGATGCGGGGATCCTTGATCTCCCCCCGCACCAGGAGCTCCGATACGATCCTCTTTATCTGCTCTTCAAGTTTTTCTCTTCTGTAGCCCATGGTTGTGTGTCTTTTAATTATCACCCTCACCCGCGCTCTGCACGCCCTCTCCCATTAATCTTGGATATAAGGAGAAGGCTTCAGCGGTAATGGCCTTATTCTTTACCCCCTCGCCTTTATTACATACAATGTATTCATCGGAGGGGTGGCTGGGGAGTGAGGGTCTTTAGGATTTACCTGTCTTTGCAACAAATTGTTTGTGGGAACATCTATTTCCAGTTTAATATTTTTTTGTATGGGGCCATTCCCGTTATATCGTCTTGGCTATCTCGACCAGCCTGTAGGCCTCGAAGCTGTCTCCTTCCTTCAGGTCGTTGTAGTTGTCCAGGCTGAAGCCGAACTCCTGGCCGGCGGCAACCTCGGACACGTCGTCCTTAAACCTCTTGAGGGACTTGAGGGCGCCGTCGAAGACGACCACGCCGTCCCGGACAAGGCGCACCTTGCAGCTCCGCTCGATCTTGCCGGCGTTGAGCATCGCCCCGGCGATGGTCCCCACCTTGGAAATTCTGAAGACCTGTTTCACGTCCCCGGAACCGGTAATCTCTTCCCTGATCTCCGGTGAGAGCATGCCCTCCATGGCGGCCTTGATGGAGTCGGTGACTTCGAATATGACATTGAAGAACTTGATCGACACGTTCTCGCGCTCTGCGATTTCCGACACCTTGCCGGTGGGCCGCACGTGGTAGCCGATGATGACGGCGTTTGACGCCGACGCCAGCATGACGTCCGACTCATTGATGCCGCCGGTGCCGGTGTGGATCACCTTGACCCGCACCTCGCCGATGGAAAGCTTCTCCAGCGATTCCTTCAGCGCCTGGCAGGAGCCGTCGACGTCGGCCTTGACGATGATCCTGAGCTCCTGCACCTCGCCCTCGCGGATCATCTCGTTCAGGGACTCGAGGGTGACCTTCTTGACCTTCTTGGCCGACTCGGCCCGCTTGTACTCGAGGCGTTTCTGCGATATCTGCTTGGCGGTCTTGTCCGACTCGACCCCCTCGAAGGGGTCGCCGGCCGACGGCACGCCCGATATGCCCAGGACCTCCACCGGCGTCGCGGGGCCCGCCACCTCGATGGGCTTGCCGAGGTCGTCGAACATGGCGCGCACCTTGCCGGAGAACACGCCGATGACGAAGGGATCGCCCACGTGGAGCGTCCCGTTCTGTATGAGGACCGTCGACACGGCGCCGCGGCCCATGTCGAGCTTCGATTCTATGACCGTGCCCCTGGCGAGGAGCTTCGGGTTCGCCTTCAGCTCCAGCATTTCCGCCTGGATGAGGATCAGCTCAAGGAGGGCGTCGATGTTCTTGGCGAACTTGGCGCTGATCTCGGCGAAGAGGGTGTGGCCGCCCCAGGACTCCTGTACCAGGTCGTACTTCGCGAGCTCGTGCTTCACCTTTTCGGGGTTGGCCTCGGGGAGGTCGACTTTATTGATCGCCACGATGATGGGAACGTTGGCGTCCTTCGCGTGGTTGATGGCCTCAATGGTCTGGGGCATGACGCCGTCATTGGCGGCCACGACCAGGACGACGATGTCCGTCACCCTGGCGCCGCGGGCCCGCATGGTGGTGAAGGCCTCGTGGCCCGGCGTATCCAGGAACGTTATCCTCTTGTCGCCGATCTTGACGCTGTAGGCGCCGATGTGCTGGGTGATGCCGCCGAACTCCTGGTCGATGATGTTGGTCTGTCTGATGGCGTCCAGGAGCTTGGTCTTTCCATGGTCGACATGGCCCATGACCGTCACCACCGGTGGCCGGGTCAGGTTGTCTTCCGGACGGTCCTCCTCAACGTGCTTGATGACCGTTTCGTCGTAGAGGGACACCACCTTCACGTTGGTGCCGTACTCGGAGGCGAGGATCTCGGCTGTTTCGGCGTCGATGACCTGGTTGATGGTCGCCATGACCCCCAGGTGCATCAGCTTGGCGATAACGTCAGCCGCCTTGATATTCAGCTTCTTGGCCAGCTCGCCGACGGATATGTTTTCCGTTATATGGATCTCCCCGGGCGCCTGCGCCTCGCGCCGGCGCTCTTCGGCGGTCTTCTTCCGGAGGATGATCTCCTTTTCTTCCTGCTCTTTCTTATATTTTCTTTTGTCTTTTTCTTTTTCCTTCGTCTTCTTCCGCTTCTTGTCCTTGCTTTCGCCTATCGCGGCAGCCGGCTTCTCGCCGGCGGCCGGTACCGCTCCCGTCCCGGTCTGGCCCGGCCGCCCGGGTCCGCCTTCCCTCCGGGGAGGACGGCCGGGTCCTCCCGGGCCACCTTCCCTTCTCGGGGGACGGTCACCGACCTGCGGGCGGGCGCCGGTGCCGCGCTGGCCCTGGGGACGGGCGCCGGTGCCGGGTCCGCGCCGTTCCGCCGCCGGACGGGCGGTTTCACGCTCCGGTTTCTTGGGCTCTTCCTTCTTCTCCGGCTCTTCAACGGCTTCGGCTTCCTTCCCTTCCTTCGGGACCTGCACCTTCCGCTTCAGCTTTATCTTTTTGCCCTTCTTGCTTTCCTCGATCTGCTGCGCCTTTCTCTTCTTGATGGCCTCGATTTTTTTCTCTATGAGAAATATATTTTTTTCCTGAAGATCAGATTCCTCGGTCTCGCACGCGATTTCCAGTTCCCGGCACACTTCCATCATATCTTCCATCGAGATATGATTTCTTCTGGCTATTTCAATGGCTTTCATGTATCAGTCTTTCTTCCTTGGATTAAATAATTCAGGGGAACTGAATCCCCAGGGGCGCTCTCGCGCGAAAAACCCGAGCGGTCCCGTCCAGGAACTTATTCGTCCTGTTTCGGTTTCTCCTGCTCTTCGGTCTCCTCTTTTTTCCCGGATGTCTCTGTGCCTTCTTCAGAACTTTCTTCTGTGCCCGCTTCCTCCCCCGATTCTTCCTCTGATTCGTCAAAATCAACGCTTTCCGCGATAATCTCAAGTATTTTCTTTGCGGTTTTTTCGCCGATGCCGTCTATTGCCATGAGCTCTTCAAGCGATTTCTCGACGAGGTCCTCTACGGAGAAGACTCCGCCGTTTTCCAGGAGCTTGATGGTGCGCATTTCAAGGCCGGGCAGCTCGGAAAGGGGCGTCTCGTCCTCGTTGACCTTCGAGAAGAGCTGCTCCACGATGGCCCGGGATTCGCTCGAGGAGAGGAAATCGCGGTACTGGTCTTCGGTCTTGATGTCGATCTCAAAGCCGCAGAGCTTCGACGCCAGGCGGACGTTGTGCCCCGCCTTGCCCAGCGCCAGGTGCTTCTGGTCATTGTCGACCACGGCTATGACGCCGCCGTCGGACTTCTCGACGATCTCGTGGACCTTCGCCGGGGTCAGGGCGTTGGCCGCCATGATCTTCCGGTCCTCGAACCACTCGACGACATCGATCTTCTCGCCCTCCAGTTCCCGTACGATCGACTGGATGCGGATTCCCTTCATGCCGACGCAGGCGCCGACGGAATCCACGTCGTCGCGCTCGCTGGTGACCGCAACCTTGGTGCGCATGCCCGGCTCCCGGACCACCTTCACGATCCGGACGACGCCGTCATATATCTCGGGGATCTCCATCTCAAAGAGCTTCTCGATGAAGGTGGGGTGCGTCCTGGAAAGGATGATGCTGGGCCCCTTGGAATTTTTCTGCACGGCAAGGATTAGGGCCTTGACCCGGTCGCCGACCTTGTAGTGCTCGAGGGGGTTCTGCTCCCGCGCAGGGAGTATGCCCTCGGTGCGGCCCAGGTCGATGTAGATGGCGTCCTTGGTCTTGCGCTGGAGGAAGCCGTTGATGAGCTCTCCCTCCTTGTCGACGAATTCGCCGTATATGATGTTCTTTTCCGCTTCCTTGATCTTCTGGATAATGACCTGCTTCGCCGTCTGCGCCGCGATCCGTCCGAAGGACTCGAGGGGGTCCTCCTCGACTTCCACGTCGTCTCCCAGCTGGGCGTTCGGCGCGATCTTGACCGCCTCGCTGAAGGATATCTCCTCCGCCCTGTTCCGCGGTGTCTTGACGACCATCTTCTTGGAAACGACCTTCACGCTGTTCTTGTCCCGGTCGAAGACGACCTTCACGTTGTCGATCATGCCGTACTGCTTCTTGAACGCGGACAGCATCGCAGATTCGACGATCTGTTCGATATATTCCCGGGGGATACCCTTGTCGGTCGCTATTTCGTGTAATGCCTCAAAAAAATTCTTGCTCATGGCTCCTGCACCTTTTTAATAATCAAGATTAGCGCTGATAATTGCGTCAAAGGGGACGGCAACATCGCCCTTTTCGCAAGAAACCGTAACGGTCGTGTCGGTCATTTCGCCGATGGTTCCCTTGACGACCCTGCGGCTCCCGCCCTCTTCGTAGACGACCTTCACCGGGGCGCCGGGAAACCGCCTGAATTCGGAGCTGTTGCGAAGCAGCCGGTTAAGGCCCGGCGATGACACTTCAAGGGAGTAGTTCGGCAGGGCGTCCTCGGCATCAAGCTTGGCTGACAGCTCCCGCGAAAATTTCTCGCAATCGAGGTGTGAAATGCCGGCTGGGCTGTCAATTTTCACGTGAATCTGGGAATTCTCTCCTTTATAAAGGATAGAAGATTCATAAATCAGGTAGCCGAGCTTGCCGGCGGTATCCTCGATAAGCTCCAACATTCTCTCTTTAATATGCACGTCTTGCATCCATAGTAAAAGAGAGTGGGTGGCCCACTCTCCTGTCAATCGCTCGTCAATACACACACCATCGTCTTAACTGAGCCACTATCAACCATGGGCATATAGATTGCAAGCTTTTTTTACCGCTGCGGGTTTATACTTTCCGCAGACTAATCCGCGTATTGTCATTTCGACGAGCGGCAGCGAGGAGAAATCTCGTATTTGAAAACGGGAAAAGATTTCTCACCCTTCGGGTTCGAAATGACAGTATTGGACAATTGATTTCCTGAATCGCTCCGCTGCGCTCGCGATGACCTTCGGGCTGTGAGCCAAATTGACCAGCAATTACTTCAGGGAAAAAAGCGGCTACTTAGTGGCGGTTTCAATCACTATCCTGTTGCGGCCCCCCTCCTTTGCCCGGTACAGGCGCTCATCGGCGATTTTAACCAGGCTTTCCGCTGAGGCGGTCTCCTTCTCCAGTTCCCTGTTGTCGGCTATGCCGCCGCTGAAGGTGACATGGATCGGATCGTCCTGGAACCGGTACCGTTCACGGTCAACGGCATCCTTGATCCGCTGCAGAATTTCAAGGGAATCCTTCCGGGAACAGTCTTTGAAGAGAATAATGAATTCCTCGCCGCCGTACCGGGCCACCAGGTCGTAGGGGCGTATGCTTTTTCTTAGGAATTCCGCGAGCTGCCTGAGGACGAAATCGCCGGCCTGGTGCCCCTTCGTGTCATTGATATTCTTGAAGTGATCGATGTCGATCAGGGCTATGGAAAAGTTTTTGTTCGAGTTTCTCCGTCCGTGCTCAACGATCTTGTCGAGGTATTCGAAGAAATAGCGCCGGTTATGGACCCCGGTCAGGGGATCGGTGATGGTCTTGGCGCGCAGATCCAGCTCCCGTTTTTTTTTCAACAACGCGGAACGGATGCGGGCGCGCAGCTCGATCTCGTTATAGGGCTTTTTAATGTAATCGACGCCGCCGGAGTCGAACCCCTTTTCCACGTCCCTGCCGGTGTCCTTGGAGGTTATGAAAATAATGGGGATATCGGCGAACTTCTCTATATGGGATAGTTTCTTGGCTATCTGGAAACCGTCTTCCCCGGGCATGACCACGTCCAGGAGGATGATCGAGGGAACTTCGTGCTTGAGGACGTGCCACATCTCATCGCCGCAGGAGGCGCTCAGGACAGAATAATCATCGAGGAGTTTGGTGATGGTTGTGGTATCGATGCGGGAGTCATCGACCACCAGTATCTTTTCGGCCACGTTTCGATTGTCCCCCTGACACGGGAATCATGCCTGGAAAGCGGGCCCGGACGCGCCGGGCCGGATCGGTCACAACCTTTAATTGTGTTCCGTCTTTGTCAAATAATAAAAGAATAATTTTTTCATTAATTTCGGGGTTGTTGGCAAACAATGCAGGAACTCCCGCCTTCATTGGATGGCATCGTTATACAATTTTTTCTGGTCCCTGTCCCCCGGAAAGGGCATGCCATACCATACTCAATCAAGTCATGAAATAAACCACGGTCACTACAATGCGTTAGCATACTATACCTTGATAACGTTGTTTCTGTGAAACATGGTCCTTCATTTTCAGAGCTGCGACGAACGGAACCGTTATTTCCCGCACGCCCCCTTCAGGCCAACCCATTCGGTACATCCTGTCCCACTGTTGGCATCAACCTCATCTTCAGAACGGGGGTCGGGGGCACGCTGAAACAAGTCATTAAATATGCGGCAGAGTAAAAATTATCCCATCCCGTTTTTTCTACTTGCCACAATACCGGCCAGGGAAGAATCTGCTGTATATGTATAAAGGAACCGCCATGTCCATTCTCGAAAACCTCAACGAAAACCAGAAAAAAGCGGTGCTGCACACCAACGGCCCCCTCCTCATACTTGCGGGCGCCGGATCCGGAAAGACCCGGGTGATCACCCACCGCATCGCCTACCTGGTGGGGGAAAAGCGCGTTCCCCCGACGGGCATCTTTGCCGTCACCTTCACGAACAAGGCGACCGAAGAGATGAAGAACCGCATCATCAGGCTCATAGGCCCCCAGGGCGCCAGCATCTTCATCAAGACCTTCCACGCGGCGTCCGTGTATATCCTGCGGCGCTACGGAGAGCGCATCGGCATCCCATCCTCGTTTTCGATTTATGACACCTCGGACCAGGCGACGCTGGTAAAGGAGATCCTCCTCCGGATGCGCCTGGACCCGAAAAAAATACGCCCCGAATCGATCGTATCGAAAATATCGGAGGTGAAGGACAAGGCGGAGCTGATCGACGGCGCCGACCCCGGGCTGCTGACGCAGAAGACCCATTTCTACGACTTCCAGGAGATCTATGACGAATACCACCGCCTGATGGCGAAGAACAACGCCCTTGACTTCAACGACCTCCTCATCAAGACCGTCCAGCTCCTCCGCTCCGATGCCGACGCTTTGCAGCGGCTCCAGCGGCAGTGGTCATACTTCATGATAGACGAGTACCAGGACACCAACTACGCGCAGTACCTGATAGCGAAATACCTCGCTTCAGCCAGCACCAACCTCTGCGTCGTCGGCGACGACGACCAGTCGATCTACTCGTGGCGCGGCGCCGACATCCGCAACATCCTGAACTTTGAAAAGGACTACCTGAACGCCGCCGTCATAACCCTTGACCGGAACTACCGCTCGCGCCAGCCGATCCTGACGGCCGCCTCGTCGGTGATCAGGAACAACGTCAACCGGAAGGAAAAGAACCTGAACGCACACAAGGGCGAAGGCGAGCCGGTGGTCTGGTGCCGCACCAACAACGAGTACGGCGAGGCCGAGTTCGTCGTGAACACCATCATGTCGCTGAAGCACCGGGAAAACCTCTCCAACGGCGACTTCGCCGTTTTCTACCGGACCAACGCCCAGTCCCGCGTGTTTGAAGACCGCCTCAGGAAGGAAAACATACCCTACCGGGTCGTGGGCGGCATGAAATTCTACGAACGGAAGGAAATCAAGGACATCCTGGCCTACCTGAAGTTCATCGCCAACCCCCATGACCTGGTATCCATGCTCCGGATCATCAACACCCCGTCACGGGGGATCGGCCGGGTGACCATCGACAAAATCCGCGATCACGCGGCGAGGGGCGGCGAATCCGAATGGAACGTCATCAGGGAAAACCGCCTCGGCGAAAAGCTCCCCAAGGGACTCATCGACTTCCGCGCCATGATGGTCCAGTGCCAGGAAACTTCCCGGGATATCCCGCGTACAAAGCTCTCCGCCTTCGTTGAGCAGGTGCTGGAGCTGTCCGGTTACGTGAAGAGCCTCGAGGAAGAGGACACGATGGAAAGCCGTTCGCGTCTTGAGAATATCAGCGAGCTTATGAACAGCATTTACGATTACGAGCAGGCCTATCCTGAAGCGACCCTTGACCAGTTTTTACAAGATATCTCTCTCTACACGTCAGAGGAAAACCCCGAGGAGAATCCCGAAAACAGAACCAACCTGGTGACTCTGATGACGGTCCACAACGCCAAAGGGCTCGAATACCCGGTGGTGTTCCTCACCGGCCTGGAGGAGGACATATTCCCCCACCGGCTCTCCTCCGACACGGAAGAAGGCATCGAGGAGGAACGGCGCCTGTGCTACGTGGGCATCACGCGCGCCATGGAGCGCGTCTTCCTCACCAGCGCCGAGCTGCGCCGGACCTTCCACGAGATATTTCACAAGGAGCCTTCCCGCTTTATCTACGAAATACCGGCGGACCTCCTTGAAGTGCAGAAATACTACTCGAACAGCTACCAGAACGGCGCTTCATACCGGACCCCTTACGGCGTGAAGAAAACCTACACCGAATCCCATTTTGACGAAAGCGACCAAGTCGATGCCGAACCGAAGGAAGAGACCCCGGAAAGCCCCGGCTCTCCCGTGCGCAGCGAATCCAAGTTCAGGGTCAGGGACAACGTTCTCCATCCGAAGTACGGCGTCGGGCGTGTTCTCAGCATCGAGGGTTCCGGCGACAACGTGAAGCTCACCATACTCTTCGGCAGGTCAAGCAAGACCTTCCTGGAAAAATACACCCCCCTGGAGAAGGCGGAGTAATGGCGAGCGGCGGGTTTTAACCCGCCGCAAGTTGTAGCCCGGAGCAAAGCACCCCCCGCCAATTACGTCCGGGTTTATAAAAACGGTCGACAGACTGTTATATCCGTGATACAATCATCTCCGAAAGGCCGCTTAGCAGACCGGCACCATTTATCCGGAGGAAACCGCCATGCTTCTGTCCGATATCATGTCCGGGGAAAATTTCGTGGAACGGGTCCAGGCCATTGCCCTGGAATCCCGGAGAAAACTCGGGATCGACGCACCGGTCTACCAGCTCGGGGTTGTGGTACCGGACGTCGTTAGGGCCGCGGCCGAGCTTGAGGGAAAAGGAATGAAGCCGTTTCTTCTCATGGCCGGGGCCCCGCAATACTGGAAAGAGCGCGGCTCCGACGGGGCAATGAAGAGCAGGCTCGGCTTCGGATATCACGAGGGCATCGAGATCGAGCTCCTCGAGCCGGGCACCGGCTCCGATTTCTACCGCCGGAACCTGGAACAGAAGGGAAGGCCGGTCATCCAGCACCTGGGCTTTCTTGTCAGCGACGTGGACGCATGGGCAAAGAAACTGAAGGACGCGGGATACCCGGTGTATGTCCGTGGCAGGCTCGGGGCGGGCCCCCTCAGCATCAATTTCGCCTACATGGACACGGAAAAAGAAATGGGCTTGATACTGGAGTTCATATGCCACCGTCTCTTCGGCATATGGATCAGGCCGCCGGCGCGGCTCCAGCAGCTCCTCGGCAGAATCGAAATCAAAACCGGGAAACGCTGTATCGACATGTAGGGTGCCGCATGGCGCCAACAGATGCGCGGAACCTTCGGTGGCGGGGAGCTACAGTATCCGCCACCCCGCAGTCACCGCGAACGAGACCGCCTGAAGCGGCTTCCGGGCCGTTGAAACAATACTGTAGCTCACATCAACGCCCATCAGGAAACCTCGCCACACGTCGTAGTAGCAGCCCGCCGACAGGCCGAAGACATTGAGGTACTCGGTTATGTTCCTGGTCACAAAAGGAAGGTACGGGTCCCGGGATTCATAGCGGACCATCGACAGGCCGTCCCCCATGCGGCCGTACACGGTGAGGGTGTTCCGGGGGAGCTTTACCGGGTACCGGTACACGACAGCCGGAAAGGCCTGCACCTGGGAAAGGCTGGCATAGTACCGGAGAGGGTCTTCCTTGTAATTCATGGCCGCGTACCGCAGGTGCAGCTCCGGCGAAAGGCCCATGAAATTGATATAATATATGCCGGCAATGAATGAAACGAGGTGTCCCGGGTTATATACGTTCCCATAATCGGCGACGGGGAAATATCCGCCGTATCCCAGAAAAAAAGCAACATATTCGGTGCGGGATGGATCGATGAAGGAATAAGCGTTCCTCCGCGGATTTATCCCTCCGCTGTCAATTCGGGACGATTCACCTTTTTCCTTGTTTATGATCGGCGCGTCATCGGACCTGCTGTCCCCCGTGCCGCGGGGCTCACCGTCACGCAGCCCGCCGCCTTCTTCCGAAACAATCTTCCCGGACGCACCGGTTCCGGAGGTATCGGGACCTCCGGCCCCGGCCGCTGCATGGTTCAGCAGGAAAAGAAAAACAAGCAATATGCCGGTAGTGGCTTTTTTTTTCATGGGATTGACCAGCAAATGATACCTTTGCCCCCTGTTTCTTCTAGGATGCAGCATGTATGCCATAAATTGCTCACCATCGCGTCCTTTCAAGCCGAAAATTAATATTAACCATGCTCCTGAAAAGAAAACAACTGAGCTCTCTTTTTACCGTTCTGACCGGTATGGCCCTGGCCGCCTCCTGCTCCCACCTGCCGTCACCGGGACCTGTTGCGGCAACCCCGCTCAAAAGCCTCTTTGAACTGTGCGAATCGGACCTGGAAAAAGCGAAAAAGGTCATCATTGAGCGGGACCTGATAAAAATGCTGACACACCTGCAGAAGATGGACCGGGGCGGCGACAAATACTACCTCCTGGAGAGGGAGGGGATAACCTCCATGATCAAGGCCGTCACGGAAGGGGTCTATTCAGATTTCGTGCTGATCAACAGGGAGGGCACCGTGATCTATACCATGAAAAACGACGGGATCTTCGCCAGGAACGTCAGGACGACCCTGGGGAGAACTGCCCTCGGCCTCTGCTTCGCCAACAGGGAAACAAATCCCTTCATAGCCAGCATGGTTTCGGCGCCCCTGTACTGGGACGGGTATTACATCGCGGTCTCTTCGCAAGTGAGCGCCCCGGGCACCATGCCGGGCATCTTCATCCTCATGGTGGACATGGAAAAGGTCCAGCGCCTGGTGGGAGAAAAATCCTTTATCGTCGGGCCCGGGGGGACCTACGAAGTCGCCGGGGACCGCGCCAAAATACACACCGCCTATACTGACTTTGACCGGATCGACCTGTCAGTGCCGTACAATGACCTTGCCGTGCACCGCTTCGCCCGCTCGTCTGGCGGAAGCGCGGAATACCGCCTTTTTCGTTACAGCAACCTTCGCTGGGTCATTATTACGGAATAAAATCTATTTATTTTTTTGCCCGTACCAGGCGAGTTAGTGACCCAGAGTGGGTCGTGCAATTATTCAGGGGAGGAGGTAGCACCGCGGCTACCTCCTCCCCCGCACCCCCACCACCCGCGCCGCTCAACGCCGCGGAGGCTCCGGGTGAACTCGTCGATCCGGCTTCGCCGGAATCGACTCGGGCATCCACCCTTGTTCGGTTTGTCCACCTTCGGCGGACGATTTGAGAACCTTCTTTATAGATGAGCTTTATAATTATTGCAGAATTCTTAATTTTAATAAGGCAAGAAATACTTGTTGGCTTTCGCTGCGGAATCCACGTCGTGTGGCATCCTCGCACCGCCGAGCGTCCTGCCCGGCGACTCTTTAGCCTGAGCTATAATGAACAACCGCGGCAGGGAGGCCGCGGGAGGCGCGAGTCTGCAGGAGGCTGCATACGAGCGCCTTATCGTGAAAATAATTTGATTAGTGTAGGCCCAGCCACTCCGGCGCCTGAGGAGCACGGGGGAAGGGATCAAAAGGGAGGGGGTGTCCGTGCTGACACCCCCTCCCTTTTAAAATTGCCAGACCCGCTTCCGGGTCAAGACTTTGACTTGTCTTGAGAGACGATCCTGTAGACCTTCTCGTGCACGTCGCCGAAGAGATGGGGAAACTCGAAGGAGTCTGAAAGCAGGACCACCAGCTTCTTGGCAAAGTCGACCAGCTTCGCGTCGTTTATATACCTGATATCCGCATCAATCATGCCGCGGAGCACCCCCGGGAACAGGACCGCCAGGTCGGCCACGCCCTTCCGTATGAACTCCCTGACCCCCTTGCCCGATATCTCCTCCAGCCCCGGCTCTTCGGACTCCATGAAGGATATGACAAACTGGCCGGGACGAATTTTCCGGAATTCCTCGACGTCGAAGTTGTTTTTCAATAATATAGTGATATCGGCGTTGCCGAAAATATTTTCCGCCGTGGTCGCGAGCCCCCCCTGGTTTTCCAGGGCCAGCATCGACGTTTCGCCATGGTCGAAGCCGAGGATCCGCCGGAACCCGATCTTGTCAAGGACCCGCGCCAGCCTGACGGAACTCAGGTCTATGCCGATGAGCCCCACCGTTGTTTCCTCGGCCTTGATCCGGTACTTCATCATGACCTTGATGATCAGGATCAGCAGGAACAGCGGGATATCGTCATGTTCCAGCGAGACCGTCGGCACGGTGAGATCGGAAAAAAGCATGTCATAAAGCATGATGGAGGATTCGCTGATGCGGGTGACGCGGACCGCGGCGTAATTCTGCTCTATCTTCTTGAGCACCTGGATGACGTCCTCCGGGTGCTCGAAGCGGACCGCCAGGGGACTGCCGTTGAGGCCGGCAAACCTGTTGAGGACCACGGCATCCCGCTCGGCGCATACGAATTCACGGAGAAGGTGCACGCGGGCCCCTTCATCCATTGATCTGATGCCGGCGACGAGGCCCACGTTCCTTGCAATGCTGGTAAAGCGCCTCCCGTCCTCGCCTTTGATCTTCTCGAGCATGAGGTCGGCGGCCCCCAGGACCGAGGTGTTGAAATCGGTGATGTTTTCCAGCGGCATTTTCCCTGACACGGAGAGAAGACCCCCCACGATGCGGTCCTCGACGATATTTTTCACCGATATGAACTTGTACTTGTCGCCGGCGCTGCTTATGATCGTGACGAATTCCTCGAATCGCTTCAGGTTATCGCATGCGATGCGCAGGGTGTAGAGGTACCCGTCCCCGGATTCCTCGATATGCTGGAGATCGAGGAGGTCGCACTCCCGCTTGTAGAGCTCGTCGATGAAGCTGGGGAAGCTCTTTTTCCTGATTATGACCGTGATCTCATTGATCAATCTCATGAACGACAGGCCCCGGTGTCAGTCTTTCAGCCTGGTGAAGATCATCCTTCCCGCGGTCGTCTGCAGCACGGAGGTGACCGTGACGTCCACCTCGTCGTTCAGGCGCCGACGGCCGTTCTCGACCACCACCATGGTGCCGTCGTCAAGGTACCCGATGGCCTGGTTCTGGTCCTTTCCCTCCTTGATAAGGGCCACCCTCATCTCCTCACCGGGGAGCACCACCGGCTTCAGGGCGTTGGAGAGCTGGTTGATGTTCAGGACCGGGACCCCGTGGAACTCGGCGACCTTGTTCAGGTTGAAGTCGTTGGTCACGACCTTGGCGTTCATGATCTTCGCCAGCTTGACGAGCTTCGCGTCAACCTCGTTGATGTCAGCGAAATCCATGTCCGTTATCTTCACCATGATCGACTGGTCCTTCTGCATCTTGTTCAGGATGTCCAGGCCGCGGCGGCCGCGGTTCCTCTTGATCGAATCCGCCGAGTCGGCGATCATCTGGAGCTCGTTCAGGACGAAATTGGGAATGACCAGGATGCCTTCTATGAAGCCGGTGTCGCATATGTCCGCGATCCGGCCGTCGATGATGACGCTGGTGTCGAGGATCTTGTAGGCGATTTTCTCGTCCGAGCTCTCCTCGCTGGAGGAAACGATCTTGTCCAGGAACGATATCTCTTCGTAATTGATGACGAAGAACATCATCACGAAAAAGCCCGTCAGGTGGTAGATGAGGGGCGTGATGATGTGCGAGTATTCGTCCAGGGCCGTGATGTGCAGGGCCCCGTAGGCGAGGTTCAGGAGGTGTCCCAGGGTGAAACCGATGATCAACCCTATGATCGCGGCGGCGAAGGTCCGCGCGGAAAAGGTATGCAGGACGTATTCCACCAGGATGAGGACCAGAAGTGAAACAACGCCGGCCACCGCCGCAACGGCCAGAATGATGTAAAAAGGTTTATCAACAAAATATAATGAAGAAAAGAGCATCGATAAGACAATAAATAATATCCTTAGAATAATAATCATAACATACTCCTTGCGTAACGAGATCTGATACGATAAAAGAGATATCGCAGGGGTTTGAAACAGAGATTACTTGTTCGTCATCACCGGGAGGGCGCACCCTGCAACAGGGGCGTGCCGCCTTACTTTTTCGGATGATGAGATGAGAGGGCTTCGGAAACCAGGTTACCGGCTTCCTCCAGGTCGATATTCTTAGACAGGGCAACCTCGTGCGTTACCAGCTGATACGCGTTTTCGTAAAGCTTTCGTTCCATGATGGAAAGCTCTTTCTCGCGTCCCCGGCGGTAGAGGTCCCTGGCCACTTCGGAAACTTCATAAATGGAACCGCTTTTAACTTTGTCAATATTGTTCTGGTACCGTTCTTTCCAGTCGTCCACCGAGCTTATCTCATTCTTCGTCAGCACGCCGAGCACTTTCTTGATGTCTTTTTTGGGTATGATACTCCGTATTCCAATTTGTTCAGCGTTCTTTACCGGAATCATCACCTTCATGCCGCTGTTCAGGATTGTAATAATATAATATTCGCTTCTCTTACCTAAAATGACTTTTTTTTCGATGGCCTCTATTCTTCCCACGCCGTGCATGGGATAGACAATATTGTCACCGACCTTGAACATATAAATTACCTATACCTCACCCTCTCAAATAATGATGAATTATATCATAAAATTTAATAATTTCAAGAATAATTCTACGGAAAACAGGTAATCATAAAAAAAATAATAAATTTTATTCCCTGTACCTCCTTATCACACTGTTTTTCAGCGTCTTTAAGATGGTTTTTGTATACGGTTCAACCTCCTGCTAGAATATATTATTAATACCCTTCACCTTTTTATCCCCGGAATAATGAGTATGATAATAGTGTATATCATATAGTAAAAAATCAAACGAAAAATATAAAAACAGGAAATCACCGGCCATGGTGTAGTGAACCGACTACTGACTGTAACGCTTCCGCTCATCAATCAATCCTTCTATTTCCATATACCGTTCAAGGACCGATTTCATGATGTCATTGCCGTCCGTGCTGTAATACTGCGACTGGGCCCCTTCAAGGCCGTATCCGGAACCGATCTGGCATACCCCGGCCGGTTTCTCAGGGAATTGCGGGTCCGGTTTGCCCCTGTAGAAACCGTCCATGAACCTGCCCCAGATCGGCGCGGCCACTTCCGAGGCAGCCTGGTGAGTACCCAGAGAGAGGAACGACTGGTCGTAGCCGACCCACACGACCGCCGTGATGTCCGGCGTAAAGCCGCAGAACCAGGCGTCGGACCAGTTGGAGGTGGAACCCGTCTTGCCGGCGCCCTGCTTGGAATAGCCGCCCTTGATGCGGATCCCCTCCGTGGCCGTGCCGCTGTCAACGACCCGCTTCATCATCTGCGTCATGATCCAGGCGACCTCCTCGCTGATGACCTGGATCGTGCCGTTCTTGGCCTTCCGGGCCAGGATCTCACCCACCTCGCCCTCGATGTTCGCCACCTCGTTGCCGTCACGGTCGACGACGTACCGCACGGCAAAGGGAATGACGTCCTTGCCGCGGTTGGCGTATATGGCGTAGCCGGTGGCCATCTCGAAGGGCGTCAGCTCCGACGTGCCCAGGGCGATGGTCGGGTTGGCGCCGAAATCGGTCGGCGGGACCTTGGTCATCTTCGAGGCAAAATCTATGATCTTGTCGGGCCCCAGGAGGTCGTAGAGCCTGATTGATATGACATTGATGGATGCGGACAGGGCGTTGCTCAGCGGCACCATGCCGCGGTACTCGCCCTCGTAGTTGCCCGGCGTCCAGGTGTTGCCGATGGCGTCGATGTCCAGGATCGGCGCGTCGGGCAGCTGCGTTTCCGTGGTGACGAGCTTGTTCTCTATCGCCGCCCCGTACACGAAGGGCTTGAAGGAGGAGCCCGGCTGGCGCCTGGCCTGCACGGCGCGGTTATACTGGTTCTGCACCTCGAATTTCGAGCCGCCCACCATGGCCTTGATGTAGCTGCTGAAGGGCTCTATGGCGATCAGGGCGCCCTCGACGTTCATGACCGAGGAGAGTCCCGTGATCTGGGAATGGTACGCCTCGAGGGCCCGGTTGCATCCGGGCGTTTCCGTGAAGAAAGAAAGGATCTCGGCCGCATCGAGAAGATCATCGGCCATCATCTGCTTGAACATGCTCTCCCCGTCCTGGCTTATGGATACCGACGGGAGGGGAAATATCATCCTGAGGCCCTCGAAGGAATCGATCATGCCCATCTCCATGGCCATGGTTTTGGTCGCCGCGCCTTTTACCGAGATGGAATTCTGTTTCTTCAGCGCTTCCTTCATGACGCTCTCCGCGTTCTTCTGGTCGCGCAGGTTGAGGGTCGTGTACACGCTCAGGCCGTCATTGTAGACCATTTCCTCGCCGAAGCGGGACACAAGGATCTGCCGCACGTAATCGGTGAAATAGGGGGCCCTGTCCCGGAACTTCGAGCGGGCCGTCTTGGTCGGATAATCCATGATGATGGAATCAACGAAGGCCGGCCAGAACTCCCGGTACATCCGGTCGGCGCTTTTCCGGTCGAGGTATCCCTGGTCTACCATGCGGTTCAGGGTGTCGCGGTTCTTGGCCATGGCGCGCCGCGGGTACTTGATGGGCGAGAGGCCGTTGGGACGCGTGGGCAGGCCGGCCAGCACCGAGCTCTCGATGGCGTTGATATACTTGATGTCCTTATGGAAAAAGAACCGCGAGGCCGACGCGATGCCGTGGCACCCGTGGCCGAAATAGATCTGGTTAAAGTACATCTCCAGTATTTCTTCTTTCGTGAAGCGCTTTTCAATCTGCAGGGCCAGGATGGCCTCCAGGGCCTTGCGGCCGAAGGTGCGCTCCCCCGAGGTGAAGAGGCGTTTTGCCAGCTGCTGGGTGATGGTGGACCCGCCCTGGGAAATCATCGGACGGAACGCCTTTATCGACGAGATGATGTTTTTACCCATGGCCCGGATGATGGCCGGCGGGGATATGCCGAAGTGGTCGTAGAAGTCCTGGTCCTCCGCGGAGAGGAAGGCGTTCACCAGGCAGGGGGGAAGATCTTCGAAGGACACCGGGTACCGTCGCTGCCGGAACAGCTCGGCGATCACCTCGCCGTTCACGTCGTAGAGCCGCGTGGGAATGCTGGGCTGGAAGGCCTTCAGATTATCGATGCCCGAATAATTCTTGATTTCAGCCGTGACGAAGCCGAATAGACCCCCCCCCGCCACGCAGATGGCGATAAAAAGCCTGAGGGCGATTGTTTCTATTTTAAGTAAATCAATCTTTTTCATGGACACAGTTCCTGAAAAACCCTATTGTCAATAATTGCCTGATAGAAATCAACAAAATAACAATGCCGGGATTTTTTTCTCCTATGCTGTCAGCGGGTTTCAAGGCATACCCTCTGCAGGCAAAGAAACCCGCCGGGCAGGGGGAATCCGGTCATCAGTCTGCATGAGGAACGATTCAGGACTATTACACTTCCTTTCTTACTATTTTAACCAGGTGAGCCACCAGGAATATCGCCACGAAGGCAACGGCGCCCCATATGAAGATATAAAACAGGGCCTGGAAAATAAAAGCGAGCAGTTTTACCAGTAAAGGAAGAACATAATAAAAGACCAGGTACAAAGCAGCAACGATCCCTAAATAAAAGAAGATCTTCTTGACTGAATCATCCATGACGATAACCTCTGAAACTAATAAAATATGCACCAATAATTAATTCCATGGCAATAAAGCAAATATTTTTTAAGAATAATGATTTTTTCTTGATTTGCCGCCAATAATCAGACCCATTTCAATATGAATGGAAGGCCTTGACCCCCCACCCCCCTCAGGGGGGCTTGGGTAGAGTTTAAATAAATAGAGTGCCCATAATCAATACAGTCCCCCTCCGGCGGATTTAGGGGCAGCAACAGATAAATCCCATTGCAACCTATATGACAACTCCAACTGACAGGCCCTATAATTCACCCCCCCTCCCCTGGATCATTATACACCTGCTCCTTGCCGTCCTTGCATTGCTCTTCCTCGCCGCCGCAGTCATGGCCGCAGGGACCGATATCTTACGGGTATACCTGGAGACATCCTATAAGCACTACCCGGTCCTGCTTTTCTCCCTGTGCGCGGCCTCTTGTGTCATGAATATAATGCTGGCGGCGTGGGGCGCCATGGCCTTGAGGAACAAGAGTGGATACATGACCCGGCGCTCCGCCGGAGCCGTCACCCTGGCCATGGCGATCATCTTCCTCTACCTGGCCGATCCGTTTCTCAGGATGCGCCGCCAGCCGGCGGACCCGGCGAGGGCCTCCGCCCGCGGGCGGTTCTGGACCAGGATAGGGCCCGTGGTCCAGTTCGGCCCCTTTACCGATCGAAAGGCCGACGCGTCATCATCCATGGTCATCTGGTACTTCGATCCCGCCAGGAAAGCCGATCCGCCGGTGATTCGCTTCGGCAGGGAGCCGCTGCCGGAGAGGATGGCCGCGGTGAAGGAAGCCATCGGCGACGGCAGGCGGCATGAATTCCATCTTGAGGGTCTGTCTCCGTCGACCCGCTACTATTACCAGGTGCCGGACTTCGGCGGCGACGTCCGTTCGTTCCGCACCGGCCCCGCGCCGGGATCAGGCGGCTCCCTTCATTTTATCGCCGTCGGCGACACCGACAGCTCCCGGAAGGGCGGCTACGCCTATTCCTATCTGCGCAACGTCATGCGGGCCGCCGCGAACACGTGCCGTGAACAGGGAAGGGACCCGGACTTCCTGGTCCACGCCGGGGACATGGTGCGGACCGGCACCGACCTTGACGCGTGGCACAACCTGTTCGCGTCCCTTGACATGATCGGCGAGGTGCCCCTGGCCGCCGCCCCGGGCAACCACGACTACCTTCTGGACGGCGGGGCCAATTTCAGGTACTTCTTCGGGAACCCCGACTATTACGCCATCGATTACGGCATCGCGCGGATATTCTTCATCCATCCCTTTGACGGCCCCGGCGCCTCCCTGGACGGCCCCGTCATCACCACCGGGAGCGCGCAATACCGATGGATCCGCCGCGAGCTGGCGCGCGCAACTGGCAGGAAGTGGACCATGGTCGTCATCCATATCCCGATCCTCTCAACCGGCGATTACGGCGTGAACGAGCTTCTGGCGGCCCAGTATTTCGAGCTCTTCAGGAAACATGGCGTAGACCTGGTCATCTCCGGCCACGACCACAACTTCGATTCATTTCAGGCGGATGACGGCGCCGGCGGGGACGGGACCATCTACATCGTAACGGGAACCGGCGGGTCCACCCTTGACTCCTACATCATGGACCGGTCCGCGCGCCGCTGGCTCGACTGGCGCCATGACCGGAATTCGCCCCATGGCCTGTACCAGCACGACCGCTACACCGAGGCCTACCACCGCTACGGCGAGCTTTCCTGGGGATACACCGACGTGGAAGCGCGGGACAGCGCCCTGTCCGTGTCCTTTTACCGGTGGCTCGACCTTGATTCATTCATGGGGATCACCGGCCAAAACAGGAACCGGTGGGAAATGCTGTACCTGAACGATGACGAACTGGCACGGCATGACCTGCTGCGGGCGGCACGGGTAAAACAAATTGACAAGATACAATAGACCTGCCACAGATTCCCCACAGGGAGGGGACTGACATGCAGTTGAACACCATACCAGACACCGTGCGCCGCTGCCGGCAGTATGCCCGGGAGTGGCTGCCCCTTGATTTCGGCTTCATGAACGGCCTGACGACAGCGCTCATGGCCTATTTCCTATTCATGTTCCAGAGGCGCTACGGCATCAGGCCCTTCGACCTTTCTTTCGCATCGGCATTCTTCATCTGCTACAGCGTCTTCACCGCCAACGCCGCGGTGCAGCTCATCGCCCTGGCGACGCACCGGCTCAAGCCCCTGCGCCTGGCCCTGAACCTCCTGTTCATCGCCCTCTTTGTGCTGATACACTCCTACCATCTTATCACGCACATACCGCTGGATTACGGCCTCATCATCGACAACTTCACCATCGGCTTCTACAAGGAATCATGGTACACCATCATCGGGGTCTTCCCGCGGGCACTTTTCATCGGCCTCGGCATCTTCCTGGTCATTCTGATCATCGTACATGTAAAGAAGAGAATACTCTGGTCGCCGCCGGAATACCGCCGACCGCAGGCAAAAACGGCCGCTGCCGCCGCCGTCTATGCCCTGCTGCTCGTGCTGCCGCTGCGGACCTATGACGAATTCACCGGACTCCTCCGGGGCATGGTGCGCTACCCCTTCCAGGACCCTATGTCCCATATCGAGATCAAGGGCTATCCCTACCTGAAGACCTTCACGGCCGCGCCGGGGCTGCGGAGGGGTTCGGCCAGGCCGAACATCATCCTCGTGATGGTGGAATCGTACAACGCCAATGTCATCATGAAAAGGGCCCCTGACGGAAAGGAGATAACGCCGGTCTTCAACGCCCTCGCCCGGCGCGGCGTCTATGTCGAGCGCTTTTACGGCAACTCGATGCAGACCTGCAAGGGACAGGCGGCGACACTCCTTTCGGTGATCCCCAGCATCCGCGGCAAGATTTTCACATCCTTCCCGGCCCTTTCCTTCAGGGCCCTGCCGGCAATCCTTGATGATGCCGGGTACGAAACGCTATTCCTGCAGGCGGCGGACAAACTTTCCTTTGACAATACGGACGGCTTCATGAAAAGGGCCGGCTTCAGGAATATCCATTCCGCCTTCGAGTACCTCACCGATGCCGACAAAGGCCAGGTCTGGGGCTGGGGACCCGAGGACGGTCTCTTTTACCGGATATGCCTGCGGCGCATGGATGAGCTGCATAAGAAGAACGGCAGCAGGCCGATCTTCGCCACCCTGGCCACAACATCCAACCACATGTGGTTCGATCATGTGCCGAAAGAGAAATGCCTGATGTACCCCGATCCCGGGGACATCGCAGAGCGCTACGCCAATTCCATCCACCTGTCTGACGCGGGACTGACGGAGCTGCTGAAGGGGATTGCCGAGCGTCCCTATCTTTCCGATACGATCCTGATCATAACCGGGGACCACAGCTTCCCCCTCGATGAACATGGCATCAGCCACAATGAAATCGGTTTCTACGAGGAACTCTTCCGCACTCCCCTTCTCATTCTCTGGAATAACCGCCTTCCCCCCCGCATCATCACCACGCCCTGTTCACAGGTTGATATCGCGCCGACCATCCTTGACATGGCCGGCATTACCGGGGTGAAGACGCATTTTCAGGGCCGGTCGATGGTATCGCCGGACTTAACACCGAAGCCGGTATACCTCATCCAGCCATATAACGGCCAGTATCTCGGCGTTGTCGAGTATCCCTACAAATACGTGAGGCACGGCGAAACAGGAAAGGAATATCTGTTCAACCTGAAGGAGGATCCCCGGGAAAAAAGAAATCTCGCGGTTTCCGGCAACAGGAAGGAACTGGCTTCGCTGCGGAAGATGATACAAGATATTTACGTCAACCAGAAGACCCTCACGTCAAACAGGCTGTGGCCTTCCGGAGAACGGCAGTAACTCGGCGCGCTACCGCTTTGGCACCAGCTTAACCTTTGTTCCGGCCGTGAGGTTATCGACCTTCTTTCCATTGACCGTCATTGCGCTCTTTTCTTCCACTATTGCGATCACGGCGACGTCGCCCTTGAGGCTGATCAGCCTGGCTTCCGCCGCGTGGAGCCAGCCGCTGGTCTTCATGCCGAGGATCTCTTTGGTGAAAAACTTGTAGACGCCGACCGAGACGCCGGCAGTGATGCCGGACGCGGCGTCAAGGCGTATCGTCACGGCTGGTCCTGATTTATGCAACACCGCGCCGGTATATTCAACCGCATCCTGGGCGACAACACTCGGTGCTGCCAGCACAAAGAAAAGGAATAATCCGAAGAATCCAAATTTCTGTTTCATTCCTGGCCCCCCGATTGCTGATGCTATGGTGCTCTTTTCCCTGTCATTTCGACGAACGCAGTGAGGGGATGCTATGGGTATATCAATTTTTAATTTCTCCCTTCACTCGAAATGACAGGTAAGGAGCAAACGTTTTACAGTGTCTTTTCCACGTTGTTCTCGCGGTATATGATCTTGTTCGGATATATCTGGATATACTCAAAGGCCTTGAATTTCTTTCCCTTGATCGCGGCATCTTCTCCCAGCTGGACCTGGATGAACATGACCGAGTAGACCGGTTTGCCATCCATGGTCCCGCTCGCCACTCCCGGTTCAATGCGGGTCCCGGCGGGAAGCTCCACTCCCATGATTGTATGCTTTTCATTAATGGTTATGACCGACGGCATCTCCGGCTTTTCGAAAATGATGCTGTCGTTGTACTGCAGCATCGTCCCCTTCTTGAAAACAGCGGGGAAGGCCTTACCGTAATTGATGTCGGCGACGGGCTGGTCCGCCCCCAGCGTCACAGAGGACAGGAGGCCCTTATCTTTTGTCTTTATTAGGGAACCGGCGGTAAAAGTGGTCCCCTGGATCACTTCGCTTTTGGAAAGAACGCGTTCATCTCCCCGCTGGCCCCCTTTTTTGCAGGCCATGCAGGCAACCATGACGACAATCGACATAAGAAACAAACGTTTCAATGCAAGCCTCCTTCGCGTGGTTTGATTTTTTATCCATCCATACTGCACCATCTGTGGTATATTTCAACAACTTTCCGTACAACCTCATGCTGCGCCCGAAGCCATGGGATCAACAGCAGCCGTTCGAAAGTGATCGGTACACTGGCACAATGCTTCAAGTTGATCACCATTCACGATATATATCACCCTGGCTCACTGAAGTTAGCTTGACTGAATGTTATAAACCTGTTATATTACCCCTAGTACCACGCTTCGAAAAGTGGAGGATCAACCATGCAATCTGCCGGATTGAGTTCCTTGAAGATAAAAACACCCCGCGGTCTGTCCGAACGGGTACAATGGCTCCGGGACCATTATTTCCGCGGCGCTGACCGCCCCTGGACCAACGAGCAGACCTCATGGACCACCGGAACGCCCTGGGACACGGTGTACAACGAGATGACCTACTACATCGTGCCCGAGACCTACATGCTCCAGCAGACGCTCCGCTCCTCCTTCAAGCTGTCCGCCCGCGAGGTGAAGCTGAACCCCGACTTCTGGACATGGAGCCTCCCGGAGCGCCGGGCCTGGTTCACCAGGGAGGTCATGGTGAAATACCTTCCCCAGGAGCTGCTCCCCGGCGACCTCATAGCCGGCGGCCGCTTCAACGTGCAGTGCTCCCTCTGCCTTACTAAAAAAGAAAGCGACGAGTTCGATGCAATGATTCTGGGTAAAAAAGGCGCCCGCGCCCTGGTGCAGTGGTTCCATGACCACGGGTACGGCAACGCCGGCGCCACCAGCGGCCATCTCATCCCGGGATACGAGCGGGTCCTCCACCTCGGCTGGAAGGGGATCCATGCCGACCTGGTGGCGAGGTTCAACGCCCTGCCCGCCGGGGAGCACCGCGGGCCCCGGGGGGGCCAGCTCAGGGCGATGATGACGGCCGCCACCATGCCCCGGGACCTCGCGGCCAGATATGCCGCCCTCTGCCGCGACCTGGCTGCGGGGGAGACCGCGGCAGTCCGGAAGCGCGAGCTTGAGCAGATGGCGGACAACCTCGAGCGCGTGCCCTGGGAGCCGCCGAACAATTTCTGGGAAGCGGTGCAGGCACTGTGGCTCACCCACATGCTCGTCATGAGCGACGAGAATTACCCGGGCCCGGGCGTCTCCTTCGGCAGGATCGACCAGTACCTTCTCCCCTTCTGGGAAAAATCCCTGTCCGAGGGAATGGACCGCGAGTTCGGCAAGGAGATCCTCCGGTGCTTCTGGATCAAGTGCAACCACGCCTACGACGCCATGATACGCACCGGCAACAACGGCATCACCGCCGGCTACGGCCAGCTCATAACCCTGTCCGGCATGGGAAAAGACGGCGCGGACATGACCAACGACCTCACCTACGCGATGCTGGAGGTTATCGACGAGCTCTCGCCGATACTGGAACCGAAACCGAACGTGCGTCTCCACCGGGGAAGCCCGGACGAGCTCCTGGACAAGGTAATCGACATGATATCATCAAGCCAGGGGGCACCCTTCCTCCTGAACTTCGACGAGCGCTCCATGGCGGGGATGATGCTGGAGGGACGCAGGGCGGGCCTCGAGCATTTCATCAACAGGCACACGGTCGCCGACTACGCCCCCGTGGGCTGCCTCGAAAACACCATGACGGGCAACGACCGGTCAGGAACCGTCGATAACAACATCAATCTATTGAAGGCCGTGGAACTGGCCCTCACGGGTGGGAAAGACCTGCTCCCCCACGTCGATGTCATGACCGGCAAGGTTGAGAAGATCCGGCAGGACGGCCCGAACACCGGCGACGCCGCGCGGTTCACGTCGTGGGACCGGTTCTGGAACGCCTATGTGACCCAGACAGCCTACATCATAAAAAAATGCGTCGATGTACAGGAAGCATCGGAATCCGCACGGGCGAAATTCTTCCGCACCCCCTATCTTTCCTGCCTGGTGAAGGGGTGCGCGGAAAAGGCCATCGACGTGACCCAGGGCGGGGCCGAAATAAGCTTCACCACCATGGAAGCGGTGACCTTCGCGACGACCGTTGACTCCCTCCTGGCCGTCAAGTACCTGGTCTTCGACGAGAAGAAATGCACCATGGCGGAGCTGGTCCGGGCGCTGAGGGACAACTGGGCCGGCCACGAGGTGCTGCAGGCCCTGGCGAAAAACCGGGCCCCCAAGTACGGCAGGGACGATGACGAGGCCGACCGCATGGCCCTTAACGTGATGAAGGTCTGGACCGAAGAGACCTGGAAGCACGCGACCAGGTCAACCGGCCGCCGGTTCAGGCCCGGGATGCTGTCATGGAACTACTGGGCCGGCGACGGATACATCATGGCCGCAAGCCCCGACGGAAGGCCCCGGGGCAAGTTCCTCTCCAACGCCATCTGCCCCTCCAACGGCGCGGACATCAACGGCCCTTCGGCCAACGCCAATTCAGTGGGCAAGGCCCTGGGTGGAAAAACAGCCGATGGGTCCGGGGACTGGGAGAATTACGTCAACCTGCTTCCCAACGGCGCGAGCCACACCATGACCTTCAATCCCTCCATGGTGCGCGACCCGGAGCACCGGGGCAAATTCAGGGCCTTTCTCAGGGGATATATCGAAAAGGGCGGGACGGCCCTGCAGGTCAATATGCTCGATCCGGACATGCTCCGCGACGCGCAGAAGCATCCCCAGGACTACCGCCATCTCCTGGTGCGCATCACCGGCTACAACGCCTACTTCGTTACCGTGGGCAAAGAGCTCCAGGACGAGGTGATCGCCCGCCTGAGCCACGCGAAGATCTGAGGTGCGGGCCCGTGTCATGCGAATGAAGCCGGCAAAGCCGTTTACTCCAATAACGAGGTTACCCGGGACATGAAAGGGACTGTGAGACAGAGCATCCTGCTGGGGCTGATGAACAGGTACGTCCTGGTGCTTGTCAACATCATCCTGGTGGGCATCATCCTGTCAATAATCAACGAGGTGACTGAGCTGGCGCTGACCCCGGAGAACAATACCGACGAGATGGTGCACCTGTGCAACGGCATTGCGATCATACTGTACGGGTACGGCGTGGCGATAGAGTTCCGGGGGTCGCTGATGAAGAACTTCAGGCTGTACCCCGCCTTTGCCGACCGCCTCCAGGAAGCGACCGATACATTGTGCCATGTCTACGGCATTTATTTCCTGCTCCTGGGCCTGGTGCAGGAGATACTGATCCATATCGTCATCATGCGCAGCCGCGTTCTCGATATCATCGGCAACGAAAATTACATATTCGCCATCTGCGTTGCCATCCAGACCGTCGTAACGGTGCTGGTCATCATGTTCACCTTTTCACTCATCACGGTTGCCCGGCGGCTCCGGCAGGGGGAGGAGCCGGGCCTCCAGGCGGAGGATAATTGAATACCATGGCCCGCGAACCGTCAATCACTGCCCCGACCGGGACCATACTGGAGATACAGCGGATGTCCACCGAGGACGGCCCGGGCCTGCGCACCACGGTCTTCTTCAAGGGGTGCTCGCTCCGCTGTCTCTGGTGCCACAACCCGGAAAGCCTCGAAATGAAGCCGCAGCTCCACTGGCTGGAGCCGCGCTGCATCGGATGCAGGCTCTGCCTGGAGACGTGCCCCAACGGGGCCCTTTCCTTCACCGACCGCGGCATCGTCATCGACCGCGCGGTCTGCCGCGGCTGCGGCGCCTGCGCCGGCGAATGTCCGTCAACGGCGCTGGAGCTCCTCGGCAGGAGCTGGACGGTGGAGGCCCTGGTCGCGGAAGTCATCAAGGACGCCGCCTATTTCGGTGAACAGGGAGGCGTCACCGTTTCGGGCGGCGAGGCGGCCCTCCAGGCCCCCTTCGTGTCGGCATTTCTGAAAGAGCTGAAGGGACGGGGCATCCACACCGCCCTGGACACAAGCGGCCAGTGCAGCCGGGCATACCTCGACATGCTCCTGCCCTATACTGACCTGGTGCTCTACGACATCAAGGAGACAGACCCTGACAGGCACCGGCAGTTCACCGGGAGCGGCAATGAGCTGATACTCGAAAATCTTCTCCACGTCGCCGGCTACATCGGCACCCACGTGCTGCCGCGGGAGCTGTGGATCCGCACGCCCGTGATCCCCGGCGCCACCGACCGTGAAGAAACCATGGCCGGCATCGGCGCCTTCATCGTGGGCAATCTCGGCGGCAGGGTGGCCCGATGGGAGCTGTGCGCCTTCAACAACCTGTGCCGCGACAAGTACCGCCGCCTCGGCATGGACTGGGTATACAAGGAAGCACAGCTCCTTGCCCGGGAGACGATGGAGCGCCTGGCGGAGGCGGCCAGGTCATCCGGCGTCGATCCCGCAATCGTTCGATGGAGCGGCTCAACCGGGATAAACGGGACGGAACATGACCGCGGAAACAAAAAACCGGCAACACGGGTTTGCTGATTACGGTTACACTGACGGGGGAACTCCATGACGGCATTTAAAAAAGAATTCAGCACGGAAGACATCGCGGCGCTCGAGCCGAATGAAAAGGTGGCCCTGGTGGCCACGGTCAATCCCGAGGGCCTGCCCCATGTTTCCCTCCTCACGTCGCTGCAGGCCATCGGGCCGAAGCAGATGGCGCTGGGCGAGTTTTCCCGGGGCCTGAGCAAAGAATTCATGCAGGAAACCCGGAAGGTGGGATTTCTCATCATGACCCTTGACCGGTATCTCTGGCGCGGCACCGCGCGGTGGACGCACTTTATGAAGGAAGGCCCCGAATACCAGATGATGAACGAGAAGCCGATGTTCCGCTACAACACGTACTTCGGCATCAACACGGTCCACTACTTCGACCTGGTGGAGACAACGGAACGCGAGGGGCTGCCCCTGGGGTCGATAGCCCTATCGGCGATGAAAACCGCCATTGCCCGGGGCGGGGCCCGGCGCAAGATAAGCCAGATACTCAAGCCCTTCGCCCTGAGCATCGTTGACCGGATCGATTCACTCAAGTTCCTTTCATACATCGACGGCGGCGGATATCCCCGCCTCATTCCCCTGCTGCAATGCCGGGCGGCGGACAGCGGAAGGCTTGCCTTCTCCATAGGGCCCTACGGCGACGAACTCGGGGCCATCCCGAAGGGGTCCACCGTCGCCGTTTTCGCCATGACCATGAAAATGGAGGACATCCTGATGCGCGGCGTCTACAACGGGGCCCGGCGGTACCGCGGCGTCCGCCTCGGCACCGTCGACATCACCTGGGCCTACAACTCGATGCCGCCGGTCCATGGCCAGATCTATCCCGAGACCGAGCTGAAGCCGGTAACCAGCTTCTGACATGACGCGTCTCGCCGTTATCATCCCCCTGCTCCTGGGCGGCCCCGCCTATGTCCCGAAGCATGACCTCGCGCTGACCATCACCATCTACAGGATCGATAACCAGAAACTCTGGACCTATGCCCTTGACATGTCGGGCATATCGGTAACCCGGCACTCCACCGGCGGCGGGCCGGACCTCATCGTCCACCGGCGCGCCCTTACCCTGCAGGAGATTAAAAAGCTGGACCGCTTCCTCGGCCGGTATCCCTTCGACAGCCTGGACAACTACTACGTGAACGAGGGTATCCACGGCGATACCGGAACGGTGTACCGGATCAGGATCAACAGGGGAAGCACGGAGCACTATGTCTATTATGCCAGGCCGGGACGGGTGCTGGAGCTGAACCGCTTCATCAACAGGCTCCTGCCGCGCCAGTACCGCCTGTGGGACGAAGAGCGATGAATCAGCGGCATAGGAACCCCGCCGCCTTGTAAACAAAGTAGGCAATCAGTACAACGAACAGAATGATGAGCCCCAGGTTCATCCGGCGGAACACCCTGTCCGGAATGTCGCGGTGCCTGCGGTGTATCACCACCACCAGTATAAGAAGATATCCCACCAGGCCGGTCACGCCGGAAATGACAAAGACAAGCCTGAGGATGAAGGTCGCTTCGCTGAACAGCCCCAGGTCGAGGAACACCTTGAATCCGACGATCCACCAGAGCACGATGCTGGGGTTGGTGATGGCAAGGGTGAATCCCGTCATATATCCCACGGCATGCTCGTTTTTCCTGCCGCTGGGCGGGATATCAGCGGCGGCGACATGGTGCCGGTATTCCCGTATCGAGTGATAGAGAAGAAATGACAGCACGGCGGTGCCCATCAGATAAAAGACCAGCTGGAACCGAGCCGACGCGAGGAATCCCCCCAGTCCGAAGAGGGTGAGACTGCCGTATATCAGGTCCGAGGTCCCCGACCCCAGGGCGATCATGATGGCGGGCTTCCTGAGGCCGCGTATCGCCTTTTTAATGACCTGCAGCTGTACCGCGCCTATGGGAATCGCCGAGAGAAATCCGAGGACGACCCCGAAGACAACGGCGATGCCGTAGCTGATGAAAAGGTTATATTTCATCTCTACCCCTGCCGTACCACCCTGTCCCCCCGGGGAGGCATGAAGGATGAATTGCAATCAGGCATAAAAATCTTACGTGATGTTATCTATCCTGACGACCTGTTTTAATACCGGTTGATTAAAAAAATCAAATGACAATAAGATCATAAGATATTAATGCAAATAATAATTGTAATTTGCGGATACTGTTTTAGATTCCAGTGATGGATCACTTCACCTCAAAGAATTATTCCAGGTGCCCCCTCGGGGGGACAGTCGGGGACAGAGAAAAACACTATGCGCATGGCACGCACGACATTTGAGCGGATCGTCCGCGGGATTCACCGGGAGGTGATGGACTCCCTCGAGCCCGCCCTCAGGGCCAGGGCTGAAGAGGTGACCGTTGTCATAGCCGACCGTCCCCCCCGCAGTGAAGCCGGGCCCGACGGCGAGGATGACCTCCTGGGACTCTATGAGGGAATCTCCCTCACGGATCGCCATATCGATGACATGGAAGCCATTGCCGACCGTATCACCCTCTTCCGCATCCCCCTCCTTGACGCATGCGACAGCGAAAGGGAACTGAAGAAGGAGATACGCATCACCATCATCCATGAGCTCGGGCACTATTTCGGGTTTGAAGAGGATGAACTCATCAAACGGGGGCTGTAACCCGCCGGTGCCCCGGATCAGTCAGGCCGCTCCACCACTTTCACATAAAGGGTAACCGTCTTTCGCTGGCGCCAGATTGTCAGCTTCAGGGTCTGTCCCGGCGTCATCTCGCCGACAATTTTAAGCAGGTCCATATAGGTGCCGATATCCCTGTCATTGATTTTAAGGATGATGTCGCCCACCCTGACGCCGCCCCGTTCCGCCGGGCTCCCCTGGATCACTTCGCCCACGAAAGCCCCCTGGTTGGTCTTGAGCCCGAGCTCCTGGGCGTATTCCTCGGTGATCTGGGCGATGCTCACGCCGATATAGCCGCGCTTGATCTTCTTGTGCGTCTTCAGCTGCTCCAGGATGGAGCGGGCCGTGTTGATGGGGATGGCAAAACCGATGCCCATGTAGCCGCCGCTCTGCGAATAGATCATGCGGTTGATGCCGATCACCTCGCCGTAGATGTTGATGAGGGGCCCGCCGCTGTTGCCCGGGTTGATGGAGGCGTCGGTCTGGATGTGGGACCCGCCCATCATATCAACGTCCCGCCGGCCGATGGCGCTCACCACGCCGACGGTGAAGGTGCGGTCGAGTCCGAAGGGATTGCCGATGGCCACGGCCCAGTCGCCCACCTGGACACGGTCCGAATCGCCCAGGTACACCGGCTTGAGCTTCCCCGGAACGTTTATCTTCAGCAGGGCCAGGTCGGTCCGTTCGTCAGAACCGACGATGGTCGCCTTGTAGGTCTTTTCGTTGATGCCCACCGTCACCGTGTCCACCCCTGCCACCACGTGATAGTTGGTGCATACATACCCGTCCTCGGATATGATGAATCCGGACCCGAGGCCGCGGCGCCGCTCGGTCCGGGCGCGGTTGGCGCCGCCGCCGAAGAATTCCCTCATGAAGGGATCGTCGAAAAAGGGGTTGGGCTGGACGCGCACAACCTGTTCGGTCGTGATGAATACGACCCGGTCCTTGTACAGGTTGAAAATTTTCCTGAAGGTGTCCTGTATCTCGACCGCCTGCGCGGTTTCGGCTTCCTTGCGGAGAGGTGACTGGCCGATGTCCCCGAACAGGGTTGAATCGCCTGATTTGAAGCATGAGAACTGGTACAGCGCGAACATGACGGTCAGGACCGCCAGGGGAACAATAAATTTAATTTTTTCCTTCATCTTCCTCTCCTTTCATTATGCATAGAATCCAGTCATACTGATGCGGCTCCCGCATCCTATCAAGGCCGCCCGCCGCTGAACTCTTTTTGCCTGCGTTTATTCTCCCGGTCACTGTCCTTCTGGATCTCTTCCCTGAATATATACCGGTAATCATTTGAATCATCGGGATTGATCTGTTCCAGGTCTATCCTGTTTACTTCTGGCTTTTCCTTGCACCCGGTGACGCCCATGACCATCAATGCCGACGCAATAACACATAGGATTTTCACATGGACCTCTCTCCTGCCACTTGGTATTAATGGAATTATGATTTTATTCAAGTATTTTATTGGAAGTAATTTAAAAAAAGAGGGGACTTTGTACCTTAAAACTATTTATGCCCCCTCACCACTACATGGAGAGTGGCCGGGGGTAATGTCGTCAAAAGTGAATACTAAAAAAGATTAGAAATAAAATAGCAAATAATGATTGAAACATATACGATTTTTGTTACATTCCAGTTAACCACATTGATGATAACAATCAATGAATAATGTCCCCGCAGGAGGACAGGGGCTTCTTCACACTACAGACCGCCTGCGGGGAAGACTGTTATCACAGGAGTCTGCTTATGATCTCACGAATCGACCATGTCGCCATCGCGGTAAAAGATTATGACAGGGCATTCCGGTTTTTTTCGGCGCTTCTGGGCGCCATACCAGGCTCCAGCAGCCGTGACGACTCGATGAACTATCTCTGGCAGAACCTCTACCTGGGCGACCTGAGCAGGCTTGAGCTCCTGACCGCCACCGGCCCGAAGAGCTTCCTCGACGGCTTTCTCGCGAAAAAGGACGGCGGCGTGCACCATATCACCATGCAGACGCCGGACATCAAAAAAGCCGCCGCCGAACTTGAGCGCAACGGCATTCCCTACTTCGGATACCATGAATACGGGAGCGTCTGGAAGGAGCTTTTCATCCATCCGAAGGACGCCTTTGGGGTCCTGATACAGATCGCCGAATTCACCGCCGACGACTGGCTCCCCCCGTCGGCGCGGATGACGGGACCCAAAAAATTCAGGGTGGAACCGAAGAAGGATGGCTGCAGCCTTACCCTCCCCCACCCCGGCGGCGGCACGGTCACCATCGACCTGACCGCCGGCGAAATGGAGCAATTACGCAAAGAACTCATTGACAATTCGCCGGTTTCGTGATACTTTTTTTACCAGAAGCACAGGGAGGGAACAGCCATGGTCATTAAAACGGATGTGGGCGGCATGCCATTAACCAGGGCTCCGCTCCCGCGGACGGCGTCTGATGCGCCGGCCCCGCGGCATGACGGCGAAACCCAGCGCGCGGCAACCAGGAATATCACGGAGCGGCTCAACATTGAACGATCCCTCGGCGACGCATTGAGCGTCGCCCAGATGTCACAGAACGTGATACAGCGAGCCATCTCCATTTCCATGCGTCTCAAGAGCATCGCAGCCACGGCGATGGCCACCGGCAATCTCAACACCCAGGCGCTGACCGAAGCAATGTACGATATTCGCTCCGCCATGGGGGATTACGGCGAGCAGGTCCCCAACCCGGTGCGGCCCGTCAATGCCCCTTCGGCAAACATCATTGAACTGCCCGACATCAGCGGCACCCTCTCCTCGGTGCGCGATATTGCCGAGAATATCCGAAAGGGCGACTTTAACCAGACCCGGCAGACGGATGAAGTCCGCAAAAACCTTGCCTGGCATCTTACGAACTACAGGACTGCCGAAGATAAGATCACTTTCATGATGAGGGAAACTGCAACCGGCAGTGCTCCAGTCAGCGGCATCAGATCCGCCGAACTGGTGGGACAGATCAAAACGGCCATGATAGCCAATCCTGATAACGCTCTTTCTATCCAGGGAAACATTAATCATGCAACAGCGGTGCGGCTGATGGTCTGACACCGCTTCAGCGGCGTGAAGAACCGTGCCGCTTTCACACATCCATCTTTAATCGTGTGAAAAAATGGATAAAAAAATTTTTAAAAAAATAGATTTATCTTGACTTAAAATTAATTTTAATTTACATGATCAAATCATAAGGTATTATTCTCACCTAATAATTCTGGTCACAACAAAAAAGAGATCGATCTTAATCGTGAAGGGAAAAAGAATAATTTAGAGTTAAATTAGAAGTTGAAATAATTAATAGTACGCTATTAATTACCGGACCTTTGACATATAACAAATAAGATAAAACATAGCGATGACGATCAAACAGGGATTAAAACCAATCATACCGTTTGCCAATGAATATCAGTCTATTCATTCCGATAACAGCAAATCTTGCCTCAAAAATAACGATATTCCCCGAAACAGCTCTTTCAGCGCCGCGACGCTTGAAACAATAAACAGGTTTTACCATGCCCTGGACAGTTCCCGGGAAGACCCATCGGCCGGCCCTGAGGTGGAGGGCTGCTTTGCGCTACGCCTTGCCCTGTTCCTGATCGAAACGATATCCGGCAAGAAATTCTCCCTGAACGCCGGGGGAAGTTTCAGCCCCGTCTTTTACCGTCAATGCCTCGCGACAGCGTCTCAGGCGGGCCTGGCCGATGAAATCAACGACAGCGAGCTTCTGGTCATCTACATCAAGCAATGCCTTCAGCTGATGGAAAAAAGCGGCATCCTGGAAAAAAACCGGCGCCATGCCAGGATACGCGTGGATGCCGACACAATGTCCCCCGCAGCGATGTACCACAGGCTCTTCAATGCCTTCTGGAACAGCACGCCGTGGGAGGACCTGTTCCCGTCAGACAGGGAATCAGCGCGGGTTCTCAAATCGAGCCGGGGCATCCTTAAAGACCTCCTCCTCCGCCGCCACGGCGCCGTTTCCCTGGGGACCATAGCGAATGAATACTTCGAGATGACCGGTTTCAGCAGCCGGAACAATCTTCTCATGATATCCTTCCTGGACTTCTACTTTTTTACCTGGCTCAGGCACTTCGGCATAGTGCGGTATTTGAATGAGGATGATCTGGCACCGGTGCGGATAATCGTCACCGACAGCGGAAGAAAATCCCTCAATTCATATTAATTATTAATCTTGACCGCATTACAATACTCTAATAAACATACCCGCAGCGGCCATTAATCTTTCGATTTGAGGTACCCTATGAAGAGATGCAGCCTTGTTATACTAGTGGCGTTATTCGTTGCACTTTCCTGCGCAAAGTACCACGTTAAAAACGAAATCAGCCATGGTTCTGAAATTAATAAATTGAAGAAAACCGGCATAATAATCCGGAAGACACACAACACGCCCATTCCGCTGAAGCTTTTCAATAAAAACCTCTCCCAGTGGCTGGTGCCTTACCACAAGGTCAAGGAACTGGTTCTGATCGAAACCACCAGCAAGAACCTGAATAGGTCAAACATGGAATCGGACCGTTTTCTGCAGTTCTCCAACGTCGGCGATTTTCAGCTATATCAATGCCAGGGAATAGTGGCCCATTATCTGGCAAAAAACAAGGAGGAACTGGATAAAATCAGGAGCGACAATAATCTCGACAGCATTGTCATCTATGAGGTTGACGCGGGCTATTCGAGGGAATTGCAGTACATCGACTTCAGCTCCATGGTCATCCTCGTTGACAACAACGACAAGATCCTGTACATGGACCGGCAGCATGACAAGCATGAGACGTTTGAAATTGACGAGAAAGTGATGCGGGAAGAGCTCCTCGATCTAATAAGCAACAGGCTGCTTAACAAAATCATAGACCTGAAATACATCATGAAAAAAAGATGAACCCTGTGGAGACGGCGGGAGTCGAACCCGCGTCCTACAATCCAGCCCTACAGCCTCTACATGCTTGTCCTGGTCATTTGATTTAAGATATTCCACCGGGATCAGGCGCCGTTAGAAATATCCGAGTTCCCTGTTGTTTCGCCCTTATTCCGGGATCTTGGAAATCGGGCTATCCCCTGTTTATGACACTTTCAGCCGCCCCAGAGGAGCAGACCATCTGAAAGCGTGACAGTCAATTAAGCTGCCAGTGCAAAGTTATCGTTTGCAGTTACGTTAAACCTGCCATATTTAACGAGTTGACAGCACACTCGGCATGCAACTGTAAAACTGATAATGCAGTCGAAACCAAAATCGTCCCCTGCAGGGATAATATACAGAACAGTCCCCGTAACGTCAATACTATGTTGATAAAAGCTGCTTCTTTTACGGGGAATCGTTATTTTTCTCACGATTTAGCCTGAATTATAGAATAAAAAAGTGGAATTTTCCTTTACACCGGCCCGGGATGATATAAATAATCGCCGCATGAACATGAAGAAGAATGCAGTTACACTCCTTATCCTCCTGCTGGCAGTATCCCTCTTTTTCTGCGATATGACCGGCATCAACACCATGGCCACCGGCCGTACGGCCCGTGCCGCCGATAGTTCGGAATCGGACGTCCCCCTTTCCTTTAAAAGCGTCATAGGCACCTGGAGCCTGAAGTACTCGGGTAATTACGGCTATACCTTCAGCCTCAGTCAGAGCTATCGTGCCACGGTCATCCTTTACCTCAACATGGAGATCCTTACCTTCAGGGGTGTTTACACCATTGAAGACGGGAACAAACTCCGCATCAATATCAATGAAATGAAAGACGAGCACCGTGGCGGTGGAAGGAACAAGGGCTTCGTCAAGGCAAAGTCATCCTACTTCCTCTTCGGCGGATACAAGTCCAGGAAGAGCGGACGGGAAACACTCTATCTCAGGCCCATGGCCATCATCATCGACGGTAATAATTCAGAAGGGTACTTTGAGCCCCTGATCAAGCTGGCGAAAAGCTGATGGCAACGGTCGAGGACATTTATTTCACCAATAATGCGGGACGGCGCCTGGCCGGCAGGATATACCGGTCGGACAAGGCCGGCGATGCCGGCGTGCTGTTCAGCCATGGCCTGTTTTCCAGCAAAGACGGCTACAAGATAACCAGGATGGCCGGCGGCATCGCCGCGACCGGGCACCCCCTCATGACCTTCGACTTTTCCTGTTCCGGGGAATCGGGGGGAACCATAGCCGACCTTTCGATCCTGCAGGAGGTCGAGGACCTCGCTTCGGCGGCGGCCTGCTTCAGGGAGCGGGGCGTAAAACGGCTCCACCTCATGGGGTCCAGCATGGGCGCCGCGGTTTCCATCCTGTACGCGTCGCGCCAGGACCCCACACTTGAATCGCTCATCCTTATTGCGGCGCCCGTTGACCTGCAGGGCCTGTTCACGAAGGCCACCGGGATCGCCGACGTTACGGCCCTCCCGCCCGACGGGATGACAACCGTGGAGGGGATCGCGCTTAAGAACAGCTTTTTCCTCGAGCTGCCCCGCATCGACATGATACGGGCCCTGAACGACATACGCGTCCCGGTCCTCGCCATGCACGGCGGCCGCGACAGCGTCGTTGAGCCGCGGAACATTGATCTTCTCGAGGAAAACCTTTCAACCTTTACCAAAACGGTCATCATCGACGACGGCGACCACAATCTTACCCGCGAAACGGACATGCAGTTCCTGAAAGACACGGTCATCAACTGGCTTATGGATGAATATTGCGCCTATGCATGAGATGCCGGGGGGATGGATGACTGATATGCTCGCGCTCTATGTGCTGATCCTGGGGACTGTCCTCATAGCTGTCGGCGGGATCGAGGTGATTATCCCCCAGAGGGCCTTCCGGTTCTGGCAGAAATGGGTATCAACGAAGCTTTTTTTCCTCCACGGCCTCATTCTCATCGCGGCGGGGTTTCCCCTTACCGTATACAACGGCCCCCTCTCCACGGTCCTGTTCGTCTTCGGCCTCCTTGCGGTCCTGATGGGACCCTTCATCCTCATCTACCCTGAAAAAATCAGGCAGATGTTCCTGGCCATGGGGAAGGAACTCAAGGACCATGACATTACAAGGATTATCTACGCGGAGGGATTGCTGAGGATCGCCGCGGGCATCATCTGCATCACCAGCTATGCGCTGCGGTGACGCCCTGAAATGACGGAGGCGCGGCCATGGTGCCGCGCCTCCGTCATGAAACAGCCGGGGATCATTACCAAAGCTTGATTTTACCCGCCTTCTTGAGGAGCTGCTTGCCGCCGTCCTCAATCGCCTTCTTGCCGGCTTCTTTCCCGGCCTCCAGCAGAACATCCCCCGCCACCTGCTTGATGATATCGTCAAGCGATCCCAGCTTGGGATGGGTGAGGTCCGCGGTCGGTTTGCTCGCGGTGCCTGCCACCCTGAATTTCATGTAGATCATGCCGTTCTTATTCAGGAGCGGCTTCAGGGCCGTTTCGGCTATCTTCTCGGGATTGACATATTTCTTCGCTCCCAGGCGCTTGAGACCTGACTCTATCTGCCTCCTCAGTCCGACCTTTACGGCGCTGTTGCGTTCCTTGGTCAGCTCCAGCTCGAGGTTCGCTCCCAGCGCCTTGGAATTGGTGTTGAATGACCCGTCAAAGAGGAGCCTGCACTCCTTCAGCTTGAGGTTCCCGTTGGAAAGCTTCGCCAGTCCCGCCTTGTACCATACGTCCACATAGGCCAGTTTCGATCCCTTCCAGGACTGTTTCCCCTTGAGAAACCCGAGGGCGTCCCCCAGGTACTTGCCCAGTACGTTGTTGCCGGCAATGGCGTTGAAAATCTGCAGGCCGGACACCACCCCTTCGGGAGAACCGGCATGGAGGGACACTTCCGGGTCAAGCTTCCGTGTCTTCAGGTCAAAGGGCTTCACGTTACCGTCTATGTCCAGGGTGATATCAAAGGTATCGACGCTCCCGCTCTTGACCGGGCCCACGTTCCTGATACCCATGTAAACGGTCACCTTCGCATTGTCTTTCTTCTCCAGCTCCTTCGGGTCAATGGTTATGTTGTACACCAGGGCCGTCAGCTTGTATATCTGGATCCTCTGGTCCAGCTTTCCATCGTAGTAATTCACGGTACCGTTCTTCACCCCCACTTCGCCTATATTGATCGCCACGGGGATATCGTCCGCGGTGAAGGGCTTTTTCGGCTCCTTGGCCTCTTCGGCCTTCTCTTTGGCAAGCTCTTCCTGCTCCTCCTTGGTCAACTTTTTCGGCCGGGTCAGGTCGTCAAAATTGAAGGCCCCGCCCTTGCTCCGCGCCACGTTGATCACCGGCGCGTACAGCACGGCTTCCTTGAGCTGGAACTGCTTCTTCAGCAACGGCAGGAACTTGAGTTTCAGCCGGAGCGATTCCATGCTGACAAAGACATCGCCCGTCGGAACGGGCTTGCCCTTCAGGGCTTCCAGCTGCTTCTCGGTCTTGAAGTTGGAGATCGTCACCTTCTTGACCTCGATGCCGGATACGACCGAGAAAATACCCACGTTGATGTCCTGGATCTGGACATGACGGTTCAACGCCTTGGTCATCTGGTCCTGCACGAGCTCTTTATTGACGATAAAAATGATTGCGACGCTCGCGACCACGATTAGCAGTAGTATGAAAGCAACAAAACCGCCCAGTATCTTTAAAAATTTTTTTATCATACGCCACTCCTTAACACATAAGATTCTGACAAAAAGAAAATCTATCCCTGCGACCCGGAATATACAAGCAATTTTTTACCGCCGGTCATCGGCGCCGGACGCGACGGGAAGAGATGATTCCCGGCATGCGCCGGCGGATGCACCGGCGCCGCCAACACGCTTTTACCACACAATGCCGAAGGTCACGCCGACGTTAAATCCATTGTTAAAATAGTAGGTAAACGGTATATCGATAATGACGGGACCGAAATTAAGACCGGGCCCGCAGAATATCTTGGGCAGGAATTTCGTCGGCCCCGTGCCGGCCTGACGCCCGTACACGGAATAAAGGCCCACGATGCTGCCGTCCGTGACGGCCCCCATGGATGAATAATTCATCCTCGAGGATCCAAAGGCAAAATCGATTCCGAGTCCCGCATGGATGTTCAGCACCCAGAAGAGGCGCACCGCGGTGGAAAGTTCAAGGGGTATGACGTAGGATTCTGTCTTGATAAAAATTCGCAGTTCCGGCTGCGCCATGTAGCCGCCGCTCGATACCGGGTTTGCCTTGTAGTGCACCAGGGTCCTGTTTCTCTGCCAGCTCAGGCCGGTACCGATGGAGAGGCCCCGCCACAGGACGAATTTCACGGGGGGGGCTTTCGGAGAAATGATCTGGTAATTGAGCATGCCGCCGGCGTTGATCCCGTCAAAGTCAAAGTACAGGTAAGAATATTTCAGCATGCCGAACTTTGCCGATATGGTGAAATCCGCGGGGAGCTTGACGCCCACGTTGAGGGTCCAGGCATTCCAGGCGACGCCAAGGTACACATCGCCCTGCTTCCGCAGCTGGTTTACCAACCCCTTGTAATAACCGAGATTCGTCGTCGTTGCCGGCACCTGCGCTGCCCCCATGGTGCCCACCGTTATAGAGAATTTGTCGAAGCCCTGATAGCCGCGCTGGGTCGCGACGGCGGATGAATAGGCGCTCGCGTTGGCAAAGCCCTTGACCAGCTTCGCCTGGCGCTGGTACGGCAGGAGCGTCTCGTTTATGAATGTCTGGGCGGCGGGTCCGAGGCTTGAAGTCCCGTACAGCCAGGCCCGCGCATCGCGGACGCCGAAAACAACCAGAGCCGCCATGGCCATCAAAACAATATATCTCTGTTTCATTTTGAATCCTCCATGAAGAAATGTTTAATCACTCAGGCAGTTCATCTAATATACAAAAAATGAAAATTACAATTCAATAATTTTTTGCTTTTTTTGATCAAAAATCCGCACACATTTCACATTATCGCCGTGTTAAACGGGGAATTGCAGCTTTTTTTAACATGATCACGCCTCCGGAGGCGGGACCATTCCGCCGGGAATGACAGCGGGGACCATACAATGGCGCCGGACGATTCGAAGCCTGCCGGAAAAACAAAGAGGGCGGCGCCTGCCGGCTCCGCCCTCTGAAAAGTTTCTACGGAATGTTGCTTATTTGAGATTCTCTATCAGCACCGCCCCGCCCATGCCGCCGCCGACGCAGAGGGTAGCGATGCCCCACTGGATATCGCGGCGCTTCATTTCGCTGATAAGGGAAATAATGATCCGGGCGCCGGTGCAGCCCACCGGATGTCCCAGGGCGATGCCGGAGCCGTTCACGTTTACGATGGAGCGGTCAAGGCCGAGGCCGCGCTCCACTGAAAGATACTGGGCCGCGAAGGCCTCGTTGCATTCGATCAGGCCTATATCATCCAGCTTTTTCCCGGTCTTTTTGAGGAGCTTCTGCACCGCGGGGACCGGGCCGTATCCCATCAGGTGCGGTTCGCAGCCGGCAATGGCGTTCCCCGCGATGCGGGCCAGGGGCTTTCTGCCCATCTGGCCGGCCTTCTCCATTGACGTGAGGACCATGGCCGCGGCCCCGTCATTCAGGCCGGAGGAGTTCCCGGCGGTGACCGTGCCGTTCTTCTTGTCGAATGCAGGCTTCAGCGCCGCCAGGCTTTCCATGGTGATGTCCCGCCGGGGGTGCTCGTCGGTGGTGAACATTTTCGGTTCTCCCTTGCGCTGGGGCACGGGCACCGGAACGATCTCATCTTTGAATTTTCCGCCGTCAATGGCGGCTATCGCCTTCTTGTGGCTCTCGAAGGCCACCTGGTCCTGGTCCTGCCGCGATATGTTGTATTTTTTCGCGAGGTTCTCGGCCGTCTGGCCCATGATGAAGGCCTCCCCGAGGAGCTGGCTCCCTGAATGGAGCAGTTCCCACATCGAGTCGGTGAACTCGCCGTGGGTAAGGCGCAGCCCCCACCGCGCGTTGTGGACGACGTACGGCGCGTTGCTCATCGATTCGCATCCGCCCACGAGTACGAACTCTGAATCGCCCGCAATGATCTGCTGCGACCCGAAGATGGCGGCCTGCATGCCCGATGCGCACTGGCGCTGGATGGTCGTCGCCGGCACCTCGATGGGTATGCCCGCCTTGAGCGCCGCGGTGCGCGCGGTGTTTGCTTCCGCGCTCGTCTGGACGCAGTCGCCGAAGATGACATCGTCGAGCATGTCTCCGGTGACGCCGGCCCGCTTCATCGCCTC
>Ga0116146_1000135_pt1 | contig 94243 bp, 92 predicted proteins | sample AD_JPNHG2_MetaG_FD_89748 | JGI IMG/M metagenome (GOLD analysis project Ga0116146, IMG submission 89748) | Active sludge microbial communities of municipal wastewater-treating anaerobic digesters from Japan - AD_JPNHG2_MetaG | ecosystem: Engineered > Bioreactor > Anaerobic > Digestate | place... | reverse complement strand
TGTTCCGCTCCGCCTGGCGCAAGCCCTGTATCTGGGAGCGCATCTTTTCTGAAACGGCCAGGCCCGACGCGTCATCGCCGGCCTTGTTGATCCTCATGCCGGACGAAAGCTTTTCGATGTCCTTGGTGATGCTCCAGTCGTGAAACTTGAGAGTGCGGTGGGAAAAAATGGCCGCAATGTTGTGGTTTATAATCATATTTTTCCTCCTTGAAATTCCCTGCCACCGTCCGTGATGGCACTGATACATTTCTCTGTGTATATTCTGCTATTCGTCAGATATAAAAATTATTCTAAATTCGTTCTGAATTGATTATCGGCATTTATCTAAAAATATGAATTAAAATCATTATCTTTTGAGGTTTTAATATTTAATGCGAATTTATTACAACCCTTCATTGATGACACATTATGCTGTTCATGGAGATGTGGAAAACAGTCAGTGTTGTTGGGCGATTGAACTTTTATGTATAGTGTACCATTTACTCTGCGTAGTTTAAAGTGCGGGTTGCAGAAAGAATAGCGCGGCTCACGCGTTTATCAGTAAGGCTAAATAATTTGTCTTGATTTTTTTCGATAAAAAAAAGCAGTGTATTATGTCTACATCGCCCGTGCCGTGTAGAGATTCCATAGGGGATTGCCAGATGAAGAGAATCGGGTTTGACAACGAAAAATATCTCAACCAGCAGAAAAGCATGATCATGGAGCGGGTGAAGCTCTTTAACAACAAGCTGTACCTTGAATTCGGCGGGAAACTCATGTTCGATTACCATGCCGCGCGGGTCCTTCCCGGCTATGACCCGAACGTGAAAATGCGTCTTCTCCAGAAGCTTTCCGACAACGCGGATATCATACTCTGCATATATGCCGGCGACATCGAGCGGAAAAAGGTGCGGGCCGATTTCGGCATCACCTACGACGCCGACGCCCTGAAGCTCATCGACGACCTGAAGGACTGGGGCATCAGCATCCTGGCGGTGGTGATCACCCGCTACGAGAACCAGCCGGCGGCGAGCATATTCAAGAACAAGCTGGAGCGCCAGAACATCAAGGTCTACACGCACCGCTACACCAAGGGATATCCCACCGACGTGGACCTGGTGGTGAGCGACGAGGGATACGGCGCCAACGAGTACATCGAGACGAAGAGCCCCCTGGTGGTCGTGACCGGCCCCGGCCCCGGGAGCGGGAAAATGGCCACGTGCCTCTCCCAGGTCTACCATGACCACAAGCGCAACATCCAGAGCGGGTACGCGAAATTCGAGACCTTCCCGATCTGGAACATCCCCCTCAAGCACCCGGTCAATATCGCCTACGAGGCGGCCACGGCCGACATCGGGGACTTCAACCTCATTGACCCCTTCCACCAGGAAGCCTACGGCTCGATCGCCGTGAACTATAACCGGGACGTTGACACCTTCCCCGTGCTGAGAAGAATTCTAGAGAGGATCATGGGCGGGAAATCCATGTACAAGTCCCCCACGGACATGGGCGTCAACTGCGCCGGCTTCGGCATCGTCGATGACGAGGCGGTCCGCGAGGCTGCTCGGCAGGAGGCGATCCGGCGGTATTTCCGCTATTCCTGCGAGTATGCCGTCGGCTTCGCGAGCAGGGAAACGGTCCAGCGGGTGGAGCTCCTCATGGACGAACTGGCGGTGAAGCAGGAGGACCGGATCGTGGTCGCGCCGGCCCGGAGGGCGGCCGTCGAGGCGAAGGAGCAGGGCAAGGGAAACGAGGGCATATACTGCGGCGCCGCCATCGAGCTCAAGGACGGCACCATCGTGACGGGAAAGAATTCCCCCCTCTTCCATGCCGCCACGAGCGTCATCCTCAACGCCATCAAGAAGCTCGCGGAAATACCGGACCGCATCCATCTCCTGTCGCCGCAGATCATCGAGTCGATCAAGAGCATGAAGGGCGACGTCCTGGGGGCGAAGTCCCTGAGCCTTAACCTGGAGGAGACCCTCATCGCCCTTTCGATAGGGGCGGCGACGAACCCCACGGCCCACGCGGCCATGGAGAAGCTGAAGGAACTGGCCTCGTGCGAGATGCACATGACCCATATCCCGACGCCCGGCGACGAGGCGGGGCTCAGGAAACTGGGCATCAACCTTACCACGGAGCCGTTTTTTTCGACCAAGAGCCTGTTTATAGCTTAAGCTGCGGATGCGCACTGCCGTAGTTATTCCTGGAGGCGCGTATGAGCAAACTGGTCAAGTATTTCGGGGTCAATATCAAGAAAGGCGATTACATCTTCCGCGAGGGCGATCCGGCGGATTTCATGTACATGATCCACAAGGGCAGGGTGCAGATCAGCAAGGGAATCGGGACATTCGACGAAAAGATACGGATACTGGGCGAAGGAGAGTTCATCGGCGAGATGGCGGTCATTAATTCAATGCCCCGCTCCGCGAACGCCCTTGCCGTCGAGGACTGCGTCCTCATAAAGATGGACCGCGAATCTTTTGACAAGACGGTCCAGAAGAACCACGAATTTTCCGTAAGCGTCATTCAGCTCCTCTCCGACCGCCTGCGGGAGACCGACGAGATGCTCATGGTCTACGCGAAGAACGACCGGGTCCAGAGGCTGTACTCCATGGTGCTCGCGGAGATGATAACGGAGGGCAAGAGGGACGGGTCCGGCCAGTGGTGCCTTCTGAACAGGGACGCCTTCGTGAGACGGGCGATGGAGCGCCTCAAATGGGAGCGGAACAGCATCCTCTCGGTCCTTGCCGAGCTGGTGGCCATGGAGCGGCTCAGGGTCAAAAAAGACCGGGGCGGGTCCGAATGGATCGCCTTCAAGATCGATTAGCCGTGGAATGCCGCTCAGGCCTGCGGGCTATTTCCTCGCGAAGGTCAGGCCCAGAAAACTGAACCGGTCCGTTTTTGAGATATCAGCGACATAGGTGAAGCTGTTTTTGGTAAAGCGGAGGCCCTTCGGTATGTCCCGGTCATCCAGCTGCTGCGTCACGATCACCGCCGTGCGGGCCCTGCAGTCAAAGCAGAGCATGTCTCTTCCCTCTGACGCCTTCCGGTAATTCTTAATGATTGCGCCCCTCTTTTTTCCTTCGTTGCCGGACACGATCGCCGTGTCTGTCCCGGGAAAGTAATACTTCATATGCGATGCCCAGGGCTCGTTCATCCGCACCTCGGCGCCCTCGTGGAAGGGATGAAGCTGGTCGATTATCAGGAGCGTTTCGCCGGGACCGGCGCCGTCGGTGAAGCGGCGGATTTCATCGATCAGGAGGGAATACCGGAGATTGTCCTCGCGGACGCTGCTCAGGTTGAAGTAGAGGATGTAGGGAGTGATCCCCTTGAGAACGCGGTCGACGGCGGACAGTTCATGATGGCCGTACAGCCTGGTGCGGAAGGGATAGGTCGTGGTTCCCGGCACCGTTATGAGAAACGCCTGCGCCGCCAGCGTAAGGAGGATGATGGCCAGCCCCCAGCGCGTGCCGCCCAGGACCCTGATCCCGAATGCGGCCACCACCATGATGGCAGGCAACAGCATGAGGATGTATCCCGGCTGCCCGAAGTGCACCAGGGTGTAGACAAATACCGGTGGCAGCAGGGAGCAGGCAAGCATGGGGAGGATCTCCGACCTGCTGAAGGATATCCCCGCATCCTTCACGGCCCTGCCGTATAGAGCGCGCGAACAGAGCGCGGCGGTCCCCGCCGCCAGGAGCGGAAGAACGCACAGGACGCAGGCGAGAAGGATGGAATTGAAATACCGGATCTGGTTTGCGACCATGGCCATGGGGGCGCCGTCTAGGATCGACGTGCGGCTCGAGGTTTCGCTCCTGAAGCTTCTGATGACATGGAGGAAACGCGAAATCCTGCCGGTCATCATGACCGTTGGCGCAAGCCACGTCAGCACTATAGCGGCGAAGATGCACGATCCCGTCATGGTCATCTTTATTACGGTTCGCGCATACCCGCCGGGGTCCGCTTCCCGTTCCCGCTTGATGATGATGACAAGCGTAAAGAGGGCGACGCCGGCCAGGAGGAGCATGGAGGTCGGCCTGAAGCCGGCCACCAGGGCAAGGAGCGCCATCTGCGCGTAGAAGGCCCGGGCCGGCCGCGCCGCGCGGGCAAGGAGCGCCGTGTACAGTGCTGCCGCGGTGGCGAAGCAGTCAATGGCATAGGTCAGGGCGACTTCACGGTAGAACCAGAACACGGGATTGAAGGCGAATATGAGGGTCCCCCAGAGGGCCGTGTTCCTCCCGAAGAGGGCGGCGAGGACGCGATAGAACAGGAGAATCCCCGCCAAGGCGAATATGTTGGCAAGAAGTATGAGGGACAGATTGTCGTCCCCGGCGATGAAGCGCAGCGCCTTCCCGAGGAAAATGAACAGGGGATACCCGGGGGCATGGGGCTGGAATGTTTCCATGCTGTAATAATGCATACCCAGGGCGGAATTCGCCGAATCAATGCAGTACAGATAGTTGTAGAAGAAGGGGTGGTCACGTCCAGTGTCAAAAGGGCGATGGCGGTCATTGCGGCGATATCGGATTTTTCAAGTTTGTTCACGGTGTTCATCGTATAACCCCGTTACGGTTAAAATGATCCATGGACAGGCACAACGGACGCGGCCGGCTTTTCATCGTCAGCAGGACACAAGTATGATGCCGCCCACGATGAGGACGATTCCCGTTCCCTGGGTCAGGGTCAGCCGCTCGTTGAGAAAAATCATGGACAGAGTCACCAGGCCGGCCACGCTCAATCCCACCACGATGGGGTACGCCAGCGAGATGGGGATGTTCTGGAGGGCCTTGGCGTAAAAGAGGAAATTGATGCCGAAAAAGGCCACGGCCAGGTAAAAGGCGAACATCTTCATCTGGGTGATGAAGTCGGGGTGCTTGCTCGCGACAAAGGCCTTCAGCGTGAAATTCGCCGCGACGTTGAACACCACGGAAAAAAGGAGAAAGACGTATTTGCTTGCCATGGGGCCTCCGTTGTATGGTGTGCCGCGTCAGCCTGTCCGGCCTTCATGCTTGGTGGCAATCAGGCCCAGGGCGAACCGGATGGCCTGCCGCAGGACGCGTGAATTAAATGACGATGATGAAAATACGTAATGGATGGGTGTTTCGGCTATGCTCATGCCCGCCCGGGCGCAGAGCGACAGGGCCTCCATGTGAAAGTCGAAGGACTTTGACCGGAGGGCCGCTTCGGCGATAGTCCGCGCGGCCCGGTGGCTGTACCGGCGGTACCCGCTGGTGCAGTCACGGATGAAGGGCCTCCGTATGGTGAAATAGGAAGGCGATATGGCGTAATTCACCACCAGGGCGCCCATGCGGCTGATGGCCCTGCGGTACAGGGGCACGTTCTCGGTTTTCGAGCGGGAGCCGATAACGACATCGACGGCCCGGTCGGCCCCGATGAAACCCGGAAGCGCGTCGGGGTCATGGGAAAGACCGGCGTCCATCGTGACGATGAAATCATAGCCGTTCTCCACCCCAAACTTCAAACCGTCCTGGATCCCCAGGGGGATGTGGGTCGACTTCACGTGGGTTATGATGAAAAGCCGGTGCGGATACGCCCCCCGCTTCGACTCGGCGAGAATCCCGGCCAGTATCTTCGGCGTCGCGTCGGTGCTGCCGTCGTCGGTGACCGAGACATCGGCGTGACGAAGGGCGCGGGTCACCACTTCGCGGATGGTGTCCTGCTCGTTGCGCGCCGGAATGACCACCAGGCACCGCGGCCCGCCGGTTTTTTTGCTTGCTTTTTTGCCGGTTCCTCTCATTTAAGGAAATCCTCCGCCATCTCGATGTCTTCCTTGGTGTTGATGTTGACGTAGCGGTCGCAGATCATGAAGGAGCGCACGTCCATGCCGTCGTCGATGGCGCACTGTATCAGGTCGGGAAGCTCTTTTTCGTTGCGCTCATGGTGTATGGGCGTGTACTCGATGTAATCAAAGATCCTGTTGTTGAATATGCAGTCGCCGGTGCCCATGAACTCGTTCAGGGGGTTGCGGGGCTTTTCTATCAGGCGGTAGATCTGCCGGTCGCTGCCCTGGATCAGGGTGTATGTCTTTTTTATGAGGTTGCGGTTTTCCACGGCGAGGATGCCGCAGATGGCGAAGGCGCCGTTTTTCCGGTACTCGTCGATCATCGCCCCGTGGCGCGGGTTCAGCATGATCTCGTCCGCCAGCATGAGCATGAAATCGCTCCTGTCGATCGTTTCCCGGGCGCATTCTATGGCGTGGACCAGTCCCTTCTGCTCCCTCTGGATCACGTAGCGGATGGTGATGTCATGGTAGCGGTTCCCGAGGTAGTTGATGATGTCCTCCGCGCGGTACCCGACGACGATGACGATCTCGTCGACGCCGGCGTTTTTCGCGCAGTCGAGGTTGTACTCGATGGCCGGACGCCCCTTGACCCTGATCATGCATTTATTACGATCGGCGGAGAGGTCGTCGAGACGTTTGCCGCGGCCGCCGGCCAGCAGTAATGCTTTCATGTTAATTCTCCCGGTGCGATACAGGTGACGCGCTGGCGAAGTCTCACGCGGTTGACGGGCAGCGCTTGCTATTCTCTCGATCCCGCGTCCGGTGCGCGTTTCGGGATGGTGCCGCGGAGGGATCAGGCTCCGCAGGGTTCCTGCGTCAATTTCCCGATATTCTATACGCTACCATTCAACTACGGCGCTGAAAATAATCAAGATATTTTTAATGCATAACGAATTTGGCGTCCGTCACTCGCTGTCCGGATACCGCTGCATGATGTTGCGGATTATTTCCAGGTTGCCGAAGAATATCTCCACCAGGTCGGGGTCGAATTTTTTTCCCGACATGGCCCGGATCTCCTTCAGGACCGATTCGTGGTCCCACGCTTCCTTGTACACCCGCTTTGACGACAGGGCGTCGAACACGTCCGCCAGGGCTACGATCCTCCCGAAAATGGGGATCTCCTCCCCCTTGAGGGGGACGGGTTTTCCGGTCGCGTCCATTTCCAGGGCCTTGCCGGTTTCAACGTCGATGCGTCCGGGATAACCGGTGCCGTCCCAGTTCTCGTGGTGGGTGAGTGCCACGATTGCCGCCATCTCGTCGAATTCCGACTGCCGCAGCTTGAAGAGGCGCGCCCCCTGGCAGCAGTGGGTCTTCATGATTTCGAATTCTTCGGGGGTGAATTTCGCCGGCTTTTTCAGGATAAGGTCCGACACCGCCACCTTGCCCACGTCGTGGAGCATGGCGGCCATGCGGAGCACGTCCTTTTTCCGAAAGACCTCGTCCCGGGGGATCATTTTAATGTCCGCCCAGCGCTCGTAGATCTCCACGGCGTAGGAGGCGACCCGGTTGACATGGGCCCCGGTCTCCTTCGGGTCCCTGAGTTCCGCCATGTTGATCATCCGGAGGATGAGGGCCCGGGTCATCTGCGCCCTCTGGAGGATGATGCTGGCCATGTTGGCGAAGTGGAGCGCTATCATCTCGTCCGCGGGATCGAAGGTGCCGCAGAATTCGGCGCATTCGTCAAAATCGCTCTTGTTGCCGTCAGGGCTGAGGGAGTTGATGATCTGCATGATCCCCAGTATCTCGTTCCGGCTGTTCTTCAGGGGGATGGTGAGCATCGATTTGGTCCGGTATCCGGATTTCTTGTCATTGGTGGGATCGAACTTGTAGGGCGCGTCTGACGGTATGTTGTAGGCGTCCGGTATGTTGATGATCTCGCCGGTGAGGGCGGCATAGCCGGAGATGGAGCTCCTGTTGATCTTTGTCCTGAAGGTGGTGTAAATCAGCTTTTCCCCCGGCTTGAGCTTCCGTTCGAGGGAGGCCGTCTGCACATGGCTGGTGAAGATCAGCTCGTCCCCTTCCTTTATCTGTATCGATCCGGCGTCGGCGTTCAGGATCTTCCGCGCCTCTGTGAGGATCCTGTCCAGGAGTATGTCCAGGTCTTGCACCGTGTTGAGTTCGGAGCTGAGCTTGATGATGTCGTTCAGCTTGATCGCCTTGTCGTGCATCGATACCGCCGTAAAGAAAGTTAATCGCGGATTACTATAACTGAAATTAAAGATAACCACGGATTGTCATTAATGCAATTACTTTTTCAGTATAACTTACAATGTTTCATCAACGTAAAATTGTCATGCTGAATGGAAAATAAGAAAGACGCCCCCGCCGTGCTCTTGCTATATTGAAGGCGGTACATGAAATGACAGCCATACAATCACCGGGCCGGGACGGCGCCCGTCCCGCACAGGATACCCCGCCGTCGATTCATAACGACAAGAATGGATCGCGGGAAATGCGCGAGCTGACGCTCCTGTATGAAATCAGCAGCGCCCTGAACGGCACCCTCGACCTGCGCACCGTGCTGGACCAGGTGCTCGCGATGATGGCGGAGCGCATGGACATGCTCCGCGGCACCTTCACGATCCTGAACAGGAAGACCGGGGAGATCGTGATCGAGGAAGCGTACGGCCTCACGCCGGAGGAGCGGGCGAAGGGGCGCTACAGCGTCGGGGAGGGGGTCACCGGCAGGGTGGTGGAAACGGGCCTGCCGGCGGTCGTCCCGCGCATATCGGACGAGCCGATGTTTCTTGACCGGACCGGCTCGCGGAAACAGCTCGACAAGCAGGACATCGCCTTCATCTGCGTCCCCATAAAGACCGGCAACGAAGTGATCGGCGCCCTTTCCGTGGACCGGCTGTTCAACGAAACCATATCGCTGGAGGAAGACGTCCGTCTTCTCACGATCATATCATCCATCATTGCCCAGGCGGTGCGGCTGCGCCAGCTCGCCCAGGAGGAGCTGGACAGGCTCCGGGAGGAGAACCGAAGGCTCCATGACGAGCTGAAAACCGCGAACCGGCCGGATTCGATAATCGGCAACGCCCGGGCCATGCTGGAGGTCTACTCCCTTATAGAGCGGGTCCGCGACACGAAGACCACGGTGATGATCCTCGGCGAAAGCGGCGTGGGCAAGGAAAAGGTCGCCCAGGCCATTCACTACGGATCCAACCGGGCCGACAGGCCCTTTGTGGCGGTAAACTGCGCCGCCCTTCCCGAGTCCCTCATAGAGAGCGAGCTTTTCGGGTACGAGCGGGGCGCCTTCACCGGCGCTGTCGCGGCCCGGAAGGGACGCTTCGAGATGGCCGACGGCGGCACGCTCTTTCTCGACGAGCTGGGCGATCTTCCGTACATGATGCAGATCAAGCTCCTCCGGGTGATCCAGGAGCGGGCCTTCGAGAGGATCGGCGGAACGGTGACCATAACCGTGGACGTCCGGATCATCGCGGCCACGAACCGGGACCTGGAGGCGCTGGTGCAGGAGGGGAAATTCAGGGAGGACCTTTTCTACCGTCTCAACGTCTTCCCGATCGTGGTGCCGCCCCTGCGGGAGCGCAAGTCCGACATCATGCTCCTGGCGGACCACTTCATAGAGAAATATGCCGCCCACCACGGCAAGACCGTGGCCCGCATCTCCACGCCCGCCATTGACATGCTGATGTCATACCACTGGCCGGGGAACGTGCGGGAGCTGGAAAACTGCATCGAGCGGGCGGTCATCCTGACCAGCGACGGCGTCATCCATTCCTACCATCTGCCACCGAGCCTGCAGACCGCAGGGGCCGCCGGAAACGGAGGTATGTCAACGCTGAAAGACATGGTCTCGACCATTGAAAAGGAGATCATCGTTGAAGAATTGAAGCGCTCCCAGGGGAATATGTCGAAGGCGGCCCGGGCCCTGGGCATCACCGAGCGGATCATTGGCCTCCGCGTGGAAAAGTTCGGCATCGACCTGAAGCGCTTCAAAGAGTAATTCATTTAATCACCTACATTTATGTAACTTCATGAATTCCAATCCTACAATTATGTAATTTTTTCTTCAACCTTCCGCTTCCCCCTGCGCGCCGGGCAGCGAAGGAAACATGAATCAAGCTGATCGTGCCGATGTGATATCGATGTGTCGTCCCTCTGTATTACGGCCATGTTAACTTGTGCCGAAGAAAAGCCTGTTTTCCGTCCCTCTCGTTAATCTGGCACGCGCCGTGCTATATCAATAATCATGTATGAATTTCCGGCGGACCGCGGCTTCGCGGGTTTTCAAAGGACAGTTCAAAGATTCTATCAATAGTATTTCGGAGGACATATGAGAAAGGTTTTCACAACAGTGTCGCTGGCGCTGGTCATCTGCGCCGCAGCGATGAAGGTTTTCGGCGCTGAAACCGCGCCCGCCGCGGCCGTTACGCCGGATGCGCTGGAGGCATTCAAAAAATCGATGCAGGTCGGCGTCGACACGGCCTGGGTGCTCTTCACCGCGTTTCTTGTTTTTTTCATGAACCTGGGGTTCGCCATGGTCGAATCCGGGCTGTGCCGGGCCAAGAACTCGGTCAACATCCTGGCGAAGAACTTCATCGTCTTCGCTGTCGCGTCAATATCCTTCTGGCTGATCGGCTGGGGCCTCATGTTCGGAAATGGCAATCCCTTCATCGGCCTTGAGGGCATCTTATTCGCCGGTGGCGCCGACAACAGTCCGGCCATTGGCGACGCATACCAGGGAGCATACAAGGCACTCAACTGGACCGGCGTGCCCCTGTGGGCCAAGTTTTTCTTCCAGCTGGTATTTGCCGGCACCGCGGCTACCATCGTTTCCGGCGCAGTGGCGGAACGGATAAAATTCAAATCGTTCATCGTATTTTCATTCATCCTGGTTGCCGTAATGTATCCAATTACCGGTCACTGGATCTGGGGCGGCGGCTGGCTGCAATCTCTGGGAATGTTTGACTTCGCCGGCTCTTCCGTGGTCCATTCCGTGGGCGGCTGGGCTGCCCTGGCGGGGGTCATCCTTCTCGGGCCGCGCTTCGGCAAATACCGCGCGGACGGCTCGGTGAACCCCATCTTCGGCCACAACATGTCGATGGTGACCCTGGGGGGCCTGGTGCTCTGGTTCGGCTGGTTCGGCTTCAACCCGGGATCAACCATGGGGGTCGGCGACGGGAGCGCCATAGCCCATGTCGCAGTCACCACCAACACAGCTGCAGCGACGGCAATTCTGAGCTCCACCATCATGTCATGGGCGCTGCAGAAGAAGCCCGACCTCTCCATGATCATCAACGGCGCCCTGGCCGGCCTGGTGGCCATCACCGCGCCCTGCGCCTTTGTCAGCGTGAAATCCGCGGCAGTCATCGGCCTCATGGCGGGCGTGCTGGTGGTCTTCGCGGTCATCATGTTCGACAAGCTGAAACTTGACGACCCGGTGGGCGCCCTCTCCGTGCATCTTGTGAACGGCATTTTCGGCACCCTGGCCGTGGGGCTGTTCGCCCAGGACAAGATAATCGGCACGGCCACGGGTAACGGCCTCTTCTACGGCGGCGGCATGAAGCTTCTCGGGGCCCAGACGATCGGCGTGCTGGCCGTGGGTGCCTTCACCTTCATCGTTGCCTTTGCGGTCTGGTTTGTCATCAAGCTGGTCATGGGCATCAAGGTGTCCCGCGAAGAGGAGATCCAGGGCCTGGATATCGGCGAGCACGGCATGAAAGGGTATCCTGATTTTCAGGGGTTCCTGACCAAGTAGCTCCGGCCCCGATCATGCGGCAATAGAATAACTATAACAAAGGAGATAATGCAATGAAACTCATAATAGCAGTGGTGCAGCCGGAAAAGCTGACCGACGTGAAGCAGGCCCTGACCGAGGCGAGCGTGGGCAAAATGACGGTATCCAACGTCATAGGGTGCGGTTCCCAGGGGGGATACACCGAAACGTACCGCGGCGCTGTAACCGAGGTGAACCTCTTGGATAAAGTGCGCTTTGAGATAGCGGTCAATGATTCCTTCGTGAAGCCGGCGGTCGACGCCATCGTCAAGGGGGCGCGATCCGGCAACATAGGTGACGGGAAGATTTTTGTCGTTCCCCTCGAGGAGTGCATCAGGGTCCGGACCGGTGAAACCGGCAGCGACGCCATAGGATAGTGATTGCCGCGGCGCGCCGGCCGATTCCGGCCTGCGCGCAACGGCTTTATAATAGGTTCAGAATATATCAATGGAGAGATAAGATGAAAAAGTTTATAAGTATGATTATCATGGTTGCTTTTATATCCGGCGCCGCGCTGGCGCAGGATAAGAAGGAAGACGCGGAGAAAAAAAGCGAGCCGATAGGTCTTTACGGGGGTATCGACTATTACAGCAACTACCTCTGGCGCGGGACTAAATTTTTCAACGGCGACGGCGCCTTCATCCCGAAGGTCTCCTGGAACGTGATGGGCACGGGCCTGGTTCTGTCCGTGGCCGGGGAGATTTCGGCGAGCTGGGTCTTCAACGGCTTTTCGAAGAAGCCAGGGAAGTATGAGTACCGCTTCGATTCGTCGGGTACCCCCTACCGGCGGCAGCTCAATTTCAACCACCTTGCCTACGCGACCCAGAGCCTCGATTTCGGCGCGGATTATTCCTACACCATCAAGGACGCCGTGACCATCGGCGCCAGCTTCTGGTACTGGTGGTACTTCAATTCGCGCAACGCCCGGGAATACGCCCGGCCCCAGGTGGACGGTCTGAACACCGTGTCCTATGTGGACGTCAGCTTCTTCACCACGACCCTGACCGTCGGGCTGCCCATCGTCCCCTATGTCAACCCGACCTTTTCCCTGACCCATGATTACTATACGGGGCTCAAGCGGGGCGGGGATTATTACGTGACGATGGGGATAAGCCATCCCTTCGAGCTGACCAAGGAGGTGGCGCTTACGCCTGGGCTCAGCGCCGGGTACTATTATCAGACCACGGCGAAACTGACCAGGTATAATCTGATGGTGGACCCCTCTGCCGGGGCCCTGGACACCACGGCGAGTTTCGCCTACAGCGGCCAGACCAGGACCATCACCTACGGCGGCGTGAAGCAGGTCAGGACCCCCCTGAAGAAGGGCTTCAGCGACATCACGCCGAGCCTGGTCTTTACTTTTACCAAGGGGCCGGTCTCGCTGAACGGCGGGTTTTACTGGTGCATTGTCCCCTCAAAGACCTGGTACAACGGAGCGGAGGTGCACCGCCTTTACGCCAAGGTGGGCGCTTCATTTGCCATATAACGCACAATAACGAGTTCGCCCCCTCAATCACCCGGAGGGGGACTTCTAATCAGAACGAACCCCAGCCCCCTCTGGGGGGCTGGGGGGGTCTTTCAGGATCGTCCTTTTTAAAGCTCCAGTACCATTCCGTCCCGGGCGGCTATGGTCGGTTTGAAGATCCGCCGCGCGACCTTCTGCGCCTCCCCGCGGGAGGCAAGGTCGGGATAACGGCTGGCGTCGAAATGGGTAAGGGCCAGTCGTTTTGTTCCGCATTCCACCGCGGCTGCGGCCGCGTCCTCCGGCCTGAGGTGGGGCCAGCTGTCCGGCTTCTGGCCCGGCAGGTATGACGATTCGCAGATGAGGAGGTCCGAACCCCGGCCCAGGCTGATAAGGCCGGGGCAGGGGCCGGTGTCGGTGCAGTAGGCAATGACCCTGCCGCCGACGGCAAAGCGGTACCCGTAGCACATGGTGGAGTGGACCAGGGGCGCGAATTCCACGCCGAAAGCCGCCGGCCTGTCCCGTTCGATTTCGAACAGCTCCGCCTTCATGGGAAGATGTTCAAAAGGAGCGGTGTAGGGACGCCGGAGCAGGGCCCCGAGATATTTTCTGGTTCCCTTCGGGCCGTATATCCCCACCGGATTGGTGAACCTGAACTTGGGAAGGACATGGAGTCCGACGATATGGTCCAGGTGAAAATGACTGAGGAAAAGATATACCGGCTTTTTCTTTTTTATGTATCGGTCCGCCCCGTGGATGCCGTTGCCCGCGTCAAGGATGATGTACTCGCGGGGCGTCTCGATCAGCGTGCAGATGGTGTTTCCTGCCTGCGTGTCAAACCACCCGTTGGTCCCAAGAAAAATCACCTTAACCATTTTTTACCATAATAAGGGGCTTCGCCCCTTAAACCCCGTAAAAAATTTACGTTAACTACACAGAAATTACAATGTACTATTTCGATCCCATACAGTCAATTGAAATCGTCGGCAATAGAGTAATAATGATGGGTAGCAGTATTTTCATAGGGGTGGGGACCTGTCCCGCGAACAGGCGGCACGGATGCCGCCGGCAGCCGAGTCTTACAGGAAGTAACTACGAGGCGGAGTGAGCGGGACAGGTCCCCACCCCTAAAATTAGAATGCCCCAAAAAACCGATGATTGAAAGTTGCACCGCGTCCCTAATAATCATTGACAATTTGCATAACCGGGTAAGATTGATAATAATCCCTTCGCAGGAGCCCTGCCATGCTACAGATGATCAAGCGCTACTTCAAGTTCGATGAACTCAACACGGATTTCAGGCACGAGACCATGGGCGGCCTCACTACCTTCATAACCATGGCCTATATCATCATCGTGAACCCGAAGATACTGGAGATCGCGGGAATACCCTTCGGCCCCTCCATGGTGGCCACCATCATATCGGCCTTCTTCGGCACCATGCTGATGGGGGTCTACGCGAAGCGGCCCTTTGCCGTCGCCCCCTACATGGGGCAGAACGCCTTCATCGCCTTCACCGTGGTCAAGGTGATGGGCTTTTCCTGGCAGACCGCCCTGGGGGCCATCTTCATCGGCGGAATGCTCTTTACGGCCCTGACCCTCTTCAGGGTCCGGTCGTGGCTGGCGAACCTGATCCCGATGAACCTGAAGATAGCCTTTGCCGTGGGGATCGGCCTGTTCCTCACCTTCATCGGCCTGAACGAATCGGGCATCGTCTCCATCGGCGTGCCCGGGGCGCCCGTGAACATAGGCAAGCTGGGACAGCCTGCCCAGATCATGGCCATCGTCACGGTCCTGGCCATCGCCTTTCTCATGATACGGAAGATAAAGGGCTCGATGCTCATCGGCATTCTCGGGGCCACCGGCATCGCCCTGCTGCTGCAGTGGCTCGCGCCGGGGATCCTGCCCGAGGGGAAGAGCCTGGTGCAGGTGCCGGAGGCCCTGGTGAGCCTGCCCCCGAGCCTGGGGCCGGTCTTTTTGCAACTCGACATCCTGGGCGCCCTCTCCTGGGGTTTCTTCTCGGTCATACTGACGGTGTTCGTCATGGACTTCGTCGACACCATGGGGACCCTGATCGGCCTGTCGTACCGGGCGAAGCTCCTGGACGAGAAGGGCGAGCTTCCGGAGATCGAAAAGCCGATGCTCTGCGACGCCCTGGCCACGACGGTCGCGTCCCTGCTGGGCACCACCACCACCGGCGCCTACATCGAGTCCGCCGCCGGCATCGAGGAGGGGGCCAAGTCCGGCTTCGCCTCGGTCGTGACCGCGGTCCTGTTCCTCTCGGCGCTCTTCTTCGCCCCCCTGTTCTCGGTGATCCCGCCCTTCGCCTACGGCCCGGCCCTGATCATCGTGGGGATGCTCATGATATCGCCGGTGACGAGCATTAATTTCGACGACCTGTCGGAGCTCATCCCGTCCTTCATCACCATAACCCTGATGTGCTTCACCTACAACCTGGGGATCGGGATGACGGCGGGGTTCGTCTCATATCCCGTCATCAAGCTTTTCGCCGGCAGGGTGCGCGAGGTGAACGCGGGGATGTGGGTCCTCTTCGCCTTTTCCCTGGCCTTTTTCATCTTTTATCCCTACTGACGGGAACGGCCGGGAAGCATGAAACATACCCCTGATCCGGAAGAGAGAAGGCTGAAAAGCGAATACCGCGCCGATATGCTGAACGACTATCTCAGGTTTTCGGTGATCGGCGTCTTTGTCATCTTCCTGGGAATCGCCTACTATATCTACGAGGATTCCGTCAACGGGCTCCCGCGGATCTCCGTCCTGTTCCGCCTGGTGCCGGTTGTTCTTTCCGCAGCGCTCCTGGCGTCGATACTGACGCCGCTCAGGAAACGGACCGGCTTCATCATCACCCTCTATTATATCTGTCTCGGCGGCCTCATGACCATGATGGCCGGCCTCGTGGTCATCGTGGCAGGCACGATCAATTATGAATCGTACGTCCTGGGCACCGTGGTGGTGACCATATGCTGCTTCCTCTGCAGTTTCCAGGGCATGAAGTACCTGGTGCCGGTGTACGCGCTGCCCCTGGCAGCCGCCCTGACGGGAATCATCGCCGGCGGCAAGGTCCCGGCCGGACGCATCATGATCATGTCGAACCCCCTCATCGTGGCCGGGGTCTGCTGCCTCATGGCGGAAATACAGAACCGGAACCGGTTCAGGGCGTACCGCGCGAGCAGGATCATCGAAGACCAGAACGCCCTCCTGAACAGGGAACTTGCCCTGGCCATGGCGGTGCAGCGGAACATCCTTCCCTCCGCGATGCCGGACCTGAAGAGCGTGGAGGTGGCCGTGGAGTACATCCCCATGATAGGGATCGGCGGCGACCTCTATGACTTCATCGAGTTCGGGGAGCGGGGCTCCTTTGGCCTCTTCGTCTGCGACGTTTCCGGCCACGGCGTGTCCGCGGCCCTGGTGTCGAGCATGGTGAAGGCGCACCTGAGCTCCGTGCGCCACGACGGGGGGTCCCCTGCCGCGCTCCTCCGGTACCTCAACGAGAAGCTCTGCGGGCAGATCAGCGAGCACTTCGTCACCGCCTTTTACGGCGTCTACCGGGCGGCAGACCGCTCCTTCGTCTTCGCCCGGGGCGGCCACGGCTACCCGATACTGGAGCGCGGACGCGAACTGTCGGAGATCAAAAGCCGCGGCGGCTTCCTGGGCAGGTTCCGGACCATGGCTTTCGAGGAGAAGGAGGTCCGCCTGGAGTCCGGGGACCGGCTCATCCTGTACACGGACGGCATCATCGAGGCCCGGGACGACGCCGCCGGGACAATCTTCGGCGAGGAGCGGCTCATGGACGCCCTCAGGGCGAACAAGGCCCTGGAAGGCAACAGCCATATCAACGCCGTCATAGATTCGGTGAGACGGTTCCAGGGAAGGGACGACTTTGACGACGACGTGTGCCTCATCACCATGAAGGTCCGGTGAATACTCACCGGTTCCGCTTCAGCTTCTTCCTTCTCCGCACGCTGTACCCGAAATAGCCCATGGGTCGTCCCAGGCCGCAGTAGTCGCCGTGGTTATAGCAGGCCAGGCCCGCCCGGTCCAGGCAGAGCTTTCCCTTCGCGTCGATGAGGCCCTCGTCCACGTTGACCGCCACGATCCGGGCCAGGAACATGTCGTGGGAGCCGAGGGGGATGATCCGGTCCACCCGGCATTCGATGTTGACCGGGCTCTCCGCGATCAGGGGCACATCCACGACCGACGCCGGCTCCGCCGTGAGCTTCGCCATTTTGAACTTGTCCACGGTCCTGCCCGATTTCACGCCGCAGAAGTCGGCGGCCCGCACCAGGGCCCGCGTCACCAGGTTTATCACGAACTCCTTCCGCTCGGCGATGAGGCCGTGGGAATAGCGCTCCGGCCGCACCGAAATGGAGACCATGGGCGGGTCGGAGTTGACGGTGCCGGCCCAGGCGATGGTGATGATGTTGGGCGCGCCCTTCGCGTCGGCGCAGGTGACCATGGTCACCGGCACCGGGTTCAGGATCGTCGAGGGTTTCCACTGTAGTTTTGCCATGGAGGGCCGCCTTTTGTTTGTTGTATCCGGCTCAGTATCACGGCCGCGGCCATTTCTGTAAAGTTCTTTCCGGAAGAGTGCCGCGGTGTTAATTCCTCAAGCCGGTTGTCGCGGGAACGGCAGGGTGGTGTCGGTAATGAAGCAGTAGTATGACTATGGGACATAACTTTTATCCATTATGCAGTATTTCTTGAATACTTGATTTCCAGGCAGAATATTTACCGATGGTTATATAGGGGCTGACACCTCTACGACCATTCACGGGATATAAAAAGTCTAGCACTGCGCCTTGATTGAGACAAGGCGTTTCTTCTGCATTCAAAAAAAGGCCAGTTGACAATGAAAAAAGCGGCATTATCGATTGTCGTTATCATTGCTTCATGCACCGTGTTATATGCAGAACCGCTGGTGTTGGACAAGACCCTTGCTAAAGAAACCATAACCTCCCGCATGGAATATCTCGAGGATAAAAGCGGCGACCTGACCATTGAGGATGTCACCGCCCCGAAGGTCCGGTGGTCCATCACAAGGAAAAAGGCCTTCAACTTCGGCTTCACCCTCTCTGTCTGCTGGTTCAGGATCCCCGTTGTCAATAAAGAGAAAAAACCTGAATTGGTTCAGGGAAATAGATGGTCCGATGATCGACGACATCTCGGACCGTATCAACCTCCTCAGCCTGAACGCCGCCATCGAGGCGGCCCGGGCCGGGGAGCACGGCAGGGGGTTCGCGGTCGTCGCGGACGAGATCGGCAAGCTGGCCCAGGCCACGTCGGACAACTCTAAGGAGATAGCCTCCAAGATCAGGCAGATATCCCAGGACATCCAAGACGGGATGGGGATGGTGAACAACACCAACAGCTCCATCGAGGTCATCTTCACGATGGTGGAGACGATGAACCACCGCATCGATGTCACGGCGAATCTGATGGCGGACCAGGCGAAGGCCATCCTGGACGTGACGAAGCAGGCGGAGGTCATGGACGGCCTGGCGGATAAGATCACCATCTCGTCCAGGGAGCAGAACTCAGCCATGGAGGAGCTGCTGAGGACGATATCACGCCTCTCGGAGATCGCACAGGAGGTCTCGCAGTCCACCCATATCATAAGCGAGATATCGAAATCGATCAACCGGAAAGTCAACGCCCCTGATAAGATCGTGAAGGGGATCGAGTAACGGCCCCGGACCCCGCCGGTCGGGACGGTTCACTGCCTGCGGAAGGTTATGGTGTAGGCGGTGCCGCCCGACCTCTCGAGCTTCACCTCCCCGTTGATCTGGCCGGCCAGCATGGGCACCAGGGACAGCCCCAGGGTCTTTGTTGCCCCTATTCCCTTGTCCTCGGGCAGGCCGATGCCGTTGTCGCCGATGGCCAGTTCCACCGTGGCGCCGTCATATTCCCTGAGGGAGATCCGCACCTCCGGGGTCCCGTTCCAACCGGCGGGGAAGGCGTGCTTTATCGCGTTGGTCAGGAGCTCGGTGACGAGAAGGCCCGCCGGTATCGCCTGGTCCACGGGAAGGCGCACCGGCCGGGCGTCGATGTTCATGGTGATTGACTGGGAGACGGTGGAGTAGCTGTACATGATGGTGTTCGCCAGTTCCGACAGGTACAGGGAAAAATCGATCTGCCCCAGGTCTTCGGACTGGTACAGCTTCTCGTGGACCAGGGCCATTGACCTGATGCGGTTCTCCGCTTCGAGAAAATGCCGTGCCAGCTCCCCGTTGCCGAGATACTGCGCCTGGAGGCTCAGGAGGCTGGTGATGACCTGCAGATTGTTCTTCACGCGGTGGTGTATCTCCTTGAGGAGGGTTTCCTTTTCCCTGAGGGAGGCGGTGAGGCGGTCTTCCGCCTTTTTCCGCTCGGTAATGTCGATGTTGAATTCAGCGACCAGCCATTTCCCGTCAGAGTTTTGAAAGGGGATCGTGTGGACCTCGATGACGCGGTTGTTTTCCCGGGGAAGGGTTTCCTCGGTCACCGTGTGCGTTTTTGTCTTGAGGGATTCGGGGATGCCGCAGCCGGGGCAGATCTCGTCGCGGCCCATGAAGTATTCGTGGCATTTTTTCCCCTGCGGGTCGCCGTAAACTTTCTGCCACCCCGGGTCCACGTACAGGACGTTGTGGTCCTCGTCGATGATGTCAATACCCGTCCTGGTCACATCAAGGAGAAACTCGAGCTGCTTCTGCGTTTCCCGTGTCTTCTCCTCGGCGACTTTCCGTTCCGTTATGTCTTTCACCGTGCCCAGGATGGAGGTGACCCTGCCGCTCTCGGGGTCCGCCGTCGGGTACACCGAAACATTGATCCATCGCACCGCCCCGCTGCTTAGATGCGACCGGCATTCGAGGGTGTTCCTCTGGCCGTTGATCGCGACCGTCCGGTAGAAGGCGAGAAACCGCTCCTGGTCGTCGGGGTGGATGACGTTGAACCACTGGTCAAGGCTCCTGATCTCGTCCCGGCTGCGGCCGGTTATGTCCGTGATGTTTTCGGAGACATAGGAGAGGCTCGGGGCGCCTTCGGGGGAGATGTCCACCCTGAAAAAATAGTCCACCGAGAGCTGTGAAATCTGGCGGTAGCGTTTTTCGCTTTCCTGCAGTGCCGCTTCGGCGCGTTTTTGTTCAGACATGTCGCGGGCTATTGACGAGATCCCGCAGGGCCTGCCGGCTTCATCCCGCACCAGGGAGAGGACCACCTCTGCCGGAAACCTGGTTCCGTCACGCCTGATGAGGGTGTGTTCCAGGCGCAGTGTTTCCGTTTCGATGAGTCGCTTCACGGCGTCAGCGACCATCGGGTGCTCTTCCGGCGCAATAAGTATTAAGGTCTTTTTCCCGACAAGGTCTTCCGCCATCCGGTAGCCATGCTGCTGTACGGTCTGCCTGCTGACGATACGGATCGTTCCGTCGAGATCGGCATAGACGAACATGTCGGGTATGGATTCTATCAGGTTATGGACAAGGAACCCGGCGCCGGCCTGTTGTGGTTTTTCTTTTCCTGCCGGCCGTTTCCCCGCGGGAGCAGGTTTCTTTTTTGATTGTTCCATCGGCGGTCCACGCTCGTATTTACTATACGGGGCTTTACTGGTATTGTAAAGAATTTTTTCGCATATGGCTGATTATCCGGGGGCGGCCGGTTGTCTGATGCGCCGTTCCCGTTGGACTTTATCCGTGCCGGCAGTTATTTGCTTGACGTTTGCGGCATTGTGCCCCACCGTAATGAACGGTAAATAGGTCCATTGCGACGCGGCCCCGCGCACGGGCCCCCCAATTGCCCGGTTTACGTTAACAGCCGAACAACAATCCTGAAAGGAGCGAAGAGCATATGAAAGCATCCGGAATAATGAACAGAACCGATCGGTCGGGGATCTCGGGGCGGCTTTCTTCAGCTGCCCGGCTGGCCCTTGTCATTCTGCCGCTTTTCCTGCTGACGCAGTGCTTTCAGATCAGCCATATACTGGACCTGAAGGATGACGGCTCCCTGGATGTCCGCTGGCTGTTCAAGTTCTCCAAGGCCCTTGAGCAGGCCCAGAAGGGGCAGCAGCAGGGCGGCGAGAAGAAGGAGCAGGGCCTGGGGGACATTATGGAAAAGCAGAAGAAGGAGCTCCCGGAGTCCCTGAAAGGGCTGGTGAAGAACCTGGCGCTGAAAAAAATCGAGTCCGAATATGACGCGGGCATGGAGGTCTCCTTCCTGGTCCCCGATTACGCGAAGTTCCCCTTCGACAAAATCAAGAAGGAGGAATTTCCCCTGATCCCGCAGTATCACCCCGCCAAAAAGCAGATCGTTTTTCATTTTGAGCCGATGAAAAAGCCGGGCGAAGAAAAGAAAGGCGCCGGCGGCAAGGGCGCCGAGGGCGAAAAGAAGGAAGGGGCGCCGGACGGGTCGGCCGCCGGGGACCAGTCCATGGACCAGATGGGAAAACAGATCACCCAGCTCTTTCTGTCATCGGTGCGGTACCAGATATTTCTCGGGAAAAAGATCAACCCCGAGCGGATTATCATTAAGAAGGGTAAGGAAGAAAAGAAAATCGACATGATGAAGATCGGCGACCTCACCCTGGTCGACCTGCCTCTGTTTGCCATGTTCGGCGACAAGGAAGAGCCTTTCGACATGATACTCTTCCTGAAATAGCCTCGCGGACAGACGCGCAGGGCGCCGGCGGCCTGCGCCGTTGCGGGAACCCCCTGATCCCGGCGGTTAAGGGGCTTGTGGTGTCAGTTGCTGTAGTCAGGATGGGCGTTCCTCATCTGTATCATCCGGTCCCGGTCAAAAACGACCCGCAGCTTTTCCATTACGCCGCTGACGCGCCTGCGGTATTCCCGGGAGGCGAAGTAGCGGCCGAGGCTTTCCGCCATCGGGAGCAGCTGTTCCGACGGCCTGTAGGCGACGGGCTCTCCGGTTTTCCTGTCCGCGATGGTGCCGGTGACGAAACCCCAGCTCAGGTCGGCAAGGGGGTGCGATCCGAGGTCGCGGAGGACCGCACGCATCATGCCTTCGCGTGCCGGGTCCATGAAACTGAATTTCCGTGAATACATGACCGCGGCGTGGAACTGTTCGGGGACGTCCAGCACCGTGTCGGCCGAGAGATCGCGGGCGAACAGCTCCAGGAGCTGCGCGATGTGGCGGACGGCGCCGAGGCCGGGGCGATTTTGGCCCGGAAGCCGCGGGTGTTCAGGCGTGAAGCGTCCCCGGGGGTCCTGGAGGGTGAGCCATTCGACCGCCAGGGCCTTGTACTGGCGCTCCCTGATAATCCCCCTGACGAGGCGCTCTTCCGGGGAATAGATCATCTGGGAAAGGCGCAGGTCAATGAGGAGACGCCCGGGTGTGGCGCGTCCCTGGTATATTTTCAGATAGTGCATATGCTCCGGGCTCCGGTCAATCTGCACCAGCGGCCTGGAAATGCCCTTTCCCCGGAGGAAATCCAGGAGGCCGATACGCTGCAGCAGTTCGCTGATCTCTCCATGGTCGTAGCGGTTGAGGTAAAGGTCGTGGCAGGCGCCGGTCCCGGAGAAGGAGCTTATGGTGCATTCAAAGCGTTCTTCGCCGAAATCATAGGTCTCGAACCTGGACCCCGCCGGTTGGTCCCCGGAGGGATGTTGACGCCTTAGCGAGCGCATTAATCTCGATATCAATTTGTTCATGATGCACCCCGCAACATTCCCCTTGCGAAGAACCGGCAATTCCGGTGCCTGCCGGTATACGCAGCGAACATGGTGACGCCGGCCATTGAAAATGCAAACTATTTTATAAAAATGGGATGATGAGAAAGATATGGCGGACCGGCGTTTCTTCGGCAATAAAATCATGTGGCGCCACATAGTGCTTGACGGAATCTCCCGATGCGTATTCATTAATCACCTGAAATGCGGTGTCGTTAGTTCCCGGCGCAGCGGGGGAAGGGTTAATGTATGCCGCAGGCCCAAGTTTCAGACTGATTATATTTACACCAGAGAGGGAGGCTCTATGTCGCTTAAAAAATTTTTTGTCATACTGATGTGCGTGGCTCTGGTTCCCCTGTGCGTTTCCTGCAAGAAACAGAGGGGCGAAACCATAAAGATAGGGGCGATCTTCGCGGTGACGGGCCCCGCTTCGTTCCTGGGCGCGCCGGAGGAGAAAACGGCCCGGATGATGGTCGATGAAATCAACAGCAACGGCGGCATCAACGGGAAAAACCTTGAGCTCGTGGTCAAAGATTCCGCGGGGAGCCCCGAGAAGGCGATATCCTTCGCCAAGCAGCTGATCGAGGAAGAGAAGGTCTTCGCCATCATCGGGCCGTCCACCAGCGGCGAAACGATGAAGATCAAGTCCATCTGCGAAGAGGGAAAAACGATTCTCATCTCCTGCGCGGCCGCCGAGGTCATCACGAACCCGGTGGCGAAATATATATTCAAGGTCGCCCAGAATGACAGCTTCGGAGCGCAGAAGATCTGCGAGGTCATGAAGAAAAAGGGTATTAACAGGATCGGCATGGTTTCCAGCAATGACGGCTACGGCATAGCCGGCAAGGAGCAGATGGAGAAGGCCGCCGCCCGGAACGGCATCGCGGTCGTCATCAGCGAGGTGTACGACAAGAAGGCCACGGACCTGACCGGGGTGCTCACGAAGCTTAAAGCTAAAAATGTCCAGGCGGTGGTGAACTGGTCCATCGTGCCGGCACAGTCCATCGTGGCGAAGAACATGAAGCAGCTCAACATGGGCGTGCAGCTCTTCCAGAGCAGCGGTTTCGGGAACATCAAGTACGCCAAGGAGGCCGGCGAGGCGGGCGAGGGGATCATCTTTCCCTGCGGCCGTCTCCTGATCGCCGAATCGTTGCCGGACGACCATCCCCAGAAGGCGGTTCTCATGAAGTACAAGAAGGATTTCGAGTCGAAATTCGGCGAGGACGCCAGCACCTTCGGCGGCCATGCCTATGACGCGGTCATCATCCTGGCCGAAGCGATCAAGAAGGGGGGGGCCGACAGGGAGAAGGTGCGCGACGCCATCGAGGGCCTGAAGGGCTTTGCCGGCATCGGCGGCATATATAATTTTTCCCCCCAGGACCACCTGGGGCTCGATATCAACGCCTTCGATATGCTCACCGTCAAGGGCGGCAGGTTCGTGAGATACGAAGACAAGTGACGTTATCCGTGACGGCGGCGCCCCCGGCGACGCCGTCATAAATCCTCGCCGATGTCCGCTAAGTGCTTGACGAATAAATGCCCATAGTATTGATTAACACTAATTTTTTCCTACCTTGACTCACAAATTGTATATTTTTGATTTTTAATGAATACGACTGGAGGCGTCATGTTATTAAAAAAACTATTTGCAACGGTTCTGTGCGTGAGCCTGCTTCCCCTTGCCTTTTCCTGCAAGAAGCAGAGCGGTGAAACCATCAAGATCGGCGCTATTTTCGCGGTGACGGGCCCCGCTTCGTTCCTGGGCGCGCCGGAGGCGAAAACGGCCCAGATGATGGTGGATGAAATAAACAACAGCGGTGGCGTAAACGGCAAGCATCTCAAGCTGATCATCAAGGACTCCGCGGGTAACCCCGAGAAGGCGATATCCTTCGCCAAGCAGCTGATCGAGGAAGAGAAGGTCTTCGCCATCATCGGACCGTCCACCAGCGGCGAAACGATGAAGATCAAGACCATCTGCGAAGACGGCAAGACGATCCTGATATCCTGCGCCGCCGCGGAAGTGATCGTCAATCCCGTGGCAAGATACGTGTTCAAGTCGCCGCAGAAGGACAGCCACGCGGTACAAAAGATTTTTGAAGTGATGAAGAAGAAGGGCATCACCAGGATCGGCATCGTGTCCAGCAACGACGGATTCGGCATAGCCGGGAAGGAGCAGCTGGAGAAGATCGCCCCGGCCCAGGGGATCCAGATATTGATCAGCGAGGTGTACGACAAGAAGGCCACGGACCTGACCGGGGTGCTCACGAAGCTTAAAGCTAAAAATGTCCAGGCGGTGGTAAACTGGTCCATCGTGCCGGCACAGTCCATCGTAGCGAAGAACATGAAACAGCTCAACATAAACGCGCCCCTCTTCCAGAGCCACGGCTTCGGCAACATCAAGTATGTCAAGGAGGCAGGCGAGGCCGCCGAAGGCATCATTTTCCCCTGCGGGCGGCTCCTGATCGCCGAGTCGCTTCCGGCGAACCATCCCCAGAAGTCGCTGCTGATGAAGTACAAGAAGGACTATGAATCGAAATACGGCGAGGACGCCAGCACCTTCGGGGGCCATGCCTACGACGCGATGCTCGTCCTGATCGAGGGCATCAAGAAGGCCGGCTCCGACAAGGAGAAGGTGCGCGACGCCATAGAGAACCTGAAGGGCGTCGCCGGCACCGCCGGCATCTTCAATTTTTCTCCTCAGGATCACAATGGACTTGACATAAACGCCTTCGATGTGCTCACCGTTAAGGGCGGCAAGTTCGTCAAATACGAATAAGAAATTTTATATGTCTGCGTGAAGGCGGCGTCACGGGACGCCGCCTTCACGGGCTTAAGGCACCATGTCGTTCGAGCATCTATTACAATACGTCCTCTCGGGCATTACCAACGGCAGTATCTACGCCATTGTTGCCATAGGGTTCAACATTATCTACAACACCACGGGCATAATCAATTTCGCCCAGGGGGAATTCGTCATGCTCGGCGGGATGACGGCCATCTCCCTCGCGGCCTTCATGCCGCTCCCCCTGGCCATCCTGGCCGCGGTGGTCATCACCTCCTTCGCAGGGGCGCTGATCGACTTCCTGTTTATCCGCAGGCTGAAAAGTCCCTCGGTCCTCAACATGATCATTGTCACCGTCGGCCTGTCCATCATGATCAGGGAGATAGCCCTGCACATTTGGGACGAGAAGGTGCGCTCTCTCCCCTATTTCACCGGCAACGAGATCGCCTCCATCAACCTCCTGGGCGCCTATATATCGCCGCAGGTGCTCTGGGTCCTGGGTGTCTGCTCGGTGATCGTCGTGTTCCTGGGGCTGTTCTTCAAATTCACCCTCACGGGGAAATCGATGCGGGCCTGCGCCTCCAACATGACCGCGGCGCGGCTGTGCGGCATCAACACCCGGAACATGGTGACCATCTCCTTCATGCTGAGCGCCGCCATCGGCGCCCTGGCAGGGTGCGTCATATCCCCCATCACCCAGACGCAGTATGACTGCGGGACGTCCCTCGCCATCAAGGGCTTCACCGTGGCCATCCTCGGGGGGCTGGGCAACAGCACCGGGGCGATCATAGGAGGGGTCATCATCGGCCTTCTCGAGGCCTTCAGCATCAGCGTCATGCCCCTGGCGTACAAGGACGCCATCGCCATCGCCATCCTCCTGGTCATCCTCTTCGTGAAGCCCAGCGGACTCCTGGGCGCCAGGGAAGCGGCGGAGCTGAAGGAGTTCTGATGGCCTGGAAAAAGTACATCCCCGTGTTCGCGCTGATTGCCTGCATCATTGTGTTTCAGCTTGCCGTGACCGCGATGAGCCGCGAATTCTATCTTACCCAGCTCACCATGGCGGCGTACTATTCCCTGGTGATACTGGGCCTCACGGTGCTCATGGGGTACGCGGGACAGATTTCCATGGGCCACGCCGCCTTTTTCGCCATGGGCGGCTACACGTCCGCCGTGATCACCACCCGCGACCTCATGAACGTGAAGGGGGCCGTCCTTGTCGACCTGGCCAGGGACCTGGGCCTCACGATCGTGGAAAAAAACGCCTACGGCAGCGACATAGAGCACCTGTCGCCCTGGGCGGCGCTGGCGGTTGCCGTGGTCCTGACCGCGATAATCGCCTTCCTGATCGGCATCCCGATTCTCAAGCTCAAGGGGCATTACCTGGCCATGGCGACCCTGGGCTTCGGCATCATCGTGTACCGCATCGTCCTCGGGTTGCGGCTATTCGGCGAGGCCGACGGGATATCGGACATCCCTCCCTTCAGGATCGTCGGGGGCCTGGCAGTGAGCGGCGACCCGGCCCTGCGGGTGCAGAATTTCTACATCGCGTCCTTCCTGGTCGTGGTGGGCGTCGTGCTGCTGATGAACCTGATCGATTCGCGCGTGGGGCGTGCCCTGCGGTCGATCCATGGGAGCGAGGAGGCCGCCAACGCGATGGGCATCGACACCGCGCGGTACAAGCTCTTCATTTTTGTCCTTTCCGCGGTGTTCGCCTGCGTCGCCGGGGTGTTCCTCACCCACTTCAACGGCGGGATCGGCCCCTCCGAGGCGGACGTGATGAAATCGGTCAGCTACGTGGCCATCGTGGCGGTCGGCGGCATGGCCAACCTCTGGGGCGCGCTGATCATGGGCGTTATCCTCAACTACCTGTCCCTGCGCGGCTATTTCGGGAGCTACGACGAGTTCGTCTTCGGGAGCATTCTCATCGTCATCATGCTCTTTGTCCCGGAGGGGCTGCTCAGAATGGAGAACGCGAGGGCCCTGGCCCGCGCCCTGGCGCGGCTCAGGAACAACCTCGGCGCCGACAGAAAGCAATGAGCTATCTTGAAATTAAAAACATGTGCCGCGCCTTCGGCGGCCTCAAGGCGGTGGACGATGTCTCCTTCAGCGTGGAGAGGAACGCCATCAAGGCGGTCATAGGCCCCAACGGCGCCGGCAAGACCACCCTCTTCAACCTCATCGCCGGCTCGCTGGAACCGGACGCGGGCGAGGCCTTTATCGACGGCTCACCGATCCATTACCTGCCGCCCTACCGGATCGCCCGGCTGGGGATTTCGCGCACCTTTCAGAACATAAAGCTCTTTTCCCACATGACCGTCCTTGAAAACGTCATGATCGGGAGGCACATCCGCAGCCGGTCGGGTCTCCTGCAGGCCATGCTCCGCCTTCCCCGATCGCGGAAAGAGGAGCGGGATATCAGGGAGCGGTCGATGGAGATCCTGGAGATGATGGGGATCGGCGACCTTGCCGGCCAGGAGGCGACAAGCCTTGCCTTCGGCAAGCAGCGGATCGTGGAAATAGCCCGGGCCCTGGCAACGGAGCCGTCGGTCCTCCTCCTGGACGAGCCGGCGGCCGGGCTCAACATCTATGAGACGGTCCAGATATCCGACATGATACTAAAGATCAGGGAAAAGGGGATTACCATACTGGTGATCGAGCATGACATGTCCCTGGTCATGAACATATCCGACGAGATCGCGGTGCTTTCCTCGGGGAAGAAGATCGCCGAGGGCGTGCCCGCGGACATACAGAGAAACGAGGAAGTGATACGCGTGTACCTGGGAGAGGACGATGCTTAAGATACGGAACCTCTATTCCGGATTCGGTAACCTCCGGGTGCTGAAGGGGGTCTCGCTCCACGTTAATCCCGGGGAGATCGTGACCATCATAGGCGGAAACGGTTCGGGGAAAAGCACCCTGCTGAGCACCATCGCGGGGATCGTCCCGGCGCTGGAGGGCGAAATCATTTTCAACGACGAAAACGTCGCCGGGAAAGCGCCCGAGAAGATCGTCGCCGCCGGCTGTTCCCTCGTGCCGGAAGGTCGCCTGATTTTCAATACCCTGACCGTCAGGGAAAACCTGGTAATGGGCGCCTATACGCGCATCCGCGGCGACCGGGGGATAAACCTCGGAGACGAGCTCGCCGTTATATTCGGGATGTTCCCGCGGCTGCAGGAGCGCGAGCACCAGCTGGGCGGCACCCTTTCGGGCGGCGAGCAGCAGATGCTGGCCATCGGCAGGGCCCTCATGGCGAAGCCCCGGCTCATCATGCTCGACGAGCCCTCCATGGGGCTGGCGCCCATAATAGTAAAGGGCATCTTCGAGGAGATACGCAAGCTCCGGGACGCCGGCAACACGATCCTCCTCGTTGAGCAGAACGCCCGGGCGGCGCTCCGCATCGCCGACCGCGGATACGTGATCGAGACCGGGCAGATGGTCCTGGAGGGGACGTCCGAAGAGCTGCTGAACAACAATGACGTGCAGCGGGCGTACCTGGGGAAAGATTATAGAAGTATCAGTGACTAACCCCCCGCAGGGGGGTATCTGGGGGATGTCATGATTTACAACGCCAAGTATGAATCGATGCCGCGCGATGAGCTGGCACAGCTCCAGATCGAGCGCCTGCAGAGCACCCTGAACAGGGTGTACCGCAACGTAGCCTTCTACAAGGACTCCTTCGACGAGAACAAGATCGACATCGGCACGATACGGAGCATCGCCGACATGGCCCGGCTCCCCTTTACCACGAAGGAAGACTTGCGGAAGAGCTACCCGTACAACATGTTCGCCGTTCCCCTGCGCGACATCGTGCGGATCCATTCCACCACCGGGAGGACCGGGGTGCCCATCGCGATTGGCTACACTCGGAACGACATCCTCCACTGGTCCGAGCTCGTGGCCCGGGTGATCGCCGGGGCCGGGATAACAGAGAACGACTTCGTCCAGATCGCCTTTGATTACAACATGTTCACCGGCGGCTTCGGGCTCCACTACGGCGCGGAAAAGATCGGCGCCTCGGTCATCCCGTCGTCCCAGTCGGGCAACGTCCAGCGGCAGATCCGCATCATGAAGGACTACAAGACCACGGTGCTCCTGTCGACGCCGAGCTACGCCCTCCGCATCGCCAGCAACCTGCGCGAAATGGGGATCCACCCCGACGAGCTCAATCTGAAGACGGGGCTTTTCGGCGCCGAGCCGTGGAGCGAGAACACCAGGGCGAGGATCGAGGAGCGCCTCCATCTTTCGGCGTTCAACATCTACGGCATCAACGAGATGATGGGCCCGGGGGTCTCCGGGGAATGCGCGGAAAGGAACGGGCTCCACATAAACGAGGACCACTACATCGTGGAGATCATCGATCCCCTCACCTGGGAGCCGCTCCCCCACGGCGCCGAGGGAGAGCTGGTCATCACCACCATAACCAGGGAAGGGTTCCCCCTCATCCGCTACCGCACCGGCGACCTTTCGTCGATCATCGAGGAGCCGTGCCCCTGCGGCCGCACCACCCTGCGCATGCGCCGCGTCGCGGCGCGGTCCGACGACATGGTCGTCATCAACGGGATCAACATCTTCCCGACCCAGGTCGGCGAGGCACTGAAAAAGGCCACGGGGTTCGACCCGCGGTTCCAGATCATCATTGACGATGCCGACGGCGAGGACGTGATGGAGATCCAGGTGGAAGTCCTGGAGAAAATGTTCGACGACGAGGTCAAGAAACTCCTGTCGCTGAAGAACGCCATCGCCGTCGCGGTCGAGCGGGAAATGGGCGTTGCCGCGAGAATAACCTTTGTCGAACAGAACACGCTCCAGATGTATTCCGAGGGGAGGGTCCGGCGGGTCATTGACCGCCGGTAGGACAAGAGTCGGCCGCAGCTCAATCCCGCAGGATGCGGAAGGTCCCGCTGTTCAGGAAATCGAGAAGGCCCCGGTCCGGGGACGTCCACTCTTTCTCAAGGGCCAGCATCAGGTAATAGGCGTCGCTCTCGGACACCACCTGGTTTTTCTTTTCGATGTAGTTGCCGTCCCATTCAAACATTTCCTTCGAAACGTAGAACATCATCAGCAGGTTGTACAGGTAGTCGACGCCGGGATCGTATACGTCATCCACTTCACAGGCGAAATCGAACGCCGTCCCCTCCGCCTCCCATCCGCCGGCGCGCGCCGCTTCGAGAAGCCGCTGCCACTCCTCTTCGGGACAGGTGAAGGATCGCAGGGTGGTGAGGTTCAGGAATGTGTATGCCATGGCGAGCCGGTCTTAATGATCGACGGATTGTCCGGCCGGAATCGTCCCCGCCGGCACCTCCGAGGGTGTAAAGCCGGGAATAATTATACGGCCGATCCTCTTAAATTCTTGATTTATTTTCAATATTTCTGATATATAGTGTCATGAGCGCGTCATCGGCGTCAACAAAATCTTTTTTTCATGTCCCCCCGGACGGGAATCCCGTGCAGGTGCCGGACCTTCAATCGGCCCTGGACGCCCTCGGGGGAGGAGGCTATCTCTGGCTCAATCTCCTTGACCCTGCCCGGGAAGACCTGGAGGCCCTGGCGCAGCCCTTCGGGCTCCATCCCCTTGCCATAGAGGACTGCCTGGACGACGAGCAGATCCCCAAGATCGAGGACTATCCCACCAACAATTTCATCCTCTTCAACAAGTTCCATTACGAGACCGGGGAACTGTACGTGGACGAGGTGGACCTCTTCCTCGGCAAAAATTTCGTCATCCTGGTGAGCCACGATATGCACGGCGACCCCAGCTTCCTGGACCGCCTGGAGCAGATGGCGGGACTTGATCGGGAGAACGTGCTCCAGGGCCCGGATTATCTCCTCCACGTGATCATGGACTACCTGGTGGACCAGAAATTCGCCACCATCGGGGCCATCAGGGACGAGCTTGACGGCATCGAGGAGCAGATCATCAGCGATATCGCCGGCTTCAGTCCCGGGGAGCTGATGCGCCTGCGCCGCAATCTTTTGAAAATACGCAAGAGCATCACCTACGAGCGGGAGATCATGGTGAAGATCTGCCGGAAGGACTCGCGCTTCATAACCGAAAAATCCATATACGAGTTCCGCGATATCTACGACCACCTGTCGAAGTTTTTCGAGGAAACGGACATCTACCGGGAAATGATATCAAGCTTCATGGAGATGTACCTGTCGATGATGAACAACCGGATGTCGATGTTGGCCAACAGGACCAACCGGGTGATGCGGCGCCTCACCATGATCACGACTATTTTCATGCCCATGACCCTTCTGTCAGGCATCGGCGGCATGTCCGAATGGAGTATGATGACCGGTCCGGAGAACTGGAAGGTCGCCTATCCGCTCTTCCTGGTCATGATGATGGGGGTCGGGGCGGTGAGCTATTTCGTCCTGAAGAGGCTCGAATCCGGGGACAGGAAAGAACCTGAGTAGGGCGGCGCCGTGAGCCGGCGCGGCAGGGCAGGCGGGCAATTCAGCAGCGCATATTATAGCGTGCGGAAAGGATGGTGCCAATGAACAAAGTCGGTCTCATTATCAATCCCCATGCCCGGGGAGTCAGGAAAATGAACATCGATCCCCTCGAATATTTCACCGGGATCTCCGGGGGTTACGCTGATATCAGGCTGACCAACAGCCTCGCCGAGGTGGATTCGGTCATCAGGGACTTTAAAAAAATGGGCCTGCCCTACGTGGCCGTGTGCGGCGGCGACGGCACCAGCCATCACGTGCTTTCCCGCATGATCAGTATATATAAAAAAGACCCTGTCCCGCCGCTCCTTCACCTCAGGGCGGGGACCATGAACACCCAGCCGCGGACCATCAACCTGAAGGGGAAGCCCGGGGAATTGCTCGGAAGAATGGTGGCCATACTGAAAAACAACGGCTCCCCGAGGACCTTCACCCGCGACACCATCAGGATCGACGACAAGTACGGTTTTATCTTCGGCGTGGGCATGACCGCCAATTTCCTCCACGAATACTACCGGGGGGAGGGGACCGGGCCGAAGAAGGCGGTGAAGACCATCTGGAAGGCCATTAAGGGCGTCACGGTGGGGGGCGACGTGGGCACCCTCTTTGACCGCCTGAACTGCACCGTGACCGTGGACGGGACCATCGTCCCCCACCATGACTTCATCGCGGTAATCGCCACCACCGTCGATGACATCGGGATCGGGTTCAGGCCGATGTACCGGGCCTACGAGAAGGACGGAACGTTCCACATCCTGTCGGTGGGGTGCGAACCGTCGGACATAGTCAGGAACCTCGTGAAGATCAAGAGGGGAAAGCCGATCCACCATCCCTATCTTTTCGACTCGATCGCCAGGAAGGCGGTCATCACCAGCGAGAAAAAAATGCTCTATACCGTTGACGGCGACATGTATGAGGCTGAAAAAAAGCTCGTTGCGGAAATCGGGCCCCCGGTGAAGCTGATTTACGTGTGACAGGGCACATAAATAAAAGGAATTGTCTAAAAACACCTCGGGCGGCTTTTATAAGGTAAGTTCTGATTAATCACGTCCCCCCTCCGGGGGATTTAGGGGGCATTGGGGACGCCCCCTTGTGCATGTCTGCCCTGTTCGTGCCGCGCTGGCTACTTGCGTTGCCCCTCGCCGCCTCCTTTGCCTCTTGCGCCCCCCTCACGGGGGCCGTCCTGCCTGCCGGACCCCTTCATGCCTCCGGGATTGATGACCTTTTTGTCGGGCGAGGGAACGATGCCACGCCGGTATCCCCTGTCGGGGTTATTGTCCATGCCGCGCCTGATCAGTTGGTTTGACGTGCCGGAGCCGCGGCCGCCTTCTTTGCCGCCGAGATTCTTTTTGTCGCGCGCCGGGGCTGCTCCGCGTTTGAACTCTTTGTCGGGCCTGTACTTCTCGCCGCGGTTTATCAGTTTGTCCGATGTGCCGCCGCCCTGCTTGCCTGACCTGCTGCCGCGGTCACGGTCGTCGCTCCGGTCCGGTTTCTTCCCGCGCGGCTGATCGGGCCGGAGTTTCCATTCCTTGTTGGGACGAGCGGGCCGGTAGTTCCTGTCATGGCGGGGATCGCTCTTCCAGCTGGTATACATTTTTTTCATGTGCCGGGGCGGTATATGATGATTTTTTATGGCTTCCCGCCGGTATTTGTATATCTCCCCGAGATATCCGGGATGGGCTTTGATCAATTCGCGGTTGCCGCAGGCGATCTTCATCACGCCGGGATGGCGGTGGAGCCATTCGCGGTGGCGGTAGTAGCGATGATACAGGTCCGGATACCTGTTGAAGATGACATAGTTGCGGTACACCTCTCTGGCGATAAAGGGGTGCCCGATGAACCATCCGTCATAGCCGTAGACGACCAGGGTTATCCGGGGATACCTGACCAGAAAGGGCCGGTTGCTGACAATGACGTAGGCGACATAGGGATAATTGCTCCAGAAATCATAATTGAGATAAATCCTGGCGGCGAACTGCGGGTGCGCGTTGATCCACTCGAAATCGGAGCAGAGGGACCAGATCACGACCGGGTGGGTGTCAAGCCATTCCCGATCCTTGATGTACCCGGCGTATTTTTCCGGATTTTCCCGGATGTCCTCGATCAGGGCACGGTCCTCATCGGTGACGGGCGGCGCCTCCGTTTTCTCCCTGCCTTCCACATCCTTTGAATCGTCCACCTGCTGGACATCCTCCAGCATGCGGTTGATTTCGTCGTCGGTGTAATCCTTCGGCATGCTCTCCGGCATTTCTTTCAGCATTTCATCCGCCTCGGTGTCATAGGCCGGTTCTTCCTGGGCGAAGGCCGTGCCCGACGATCCCGTGCCGTTTCCGAGGTACAGGGGAATTAAAAGGGCAAACATGATGAGTGAAATGGGTTTGTAAATACGCTCTCGTATCGATTTCATACGCCTTACCTTTGGTGCTGTAGTTGGTCTGTCCGAATCCTGCTATAAGACCGGGATATCGTATCACCGGTTCCATTTTTTTCCATAATTATTTATGAAAACGCATGTTTTTGTCCCTGTTTGGGCCATAAAACCGGCGGTTACCGAATAAAAAAATTGACAGCACGGATGCTTCTGGTATCGTTATCCGATATTGGTATTCGATATTATGAAGCCGGCGCACATCGGGGAGGGCCATGCCAAAGAGCGATATCGTACGGGATTTTCTCCTGGGATTCATCAAAATCCATATACTGCACCATGCCAGCACGGAGCGCATATACGGGAAGGAATTCAGGGAGGAACTGGCGCGCCACGGATATTCAATATCGTTCGGGACGCTGTACCCGATATTCCACAGGATGGAACAAAGCGGCTTCCTCGCCTCTCAGCGGGAAACAGTCCGGGGAAAGGTGAGGAAGTATTACCGGATCACCAGAAAGGGTGCGGCGGTTCTCGCCGAATCAAGGAAAAAAGCCAAGGAGTTGTTTGATGAATTATATGAACAGGAAAAATGAACCGGCCCAGCCGGAAAAAATCAGGTATGACCGGAACGTGATCCTCACCGGGTTCACGTCTTTTTTCACCGATGTCTCGTCGGAAATGATTTATCCCCTGATCCAGGCCTTTGTGTCCATGATCATGGCCGCGCAGAAGGCGCTCCTGGGGCCCGTCCTGGGCGTCATCGAGGGCATTGCCGAATCGACGGCCAGCCTCATCAAGGTGTTTGCCGGGTACTATTCCGACAGGATAGAGAAACGGAAGGCTCCGGCCATCGCCGGATATTCCCTCTCCGCGGTTTCCAAGGCCCTGCTCTTTGCCGCTTCCGCCGGCTGGGCCTTCGTGCTTCTCTCCCGGTTCTTCGACCGGGTGGGGAAGGGGATACGCACGGCGCCGCGGGACGCCCTTATCTCCGAATCAATGCCGAAGGAGCTCCAGGGAAAGGCCTTCGGGTTCCAGCGGGCCATGGACTTCGCCGGCGCCTTCCTGGGCACCGTGGTGTGCTACTTCGTTGTGGTTCACTTCATGGACCCGATGACGCAGTCCATCAGGGATCTTGACACCTTTTACCTGCTTTTCCTTATCTCCATTGTGCCGGCCTTCATCGGCGTCGTGTTCCTCTTTTTCACCAGGGAAACGGCGAAGACGGCTCCGGCCGGAAACGGCAAGCCCAGGCCGAACCTTGACATACGGAAATACGATAAAAACCTGCGGATCTTTTTCATCGCCCAGCTCATCTTCACCCTGGGGAATTCGTCGAACCAGTTTCTCCTGCTCCGGAGCATGGACCTGGGGCATCTGCTGTCGACGGTCATTCTCATGTATATCATCTTCAACTTTACCACCACGGCCCTGTCCTCGGCTTTCGGTTCCCTCTCCGACCGGATCGGGAGGAAAAAACTTCTCATGGCCGGCTATCTCCTGTACGCGGCGGTATATATCGCCTTCGGCTTCATTTCCCCGTCTTCGAGCTATCTTCTCTGGATTTTCTGGCCCCTCTACGGACTCTACTATGCGATGACGGAAGGGGTGGAAAAGGCCTTCGTCGCCGATATCGCCCCGGAGAACTCCCGGGCAACGGCCCTCGGCTTTTATCACACCATCATCGGCATCGGCCTTCTCCCGGCCAGCGTGGTTGCCGGTCTTCTCTTCAAGGCCCATCCGGGGCTTCCCTTTATTTTCGGCGGGTCCCTCGCCGTCCTGACGGTCCTGGTCCTGGGCATCGGCGTGAGGGAAAAGGCGTGATCAGGAGAAACGAACATGAATAACTACGCTTCATGTACCGGCGCCCGGGCGTTATGCCTGGCGTGCACGGTCGTTTCCTCCGACGGGAAGGGTCCGGCGGATATTACCCGGGACGCCGGTATTCTCGGTGAAACAACGGTCGCCACCGTGGATGGTTACGGCGTCGGGAGCGGCAATTATTACCGGCGCGCCGACGCCGGCGGTGTCAGGAGAAGGAGCATGCAGATTTTTGTCTGGCGCCCCGGCAGCGGGTCCGACATGAAAGCGAAGGAAGCCGTGGTTTTCGAAGGGGACATCTTCGAAGTCGGCGGCAAAAAATACAGGCTGATCCATGTCGACGAGGGAACGGGCGGCGACACGGGAAAGGCCTTCTTTGTCCCGGTACAATAAAAAATATCCTCATTAAAATTCAGCCCCAGGACGATAATACATGAAGGGGTGATCCCTGCATGTATTACCGATAGGGTGGTGCCATGAACAAGCTGATCCTGACCATGCTGCTGTTGCTTACCCATGTTTCATCTTATGCCGTATCCCTTGCCTGGGAGATCCCGAAGGATGAACGGGTTGAAATAACGCGCACGGCTGCCGTGAAATTCCTGGTCAATAACCGGATGCAGAAGATTTACCAGGAGCGCAACATCATCGATCTCACCTGCTATGAAAAAAAGGCGGAGGCGAGCAGCGTAAGGGGGCGGTTTTCCGTGTATGAGCGCGGCTCGGTCAACGAGGTCTTCAACCTGCGCGAGCAGTATCCGTCGGAGTTTGAAATAGACAGGCAGGGGCGTTTCATCGTTCCGAAGAAGTATCTCATGCCGAACCTGCGGAACCTGCCGGCCTTCCCGAAAAAGGACGTGGCCGCCGGCGAATCATGGACCGAGAAAGCGGACCTCGTTCTTTATGCTTTTTCCATACCCTTCAAGCTCACCTTTCCCGTTGAGTACACGCTTAAAGAAATCGGCAAAAAGGACACGGCCGATGTCGCTGTGATCCAGTACCGCTTTGTCGTGGATATGGACCTTGCCGGCGGCGGCTATCCTGCGGATTTTCCCCGGAAGATCATCGGTAAGGACGAAGGAGTTATTAACTGGAACATAAGCGAAAATTGCCCCATGACCATGAAGGAGAAATACCGGATGGCCTTCCTGTTCGGCGATGCGGGCAAGCAGGTGCGGGTGAACGAGTTCCAGATGCTCATTGATACGGTTATGAAAATGTACAAGCCGGTCACGAAAGAGGAGCGGGAACTGGCGCGGAAGGAGCTGAAGAAGGAAATCCCCGACGGCGTGGACGTTGACACCGACCGGCGGGGCCTGGTGATCAGGATCGGGGACGTGCTCTTCGATTTCGATTCGGCCGGGCTCCGCGGCGACAGCAGGGAAAAGCTGGACAGGGTCGCCGATCTGTTGAAAAGGAAATACCCCGACCGCGAGCTCATCGTGGAGGGCCACACCGACTCTATCGGGGGGCGGGACTATAACCGCCGCCTTTCCGTGGACCGGGCCAGGTCCGTGGCGGAATACCTGAAGGGGCGGGCAGGGGCTGACAAGCTGTCGTACCGCGGTTTCGGCGCCGACCGGCCCATAGCCGGGAACGATACAAAGGAAGAACGCCGGAAGAACCGGCGGGTGGAAATTATCATCAAACTGCAGTAGTTCATCGTAAGACTTCCCTTGTTCAACGGATTTTATTCTTGAAATTTAGACCGATCTCTGTTCAGCTATAAAAGGAAGGGATGGGGTTCGCCTTTCCTTTTTGACGCTTTTCCCGGTAAGGCCCGCTGGCATTGTTTGAAGGATGATGAGAACGCTAACATATATCTTTCTATGCATCCTGCTGTCTTCCGCTGCGGCCAGCGCGGATGCCGGCACGGAAATAAACCTGTCCGGCGTCTGGAACTATTGTTTCATAGACAGCGAAAAAGACTATCCTCCGAGGGAGGGGACGCCGTGGGAATCCATCACCATCCCCGATAGATATCTCTTCGAGACAATTGCCGCCAAAAAGAGAATAACCAGGGGCTATATCCTTTACCGGAAGACGGTGCCACTGGAGGAGGACGTTTCCCGGCCCCTTGTCTTTCAGGCCGGCGAGATAATGAATGCCGATATCGTCTATATCAACGGCGAAAAAATAGGTAAAACGGGCATGTTTCCCCCTGACTTCAAATCGGGCTGGTCCAAGTTCCGCAATTACCCGATCCCCCCGGGGTTGCTGAAGAAGGGCGGGAACACCATCGATATCGTCAATTACTTCGACGCGGAGCTGTGGATCCTCTCCCCGATGCGGATCATCGATGAAAGACGCGGCAACCGCCATTACATGGTGAGGAATTTCCTCCAGATCGAGTTCATACAGGCCTTTTTCATTCTTCTGCTGAGCTTTTCCCTTTTGTTTCTGGCAATTTACCTGAAAAGAAAAAAAGAAATGATTTATTTTAATTATGCCTGCGCCACCTTTTTTCTCGCGGACATGATGCTGCTGCAGTTTTTTGAAAACACCTTTCCCTACATGCCCGTCAGTTCCAATACCGTGTTCAAGATCTGCGGCGTCGGCCTGATTTTTTTTCCACCCTTTCTTACGCTTTTTTTCAGAAGTTACCTGGAGCTGAAAATAACCGGCACAAGGATCGCGGTGTATCTTGTCCTGCCCGTCGCGCTTACTCTTCTCATGGTTGTTTCCCAGGATCGCCACTACATCATATACTGGAGAAACATCTTCCTTCTGCTGATCCCCCTGTATATCGCCGATATCGTCATTATGTCGATACGGCAGATCATGGCCGGAAACCGGAAGGGGCTCATGCTCTTTATCGTCCTCCTGCCGATTTTCGCCTTCGGGATCTATGACATACTGGTGTTCAGCCTCCATCTTTTCGAGGGGAGCGTTCCGCTCTATCCGCTCGGGGTGCCCTTCATGCTTGTCCTCCTGGGTCTGGACCTCATCAACAGGTTCGTGTATAACCTCAATACGGCGGAGGAACTGAACGTCCTGTTGCGGGAGAAGATGGACGAAGGGAAGCGGCTGGCCTTTCTTGAAAATGAGATTTCAATCGCAAGGACGATCCAGCTGGCGGCGCTCCCCCATGAGCTTCCCGAATCGACCGCCTTCACCATCGGGGTGAAATACATACCGGCCGCGAACATAAGCGGGGATTTTTATAATTTCCACTGCATGGAGGAGGAAAAAATCGGCGTCCTCATCGCCGACGTATCGGGCCACGGGGTGCCGGCCTCGCTGATCGCGTCCATGATAAAGGTCCTCTTCAGCACCCTGGCCCCGGTCTGCTCACGGCCCGGGGATTTCATGGAAGGGCTCAACGCGTACATCTTCGATAAAATGGAAAAAAATTATTTAACCGCGGGCTATTGCTACATTAACAGGCCGGATAAAAAGGGCTATTTCGTCAGGGCGGGCCATGAGCCCCTTCTCCACATAGCATACGGGAGCGGCGAGGCCGTGCTGAATGAATACTGCCCGAAGGGGATGGCCATCGGATTCATCCCCCGCATCGACCTGGAGCTCCATGAGTTCGCCATCGGACGGGGGGATAGAATCGTGCTTTACACGGACTGTCTCACCGAGTCTTTCAACGACGAACGGGAACTGTTCGGGGATGCGCGCCTGAAAGACCTGGTCATGGAGTCGAAGCACCTGCCGCCGGTTGAAGCCGTGGAGTTCATTTTCAACGCCCTGAAGGAATGGATCTCGCCGGGCGAGTTCCAGGATGATTTTACCCTCATCATCGTTGATGTCAATTGACCGGGGCCTACCATCCCCCGGAGGCGCCGCCCCCGCCGGAGCTTCCGCCGCCGCCGGAAAAGCCCCCTGAACTGCCCGAAGAGCTCCAGCCGCCGGAGGATGAACCGCCGGAAAAGACGAACCCGCCGATGCTGGCCGAACCCTTCGTCTTGAGGTCTTTCCGCGCCTTTTTCTACCACGCGCTGCGGCTGATCAGTATACGCGCCACCGGGTAGGCAACCAGGTAGATGCAGAGCATGATAAAGGCGCCGGTTGTTCCCACCACGACGATGGGGAACATGGCCCAAAAGGGAATCAGGAAAAGATAGAGGAACCATCCGACACCCTGGGGCGTGAACACGCCGATGACGGTGAAGAGGCCTATGATGCCGAAAATGAAACATCCGATGAGAATGCGCTGCATGATGGGGAGGTCTGGGCCTTTGAAAAATCCATCGGAACTTTCGCCGGAACCGCCGCCCTGTTCGGATGGCGCGGCGCCCGCGTCTTCCAGCAGGGCGATGACCGCCAGGACGCCGGCGGTCACGCCGCCGTCAAAATCGCCGGCCTTGAAGCGCGGCGCCATGACCGCGTCTATGATGCGGCCGGCCTTCGCGTCCGTGAGGACTTCCTCCAGGCCGTAGCCGACCTCGATGCGCATGCGCCGGTCCTTCGAGGCGACGATGATGAGCACGCCGTTGTCTTTCTTCTCCCGGCCGAGGCGCCACCTGTCGAAAACGCGGGTGGCGAATTCCTCGATGGATTCTCCTTCAAGGGTCTCGACGGTCAGCACCGCCACCTGGTTCGTGGTGCGGTCCTCGTGCGCCTTGAGGAGGCCGCCGATGTGCTCCCGGGTCGCCGTGCCCAGGATGCCGGCATCGTCCGTGACGCGCCCCCGGAGCGCGGGCACCGGTATGAGGGACAGGGACGGCGCGGAAAACAGCAGGGCAAGGAACAGGGCCGGTAACAATTGACGGGCGTGTCGATGTTTCATCGGTCTTCCCCCTTCTCCTGGATGAGGCCATCCGCTATCTCGTTATCGGTTTTCTTGGTGTTCCGGAATCCGGCCTGGAGGAGCTCCTCTTCCAGCGCCGCGAGGCCCTGCATGAAGGCCTCGCAGCGGTCTTTCCGTCTCAGGTGCGGCGTCATCGCGGCTATGACGCCGTGCAGCTTCCCCTGTTCAAGGCGGCCGTGAACTCCGCTGTCGGGAAGGATGACCACCGTGCGTTCGAAAAGGCCGACCATGACCAGGATGCCGGTGCGGCCCGCGGTGCGGAAGAGCTCCCGCTCCAGGAAAAAGGCGCGGGCGTACTGCTCTGTTTCAGTTTCGGCGCGAACGCGGTCCAGGAAGAGGCGGCCGAAGGCCGGCATGAAAACAGCGAGGAGCGCGGATATGGCCCCCGCGCCGAGGATAAAGGCGGCGGCGAACTGCGGGTTCCGGAGGAGGGCGCAGCCGTGTCCTATGAAGGCCTGGACCAGCACGGCCAGGGAGCTTGCGGACGCGGCAAGGGCAAAGGCCTTCCAGGGGATCTCGGGGTAGCTGTCGCATTTGCCCACCACGGCGGCCACCAGCTCGATGCCGGTGCGCTCTTCAATTTTTTCGATGAGATCATTGATGCGGCTTGCCTGGGTGCCGTTGAAGTACATTGCTCAATTCTCCGACTTTCTGCCCTCATGGTTGAGGAAGTCGGGAAATACAATGCCATGATTCATGGCGGAGACGCGCAACAACGCGCCTCCGCGTTGCTGCCGTCACGGCTTCACCTCATCGATGAAGGCCAGGTCCTCCTTGTTGAGTACGATGATCCTGCCGTCCTGGCGGTTGATGTAGATGTAGTTGTCCCAGAAGCTGATGAAGGTGTTCTCGCTCAGCTCCTCCTTCGATTTGGCCACGAGCTTGAGACTGCCGTCGAAGCGGCCCAGGTGGTGCTTCCCGTTATCGTAGGTAATGGCGTAGATGAAACCGTCCCGTATTTCGATGAAGCTGCGCCAGAACACGTTGTCCTCCCCGTAGATCTTTGCCTGGAGGGTGTCCTTGTCCACCAGGGTGAGGCGGTGACCGGAGGTGTGGCTCCCCTTGTGGGTGATGATGACGATGCCCCCGGAGTAAACGTCGTAGCGGCTTCCGCATATGTTCTCCACCGGAGACTTGAACATGATCTTCCGCGTCGAGGCGTTTATCATGTAGAGGTCGTTGTTGTAGTGGCCGCCGTCAAGGTATTCCTTCAGCTTCAGGTAGTAGAGCTTGCCCGCGTAGATGTTCTTGTCGAGCTCCTTGTCCCTGAGCTTGTCCTCGCGCTTGTCCAGCTCTTTCTCCTTCTCCTCGAGCTTTTTCTTCGCCTTTTCCGGCTCCTTCTCGATGTCGCGCTTCAGCTCGTCCTTCTCTATCTGCTTTTTCTCCTCCTTGATGTTTTCCTCGCGCTTCTGGATTGTTTTTTCTTCTTTCTGTATTTCCTTTTCTTTTTCCTTTGATTTCTCTTCTTTCTTCTGGATATCCTTTTTCTCTTCCTCTATCTTCTTTTCCTTCTTCTCTATCTCTTTCTCTTTTTCCTTCCGCTTTTCAGGCTCGACAATTTTCTTTGTCTCCTCCTTCTCCTTTTTGAGGTCTTCCTCTTTTTTCCTGACCTCTTCCTTCTTTTTTTCTATGGTCTTTTTTTCCTGTTCCTGCTGCTTCCTTTCCTCTTGTAATTCCTTCCTGTCCTTCTCAAGCTTCTTCTCCCGCAGCTCCGTCATTTCCTTTCTCTCCGGCAGGGCCTTCCGCTCCTTGCGGATCTCCTCGATGGTTTTCCTGTCTGAAAGGAGGTCCGGCTCCACGGTATCGAGCGTTCCCTTCTTCGACTGCTCGGTCAGGGGGATGAGCATGGCCGTTGCGCCGGGCCATTCCCAGTATTTTGTCGATATGCCGGCGTTCCGCCCGTTGATGTTTTTCATGACCACGGACTTGTACTTGTTCCCGAAATAGCCGAGGTCCCCGCGGTGCACCGCGTTGTAGTATGACACGAAAAGCGATATCGCCCGGGCCTGGGCGCGGGTGTAGCCGTACTTCTCCATGAAATAGGCGGTGGTAATGCGCCGTACCCTGTCTATATGTCCCACCTTTGCGTCCCGGTCTATGTAGAAGATGTCCGCCGAATATTTCTGCGGCTCTTCCTTCGACGCCGCGCGCAGCAGGGAGTATTTCATGTGGAACCGCACCTTCCCGCCGCCGCCCCGGGAAAGCTTTTTCCCGATCTCCTCCACCTCGCTGGCGGGATCGGCCCTTTTCGCGTCGCCCCGGTAGTTGATGAACTCGACCCGCTTGGTCCGGATTTCGTCCACGTCCACTTCAAGGGCGGCAGCCCTCCCGGCAAAAAACAGGGCCTGAAGGCAGGTTGACGTTATGGCGATGAGCAGGATGGTTCGTTTCATGGCATTCCTCCCTATTGGATGATGGGTCGTGATCGCGCCTTGGATTATTTCGACTCCCGATTTCAAGCTGAGAATGGAGATGCTACCATGGTGCGGATTAATGTCAAGACACTTCCGGCCTGGCGCTGGGTGATGCGCCGGTCGCCTGGCGTATATGGCTTGACTTTTTCCCTGAGGATTGGGATGTCTATAAAAAAGTGAAGGATGATCCGATATGAGTAAAGCTGAACAGGCGGCAGAAAGATTCAGGAACGGCCTGAACTGCTCGCAATCCGTCCTGGCCACGTACGGCCCGGCCCTGGGACTTGACGAGAAAACCTGCATCAAGATAGCGTCCCCCTTCGGCGGCGGCGTCGGCCATGTCCAGGAGGTCTGCGGCGCGTTGAGCGGCGCCGTCATGGCCATCGGCCTGAAGCACGGCGAAGGGACCGATCAGCGTGACCGGAGGGAACGCATCATCGAGCTTGCCCAGGAGTTTCTCGGGGAATTCAAGAAGCGGAAAGGTTCACTGCTGTGCCGGGAGCTCCTGGGGTGCGACATCACCACGAAGGAAGGACTGGTGAAGGCGCGGGAGCAGGGCGCCTTCAACGTCTGCGCCGACTACGTGCGCCTCGCCGGTGAACTCCTGGAGAAGATGCTGTAAGGCATGGGTCCGCTGGCGGAGAGACGCTATCCCGGCGAAGGGACGCCGTTTTTTTCCGGTTTCACGGCGGCGGCGCACCGCGGCGCCTCGGGCCAGTTCCCGGAAAACACCATCGAAGCCTTCCGGCGCGCCCAGGAGATCCTTCCCGGGTGCATGCTGGAAACCGACGTGCGCCTGACCGGGGACGGCGCCATTGTCATAATCCATGACGAACTGCTCGAGATGAAGACCAACGGGTCCGGCCCGGTGGGGAAGGCGGGTCTCGGCGAAATCAGGTCCCTGGACGCCGGCTACACCGCGACCTTCGACGGCGGCCTGAGCCATCCATTCCGCGGGAAGGGATACCGGATCCCCCTCCTTTCGGAGGCGCTGGATACCTTTCCCGGGGCCAGGTTTTCAATCGACATCAAGGACCGGGACCTCGGCGCGGCGGAGCGGGTAGTTTCCCTGGTCATGGAAAAGGGGGCGGCGCACCGCGTTATCATCGGCTCCTTCCATGACCGGACCATGCGCTTCGTGCGGAAGAACTTCAGGGGAATCATGACCAGTTTTTCCCGGAACGACATCCTGGGCTTTATGGCAACGAGGAAGTTCCGGAGAAGGGCCCCGGCGCGGGGCGGCGCGGCCATGCTCATGCCGGAATTCATCGGCGGCGGGCAGTACGAGTACATGGGCAGAGGAGCCACCCGGGGGGCCAGGATCATCACCCGGGGCCTCATCAATGACGCGCACCGGTGCGGCGTGCCGGTGCTGGCGTGGACCATCAACCGTCCCGACAACATGCGGCGCCTCATCGAGTGGGGCATCGACGGCATCGTCACGGACCATATTGATCTGCTGAAAAAGGTAATGGCGGAATACGATCTTCGCTGAAGGAGGCGGGCTTGAACAAACGGGCGGTCTATCTTGTTATGGCGGTGCTTCTCTCCGTTGCCCGGGCATCGGCAATGAGCGAGCAGGAGAAGATACAGGCCCTGCTGGGACGGATTGAACAGTCCGGACTGATATTTGTCCGGAACGGTTCCGCGTACTCCCCCACGGAAGCGCGCAAACACCTGGAGCTTAAATTGTCAAAGGCGGGTTCCGCCATAACGACAGCGGAACAGTTTATCACCCATATCGCATCGGGTTCGTCCTGGACCGGCACACCCTATTACATCAGACTCCGCGACGGCACCCTTGTCAAATCCTCGGACTGGCTGCGGAAAAACCTCGCCGAGCTGGAGAAGGGGAAGCGGTGAAGGGCCATCATGCAATGGCTGAATGATGCCGCGGCGTATGCAGCCATGCCTGCTCCACGCGGAAGTTTCCCGAAATATTTCATTGACAGAAGCCGGTACGGGGAAAGGATGGGATGTAACAGCACCCGCGACAGTTGAGGTATCATATGTTCTGGAACAAAGAAGTTGAAACGATTGACCGGAAAGCGCTGGAGCAACTGCAATTCAAAAAGCTTTCCGCGGCACTGCGGAGCGCCGCATCCACTCCCTTTTATAAAAAAGTATTCAAAGACAACAATGTCAGCGTGGAGAAGGTCACGTCCCTGGACCACCTGAAGGACCTTCCCTTTACCAGCAAGGCGGACCTTCGCCTGAGCTACCCGGACGGCATGGTGGCGGTCCCCCGGAGCGATATTGTACGCCTCCACGCATCGTCGGGCACCACGGGGAAGTCCACGGTCATATTCTACACCGCGAAGGACATAGCCGACTGGGCGGACCTCCTCGCCCGCTCCATGATGGCCACGGGCACCACCAGGGACGACGTGTTCCAGAACATGATGGGGTATGGCCTCTTCACCGGCGGTCTGGGCCTCCACTACGGCGCGGAGCGCCTCGGCTGCATGGTGATCCCCGCGTCGTCCGGGAACAGCCTGAAGCAGATACAGCTGATGCAGGACTTCCGCACCACGGTGATCCATATCACCCCCAGCTACGCCCTCCATCTGGGCGACGTGGTGGCGGAACAGGGCCTGTACACGCCGGACCTGGGGGTGAAGAAGGCGTACCTGGGTGCGGAGCCGTACTCCGAGGAGACGCGCAACAAGATACAGGAGCAGTGGGGCCTGCAGGCGTACAATTCCTACGGGCTGTCGGAGATGAACGGGCCCGGCGTCGCCTTCGAATGCGAGCTGAAGAACGGCATGCACCTCTGGGAGGACTTCTACATCATGGAGATCATCAATCCCGATACCGGCGAGAGGCTGCCCGACGGCGAGGCGGGGGAGCTGGTCATCACGCACATAAACCGGGAGGCGATGCCCATCATCCGCTACCGGACCCGCGACCTGACCCGGATCATCCCCGAGCAGTGCCCCTGCGGAAGGACGCACCGCCGCATCGAGCGGATCAAGGGCCGCACCGACGATATGCTCATCGTGGGCGGCGTCAACGTGTTCCCGTCGCAGATCGAGTCGGTCCTTATGAAAATACCGGAAGTGGGAAACAACTACCAGATCGTCCTCGACCGCCACGAGAACCTGGACCGGCTCCATATACGGGTGGAGCTCTATTCCAAGATGTTCCAGGGCGACATGGAGGGTCTGAACAGGCTCAAGAAAAAGCTCGTGGAGGAGCTCAAGGCGCTCATAACCGTTAACCCGCGCATCGAGCTCCTGGAGCCGGGTTCCCTGCCGCCCAGCACCGGCAAGGCGGTACGCGTCATCGATAACAGGAAAATATAGCATAAGGGGGTCATCATGCCGCAGCAGATATCCATTTTTGCGGAAAACAAGCCGGGGAAGATCGAACGCATTTCCGGCATCCTGGGCAGAAACAACATCAATATGCGGGCCATCACCATCGCCGATTCCGGCGACTACGGCATCATCAAGATCCTGGTGGACCGTCCCGTGGACGGCTGCAAGGCCCTGAAAGACGAGGGGATCGCCGCGACCCTGAAGGAAATCGTGGCGGTGCGGATCGACGACAGTCCCGGGGGACTGCACAGGGCCGCATCGGTGCTGTCAAAAAACGACATCAATGTCGATGACGCCTACGGCTTCACGATCCGCGGGAGCCACGAGGCGGTTTTCGTATTCCAGGTCAAGGATATCAAGAAGACCGAGAAGGTCCTCCAGGAAGCGGGCTTTTCGCTCCTCTGGGACAACGAGCTTTATTTTCTCTGACAAGGGACCCGGCGCAGGTTGTTACTGCGTTACCGGAACAACGGCCCCGGGTTCCGGTCCGGTCTTCAGCGGTTGGACCATCTTTATCTTGCTCCGCGGGATCTGGACGATGCCGGAGGCGGTACGCACCCGGTACTGGTCGCCCCGGGAGATGATCGCCCCCTCGATAATCCTGCCGTTGTAAAGTGTTATCCGGTCCACCCACTTCTGGGTTTCTTCCGGCTGTCGGCGTTCTTCCTTCTTTACGGGGGATGCTTTCCGGACATCCCCGGCGCTGCGTTGCGTTATGGCGTAATAACCGCCATAGGTGACGGCGGTCACCGTCACGGCCGATACGAGGATGTTAATGAAGGAGATCCCGGCGACCAGCTTCTTCAGGAAAAAATATGCTGTAATATACACGCCGTACAGGGCGCTGAAAGCGCCGACGGTCCTCAGGACCCGCACCAGGTTCTTCTTTTTCGAGGAAAGGATTTCCTCCCGGACATCGTCAGGTACGGGTCTGGCGAACCGGTACCTGTCCAGGAGCTGTTCGAGGAGCCGGGTGTCGTTATCTGTCTTGTTCATAGCAGGTCCTCTAGCTTGGTTATGCCGCGTTCTTTCAGGTGGTCCAGGATCCTCCGGGATACCTGCTGATACCGGTATGCCGCCTGCCGCCTGGTCATGCCCAGGTGCTCCGCGGCCTGGTCATAGGTGTAATGATTGATCGCTATGAGATCGAAAAGGATCCGCTCCTTTTCGTCATGGTAGTTCCCGGGGTCCTCGATGGCGTCGTGGATGATGATGCGGATGTCCCTGAGGCCGTTCTCGAAGGCGAGATGGACATCGTCTTCCATGTCGGCGATGTCGACGCTGGCCGCGCCCGAGCCTTCACGCTTCCGGTAATAGTTGGATATGCAGAATTTTACGGCGCCGATGAGCCAACTCCTCGGGTCGCGGACCTCATCGAATTTTCGGTAATAGTTCACGAAGACCTCGTGGCAGATATCTTCAGCGTCCTCCCGGTTCTTCACCCGGTAATAGATGCTGTTCAGGATTAGCGGGTAATAATCGCTGTATGATTTCCTGAATTCCCTTTCTTTTTTCGAGAGCAGCATCCGGTCCCGGCGCTCCAATATAATATAAAGTAGAGAGTTATCGACGGATTCTACAAAAAAAAGTTTTGCGGAGGGCGATTGTATCAAAAAACCCCCTGAATTTACACGAAATAGAGCACTTATGGCCCTCTGTCTACAAAAAATTTTTCTCCGCATCTTGACGAATCGACAAATACTAACTATTTTAGCTTTATGTAAAATTCTTAAATATCAAAAACTACTGCTGGCATATTAAATACATTAATTATCTTTTTACCTGCAGCCCCCGGGTAAAGTAAAAAGATACAATAAAACAGAGGTTATACCATGGAACATTTAACAAGAGAAACATTCAAAGAAAAGATCTTCGATTATGAAAAGAACACGGAATGGAATTACAAAGGGACCCTTCCTGCCATAATCGATTTTTACGCCGACTGGTGCGGGCCGTGCAAGATGGTGGCGCCGGTCCTGGCTGAGCTTTCGGCAGAATACGAAGGTAGGGTCGCTATCTACAAGGTGAACACCGACCAGGAGCCTGAGCTTTCGGGGGCCTTCGGGATCCAGAGCATTCCCAGCATCCTCTTTATTCCAAAGGATGAGAAGCCGAGCATGGCCGCCGGCGCCCTGCCGAAAAAGGCCCTCCAGGACATTATCAGGGACGTTCTGAAGGTTAACTGAAATAAACAGGAAACAGATAAAAAAAGCGGCAACCAGGATTGCCGCTTTTTTTCGCCAGGAATGATTCCCATGGCCTAGCCGCCGAACTCCTCGTCAAATCTCTGTCTTGTCATGATGGTGAAGAACTTGTTCAGGGTCATGAGTTCGAAGGTGTGATAGATGTTCGGGCTCAGGTCAAAGAATATCAGCTTGATGTTCATTTCCTTCGTTTTTCTCAATATTTTGACCAGGGATGCTATTGCCGTGGAATCCACGCCGTTCAGGTTTTTGCAGTTAATGGCAATCATGCCCGGCTTTTTTGCAAGAATTTCAGTAAAAACAACTTCCATGTCCTTTATGTTGCCGAGGTTCCATTCGCCGGAGGCGGTAACGACTATTTTGTTGCCCTTTTCTTCGAAGCTGATATTTTCCATGTTTTAACAATACGCATATATTAATAAATTGTCAAACAAATATTTGGTGCAATGCGGTACTGCGTCTTGCGCCCGCAGGGTGCCGGTTATCGCCTTCGATGGGGATCCCGTGCTGCAAGGCGTTATTTAATCTCAATGAGGGAACAGACTTCTCCCGTGTCATCCGAGGCGGAACGCTGGTTGTAGATATCGGGCGTCCATTCGCCGTCGATGATGAACTTGTACCGATATACCCCCGGGAACAGCTTTTTTTTGAGGCGCCAGATGCCGTTGGGTCCCTTCGCGAGAAGATCGTCCTCGGGGTTCCAGTGGTTGAAGTCTCCCACGAGGGAAACGAAGCTCGCCTCCGGCCGATAGAGCCTGAATTCCACCATGGTGGCGCCGGCCATGCGCCAGCTGACATGCCTTCCTTCGGGCTTGACCGCCGGTTGCGCAACGGACATATAGGAGCCCATACGGTCATCGACGCGGTCCGGGTTGAGGGGGTCCCGTATCAGGATGCCGTCAACGACAAACTTGTAGGTGATCTCCCGGGCTCTATCGCGGGCGGGGAGGAAGTAATACCACACGCCGTTATCGCTCCGCTCCATCCGCTCAGGCTTCCACCGGCTGAAGCTGCCCGATATCTGCACGGAACGGGCGCCCCTGTTCTTGTAGGTAAACAGGGTCCCGAATGAATCCACGGTGCTCTGCCCCTTGCGCCTGCCTGACAGTATCATGTTCACCTGCTGTGGGCCGTCCGCGCTTTTAAGGAATTTAAGCGAGCTGTAATACAGGGGTTTGCCGGCTCCCTCGTCGCTGTTAAAAGCCAGGAACATGATGGATGCCAGGATGGCCAGGGCTTTATATTTCATACACGCGGTCCTTTGATTACTTGACGCAACGCCGTGTGAAGGCGTGTCTATTCAGGAAATCGACGGATTGCTCCCAATACATTAAAAATAATTGCAATTCCCTCATCACGCGCCCGGCACGGGGCGCGATTATATATTATCTGGTTCATTCTTATGTTAAATATGTCGATAATCTAATAGAAAATATTTATATTAATAATTGCCAAGAGCGCGATTCTTCTCCGCGTCTCGGGCAGGGGCGGCGGAAGATAAAAATTGATTGATTTTTATTCAGCAAGCCGTAGTATCTGATTATGTCTCTTGAAAGTCCCGGTGACGCAAAACCGACTGACAATGTCTGAAACAGAAGAAATATCATACACCCCGGAAGAGCTCGGCGAAATAGAGCGCATACTGGACCTGATCGAACGGAGCGGCCGCCGGCCCCTTTCCGCGAGGGAACCAGTTGCGACCTCAACGGCCGTTGCCGAGGCCGAGGAAGCGCCCCCCGTTGAGGAGGAATATCATGCCGCTCCGGAGAGATTCGAGGAGCCGGAGGACCTTGCCCTTCCGGCGGGCGACCTGGAACGGCTTACCGGGGAAAAGAAGCCCGCTGAAGAACCCTATGCTGAAGAAGCGCCCATAGAAGACATTACCGGCCTTATCCATGAAGTGGAGGAAGGAGTCCCTGAACGGAAGATCGCACCCCGTGCGCCCGCGGAGGAAGAGCTTGCCGCTGTTTCCGGTGAGCGCGCTGAAAGGCCCAAGGGCATGAGCCCGGCCGATGAGCTGGAGTTCCTCACGGCCGGTGAGCCGGAATCGCTGGATTATCGTGACCGGGCCCCCGTTGACGCCTATGCCGAAGAGAGGGAGGCGCCGCGGCGCGCCGAAGCGAAGCCTGTCCAGTTCGAAGAGACGCCCGTTTTCGAGGACCTGGACCTCGGGGAGCACGCGGACCTGGAAATGAAGGATATCGGGGTCCCGGAGGAGATGGGGAAGGCCGCCGCACAGCCGGAGAAAAGCGTGACCCTTAAGAAAGATCTGTCCCGGGAGATACCCGATCTGTCCGAGATTTCCTTTGATGAAGGGGAAGCGGAAATGCCTGAAGCCCGGGACATTGATATCCCTGAACTGGATATTCCCGGGGCCGCCCCCGAGAAGGAGTTTATTCCCGCCGCGGAACCGGAGACGCCGGAACCGGCCATGGAGGAGATTTCCGACGAAGACCTGGCATCCATCAAGAGCGTAGAAGAATTGGGCGAAGTTCCCGAAGTCAGGTCATCGAAGGACATCATAAGCAAGGTCAAGAAAAAGGAACCGGTCCGCGGACCGGCGGAGGACCTGGGCCCCCCAATTCCCGATCTGCCCGCCGTTGATGAGGACCATTTCGCGGTCGAGATGCTCGAAGATGAGCCGAAGCCGTCCAGAAAGGAGAAACCCTCCCGGGCCCCTTCGGCGGAGGAACCGTCCGCACCGGCCGGCGCCATTGATCTGTCGGACCACGACATCATGCGGCTGAAAAAGGCCCTGCTCCTTTTCAACCCGGCCATCCGCGAAGCGGTCAAGGACGTAGTCGTCAATGACCTGCTGCCGACGCGGGACACCCGCCAGCTCATAAACATGATCCTGGCCGGCAGGCCGGAAGGGACCATCCATAAATATCTCGAGGATAAGCTCCAGAAGAAGATAGCCCTCACCGAGGAGAAGATCGGGCCGGCCCGCAGGGTCATAGCGGCGCGGCCGGAATACGCCGCGGCCGGGCGCGAGCGTCAGAAACGCCTCATGACGATAACGAAGATCGCCGGGGCCGCAGCCGCGGTCACCTGCGTCCTGGCGGTTGTCGGCTACCAGTTCATCTACAAGCCCATCGCCGCCAAGCGCATGATCAGGGAGGGCGCGGCACTCATCCGCGAAAGCGGCGACTATCTCAAGAAGCCGAAGGACTTTGCGAAGGCTGAGAGGATTTTCCGCGACGTTGACGAGAACTACATCAAGGACTACGCCTTCGGCTACACCGAGTACGCCCAGGCCTATTTTGATAAAAAAGAATACGACTTTTCCATTCAGAAACTGAACAGGCTGTATGACATACAGGGCAAAAAGGGCCAGGCCTATGATCTCGACCTGTTGAACAAGCTCGGCTATTTCTACTCGAAAGTGCCCAGGGAATACTACAACACCATGCGGCTCAACATCAACCGGTGGTATTACCCCGGCAGCAAAAAGAAGCGGGAAGAGTGGTCGCAGCTTGACGTTGCCATCGAGATGTACCGCCGGGTACTCCTGAGAGACAAGGGCAACGTCACCGCGCTTTACGGCATCGGCAACGCCTATTTCTATCAGGGACAGTATTTCAAGGCCAAGAAATACTATGAAGACATCGTGAACATGGAGCCGGACTCCGAGATCGGCTACTCGGGTCTGCTGAACCTGTACATCGAGCGGGACGTGTTCGAGCGGGTCATCGACGTCCACGCGCAGCTCAATGAGAAGAAGATGTTGACCAGGGTGCCCTCGCCGCTCCTGGCCAAGCTGGCGTCATATTACCTGGACAAGCAGGTCGCGCAGAAATCGAACGTCAGGATCGATTACGGGGTCCAGTCGCCGCGCTTCAAGGATATTGACGACAATATCTTTCCCGCGGTCTACGGCGTGCTGGAGGCCCTGAACAAGCGCGACAAGGACTACCCGCCGCTGCACCTGCAGTACGCCCGGCTCAACCGGGCCCAGAACAACCTGAAACTGATGAAGATCCATCTCGATAAAGCCGTTGATCTTTCGCGTTCGAATTACAATGCGGACTATTTCGGGGCCCTTCACCTCCTGGGAGAATACTACTACCTGGCAAAAGAGCCCGTGAAGGCCTACGAGACGCTGAACCGCGCCATCAAGGCGGCGGGAAGTCCGCCGGAGTTCACGCAGGAGGATTTTTACAAGGAGACCGAGAGCCCGGGCAAGACCTACGCAGTGCTCGGCAACATCTTTTATTACTATTTCGACAAGGTGAGGATGCGCTACGGCGACCTTGAGGACGAGGTCATTGACCAGGATGCCGAGCGCATGGGCAACTATCAGATCGCTCGCGATAAATATGAAAAGGCGATCGAGGAGGGTTTCGAATCGTCCGAAGTGCATTACAACCTGGGCCGCGTCTATTACCTGAACAGGCTCTACCAGAAGGCCCTGGACCAGTGGCTCAATCTGTATGACGATTTTGTCGATAACCCGGAGATCATGTTCGCCCTGGGCAATGCCTTTTACCACATGGGAAGCTATGACGCGGCCAAGGGGGAATACCTGAAGCTTATTTCAGCCTATGAATACGAAATGGACAAATTCAAGATCGCGCGGCGGGACCTGCCCGGACAAGTGAAGCTCGTGCAGTATCTCTCATCGGCCTATAACAACCTCGGCGCCGTGTACCAGGCCCAGAACAACGAGGCCAAAAGCGAAATAAGCTACTGGAAGTCGATCGATTACGCCCAGCACATAAATTCGGACAACGAGTTCGCCCGGGTGAACCTCGCCCGGTCATTCAAGAAAGGCGTCGAGGCGGGCGAGGCGATCCTGGACGAATCTATCCCCTACAGCATAGAATACTACCGCGAGGACCTTCGCAAGTGACAATCCCTCACTTCTTCTTTTTCTTCGAGGTCTTTTTCAGCAGGGCGTACTCGAACCCGTCAATAAGCACGTTGAAGGACGCGGCGTTGATGTTTTCCGAAAGGGAATGGACCTTCCAGAGATCCGTACCGTCGGTGAATATGATCGTGACCTGGACGTCGGTGCTGGTCCCGCGCTTCGCGTCGAGGATGTCGGCGTGAAAATCTATCAGCTTGACCCTGGCGATGTCGGGGAAGAGGGGCGTGAGTCCCTTCTTGAGCACGTTGGCAAGGGCGTCCACGGGCCCGGCCCCGTTGGAGGCCTCGTGGATGACGCGGCCCCGCGCCTCGATCTGTACGGTCGCCTCGGGCTCGATGCCGTTGTCGATCAGGCGGTATCCGCCGACGATCCTGAAGGGCGGGGCATATTTTTTCAGTGACCTGATGATGGCCAGGACCTTTGACGCGTCTTCTATTTCATAATTGAGCATGTGCCGCACCTCCCCCCGTTACTGTATGGCGATCCCCGTCAGGGCTGATATCTTTTCCTGTTTCCCCGAGACGAATTTCAGCGTGATCCCCTCTGGGGAGAAGCTGTATTCGCAGAGGTCGTTGTCGACCCGGCGGTGCCAGATCTTTTTGCCGTCGGAACAGTCAACCTTCAGGAGATAAAAGTCGCTCTTTTCATCGGTGAAAATAATGTAGAGGTCTTTGTTGTAGACGATATGAAAATACGCTTTCCCCGGGATAAACCAGTTCGTCGACCCGGTCTCCTTGTCAATCGCAAGGTAGTAGCCCTTGATGTCGTCGGTTTCGCAGGCAATATAATACCGTGATGAATCCTCAATCACGGTATCTATCTGGCTGATGTCGGATATTTTCTTTATCCAGATGTTTTTCCCGCTGTTCGAATCCCTGCAGAGCAACATGGCCTTTCCGCAATCGTAATGAAGGGTGCGGGATCCCAGCTTGAAATTTTGCGAACAGGCCTGTTCCATTTATTCCCTTCAGCGGGGATTTTTAAGATTCATTCCTTCAATGATAAGTTTGGCAACCCCTTTTTCGTTTGTGTCCGCCAGGTTTATGACCAGGTCGTAATTGTGTGGATCGGTAACGTTGAACTTCACGTATTCCCTGATGTAGTTCTCGCGGCGCTCGGTGTTCTCAATAACCAGCTTCTCCGCGTCTTTTTTCGACAGGTTTTTGAATTTCATGATGTTTTGGACCTTGTAGTCCATGGGTGCGACCATCATGACGTGGAAGCCGCCGGCCATTCCCCGGGTGATGACGTTGGAGGCCCTTCCGACGAGGACCACGTTGCCATGGGCGGCGAGGATCCGTATGGTCTGGGCGAGCTTCTGGTACACCGCAACCTGGGGCGGGAGGTCGCTGAAGGCGCTTTTCAGTATGTCGGTCAGGTCCCTCAGGGCGTCATCGGTGAGGGTCTTCACCAGGTGCGAAGAGAGTTCCATTTCCTCCATGACGCGGTCCAGCACCTGGCGCTCGTAGGCGGCCCAGAGCGGCTCGGGAGCAGTAGCGCCGCCGTTCATAATCGATACGATTTCCTGGGCGATGCCGTAGCCGGAGCATCCGTATTCGCGGGATATGGTGATGAACTGGCGCAGGCTCTTCTTTTCCGGAGGAGTCGTCAGCGAATGCTTCTGCTGCTGCCAGTATTTTAACTGGGCGCTTATATATTTATCGAGGGCCGGTGTTTTCATGTAGCAATCTCCTTATCGCGGTGAATAAATAAATTGGTTACTTTTTTCTAGAATATCTCTGCAACGGTGTTCAGCGATACACTCTCCTGTACAGGTTATTTCCCCGCGCCCATCAGGCAGGCACCGGAGTCTATTAAAAATATATCGTTACGTTATTACTGTTTCAAATTACGAGCTGTTTTTACCCTATTAAAATTTATACACCCATGCTATGTATGAAATTTATATGGGGGGGTAAAATATCAAGAACTTTTCAGGGGTTTTTAGACAAAACAGGATGCTTTTTTAGAAATGCAGAGTCCCTATCCTGTTGCCCATTCTGATCCTGTCGCCGGGGGAGAAGTCATCAAAGGTGATGGCCCCTTTTTGAAAGAGGAGGATGATGGTTGAACCCAGATGAAATACGCCAAGCTCGTCACCGGCGCGGACCGGAACCTGGTCTTCCGGAGAAAAGAAGATTTCTCTGCGTTTTCGGAACGTCCGGTTGGTTTGTATTTTGCAGTAGGAAAGGGTTATGCGCCCCACGTTCATGGCCCCGATCTTGCATACGCCCACGGTTCCCGCCGATGATTGAATATAGGTGATGATCCGCTCATTTTTAACGAACAGGTCGGGAAGGCGGTTCACCATCCAGTCCTGGACCGTGAAGAGGGTGCCCGGTATATTATAATAACCGATGACGGTCCCGTTGACTGGAGCGTGGATCCGGTGGTAATCGCCCGGAGAAAGATACAGGGTCATGAAGGAGCCCCAGAGGAATTTCCGGTAGGTGTCCGAGGGGATGAGATGCTGGAGCGAGTACCCGATGCCCTTTGCCTGCATGACGGTAGTGTCCCGTATCTCGCCGAACTGGTCGATGCGGGCGTCCACCGGCGACACGGCCCAGTTGCCCGCCCGGTCGATGACATGAACGCCGTCTCTCATCTTGCGGGTGAAAAAGCGGTCTATGGTTTTAAAACCGCGCCCGGGCACGATGTATTCATCCTTCACGCCGTATTTCGCGCTGTACCAGCGGATGAAGGAGCTCATGAATGGACCGGGCAGGGGTATCCGGGCGATATACCCGAAGGCGCGCGACAGAAGGCTTTTCGGAAGTATCCTGAAGATGAATAGGGTTAGGCTTTTTCCGATGCTCATGGCTCTTCCTTTTTGTGTCCGGATTTCCACGGTGCTTACCTGTGGGTATCCGGACCATGGGATCGTGTCAAGTATTAAAATGTGCCGATCATGGACGGAACGACGGGGTTATATATATCTTGACATTCGTTCAACTGTTCGAAAAGATATGATTCATATAATATGAATCATATGAATGGTGAAATCCGGTACCGCGTCATAGTGAGCATTATCGCGGCCGTTGCGGCCTGCATGGTTGCGTCAATAAACGCCGCTGCCCAGGATTCCTTCGGGCCCTGGGCGGCCGATGTTGCCGTGGGGGATGACGCCGTGCAGGACCTGTACGCTGAAGGCCATTACAACTGCGGCATCTGCTCCGGCGCGGCGGGTGTCGACCGGGGCGTCTATGACGCCTTCACCGGCGGTTCCGTCCTCCTGATACGGGTGTTCCAGATATGGATATCACCCCTGGACGGCCCCAGTTGCCGGTACCGGCCGGTCTGCAGCGCCTACGGCAAAATTGCGGTGCAGAAATACGGCGCACTCCTCGGCGGCATCCTGGCGGGCGACAGGATCCTCCGCTGCAATGTTTTTTCAAAGTCCGGCAAAGACCCGGTTCCGGACCTTTTCCCGGGGAACTAGCTCCATGAGGGGACCGTCCGTGCAACACATGACCGGTGCCGCGTGCCGTGGCCTGGTGGGGACCGGGTAATGCGCGCCGGACTGACATGGTGCGTCCTGGCTTTTTTTCTCTTCGCCGCGCCGTTTTCTTCCTTGGCTTCAGCGGAGACCGGGGGCCTCGCCGTAAGGCAGAAGCGTTTCATCAGGGACCTCTTCAGCCAGAAGCGGTATTTCGATGTTATCAGCGAAACGAGAAGGCTCATGGCCCTTGACCCGGCCGGCGATGACCGGAAGGATTATTCTTTCTTCATTGATGTGAACTATTTTCTGGGACGCCAGTACCGGACGGTGGTTACGAACATAACGTCACGGCCGGGACCGCCGGATTGCCGGACCGGCATATTGCTGTCGCAGTCGTACCTGATGCTCGGGATGAACGGCCGAAGCCTCGAGGCGGCCCTGCGCGTCCGGTATGACGCCGTGGAAGGCCCGGGCAGGTATCCGTTGCTGGCGCGCAGGGCGGAGGCGTACCTGGAATGCGGCCGGTACCGGGAGCTTCTTGATGAGATACGGGCCGCCGGGCGCTACGTTCCGGACAGGGCGCGGGTCGCCCTTCTTAGAGAGGAGGTCGAACGGTTCAGGCACGTTCCCCTTAAATCGGTCCCCCTTGCGGTGGCCCTGTCGGTTTTTTTCCCGGGAGCTGGGCAGATGTACGCGGGCAAATGGGTCCACGGGGTCGTGAGCTTTATCGGCGTCGCGTCGCTGGCGGGGGGGGCCTGCCTGCTCCACCGGCAGGGAAACAGGCATCTGTCATACGCCTTCATGGCCTTTACCTCGGTATTTTATCTCGGGACCATCTACGGCGCCTACAACGCGGCGCAAACGACCAACGAGGACCTTCACCGGACGTTCCGCGACGGTATCAAGAAAAAATGTATCCCGGCCTATGACCCGGCCGGTGAGGTCCGTGATACCGGGGTTTTTCGATAAAAACGGCATGCACCGCCATGCAACAGATCGAGGACGGGAAAGAAAGAGTGAAAAAAACCGTGATTGCGGCATTGCTGGCCCTGGCGGCCTGGGACGGCGCCATGGCAGGGGAGAAGGAGGTCAGGGACATGGCCCTCTGGTTCTATTCCCGCGGCGACTACCATGCCGCGATAACCGAGGCGATGCGGTATCAATGCCTGTATCCCTCCGGCCCCTGGCTGGGGAACAGCGCGCTCCTCATGGGAAAGGCCTATTACCGCGGTAACAACTACCGGGCGGCCCTGGAGACGTTCGCCGGCTGTCACCGGAGCTTTCAGGGCACGGCAGAGGGAGAGGAGGCACTCTACCTCGCCGGGTTTGTCCAGCTCATGAAGGGATCGCCGCCGGAGGCGTTAAGTCTCCATGACCTGTACCGCGCCACGTACCGGAAGGGCGCTTTCCTGGAGGAGCTCGACCGTGACGCCTGCGTCGCCGCCGTCTTTGCCGGAGACAGGGCGGGGGCCCTGAAGTGTGCCGGGATGTACCGGGAACGGCATCCCGGGGGAAAATTCAGCGGCGACGTGGACCGCCTGGAAAAGGCTCTCCTCGAGGACTCCGTGGCGCCGCGGCGGCACCTGTGGCTTTCGGTCATGGGATCCGCTTTGTTTCCCGGCTTCGGGCACTTGTACACGGGGAATTACGCGACAGGGTTCCTCACCCTGTTCACGAACGCGCTGTGCATTTTCATGATCTATAACGGGTACCGCCTCCACGACACGTACCAGATGGCTTTTTTCGGAATCGCCGAGGGGATCCTGTACGGGTATAACCTCTTGAGCGCCGCCCGGGCGGTGAACGAATATAACGGGAAACGGGACCGTGACCTCTTCAGGCGCGTGCAGTTGGGGATAACCGCTTCTTTTTAAGGGAATATTTTTATTGCCTTGTCGGGCCGCCCGTGATATGCTTTCCCCGGAGGTTCATGCATGGATGATTTCCTGGACGGCGGCAGGGCCGAGGATCTCAATAAGAGCCAGATCGTCAATTTCGATAGTATCCTGAAAAACGACAATCTCGCGGAAGTGGCCGAGCGCCTTACTGAAGGCGCCCTCGACATGGCCGATTTCATGAGGAAAGACATCATCGACCGGTTCCTGGATTTCGTTTTTTTCAAGGTCCAGACCGGTAACGTCGACATCCCCAGCATGGCCTATCCCACTAAGCGCATGCTTGACGGTGTCCTTGAAAAAAAGGTCATCGAGCTGATCAACGAGCACCTGTACCCGGAGATCATCTTCAGGCTCCTCAAGTTCTTCACGCGTAACCTTCATGACGCGGACACGAACCTCTATATAGCCAACCTGGTCTATTCAGAGGACATCATCAAGTCGATCTATGACACCTACCGGCTCTTCAAGAAGGATATTTTTGACATTGATCGGGACAGGAGAACCCTCAATGTAAAGAGGATGCAGCAGTATTCGCCCCGCTCGGACAACCGGATGTCCTCCCCGCTGGACGCGGCGGCGCGGCTGAAGTATATCCTTGAATTTTTTCTTGTCAAGTATCCGGGGATCCGCGTCTACAGCCGGGAAGACCTGCTCATGGCACGGAGCGCCGAAGAGGAAGAGGACGGCGCCGATCAGCCTTCCCGGTGACGATGACCGTGGATCTTTTCCACGACGTCTTCCTCGGAACGCTGCACCTCGTTGATGTAGATGTTTGCAAAGCGTTGGGAATCCTTGAACGTCGATTCGTTGTAGCGCGGGTTGTAGGTGCGTATAAGCCAGTACATGATGTCCTGCATGTCCAGCATGTTCCCCTCGTCGATGACGGTGAACTTGTAGAGGAGCCTGGTCAGGTCGAGCTCCCGTAGTATTTCCGGGTGACGGGTCGCATAGGGGTCCATGAATTTCTTGAATCCAACCCGACAGCCGTCCCTGTGGCAGCTGTAGAAGATGAGGTATTCGTTCCGAGACTGGTTCTGGTAGAGAAGGCTGATAATGCCGCCGAGTTCGGGCATTTTTCTCATTGCCTCAAAGCGGTCGTAGGGGTATAGGGGCGACCATGCCAGGGTGTAGTATACTTCCTTTCCGATCACTGTCTTTTTCATGGGTTTGTCTTGTTCCTCTTCTTGGTTAACCTTTCTATCAGGTTCGTCAATTCAATTATCAGTTTCTGGCTCCGATTGCCGACGCCGGTCTCACGGTAGAGACGGTACCGGGCCGGGAAGTCCATGACGAAATAATTGGCGATGAAATCGGTCATCTGGTTCAAGTCCACAATGTAATTCATCAGCCTGATCAGCTTGTCTGATTCCTCGACGTTAATGAGGAATATCAGCTCCTGGGCCTTTTTCCTGAGCGATTCGAGCGCCGTATCATGCGGGTCCGGCGCACCGGGTTCGATCGGCTCGTACCCGGCGAATTTGTATCCGACGGTCCCGGTCACGGTTACCCGGGCCAGCCCTTTCAGCACCACCTTTATCCCTTCGCTGCCTGATTCCGTTTCCTGGACTTCCGCCAGGGTCGCCAGCCTGTTTGTAAGGCGCAGCAGGTCAAGGGCGGTGCGGATGGTTACGGCAAGAATCCGGTCGCCTTTTTTAATCTCCCTGGATTCCGCTGACGGCCTGATAAATATGGTCAGCGTGCAGTACGGGAAAATTATTTTCCGTTTCAGAAAAAAGGTTTTTAAGGTGTTCTGTTCCATGGCGCTGGTATGATATGCTGACGTTCGGCCTTCGCTTAAATCCGCCGGTCACCGCCGTTATGCCCCGGTGCCCCGCATCGCCCGGCCCGGCGCCGATGACGCCGCGCGGCATTTCATGCCGGGTTATGCGCTGAGCCGTATGCCGGGACGTTGCCGGGCGTCCCGGCATACGGCTGCAGTATAAAAAAAAAGGCCCGATTTGTCAACAGGTATATAGGCCCGCGTCCCGCCGCCGCGTTACGTCGTGGCACGGGGAAGGTCTGCCGCGCCGCATCCGGCCGCGGAGCGCCGGCAGGGGCCGGTCACTGGGATTTTATGCCGCCGACTTTGGCTATGACGCGGATGAAGAAAAACCCGAAATTGGTGAGAGCCTCTCCCTCCTTCAGGTATACCCGCTTGATGATGAAGGCGCAGGCGAATTTTTTCATGTCCATGCTTTTGATGATCTTGAACAGCGTGCTGAAGTTGTCCTCGAAGTATATGATGAAAACCTGGTTGAGAAACTGCTCGATCTGCTCCTGGTTCTGCCCGGAATAGAATTTCGAAAAGGCCTCCTTGCGGTCAAAATAGAGGAATTTCTCCGCGAAGGTCTTGATGCCGTAATCTTGAAGGAGAAGATAGTCCACCGTGTTCTGAATCTCTCCGGTGAGCTTGGTCATGTCGGACCTCAGCTTGTACGCCTGGTAAAGGAGAGCGATTTTTTCCTTGATGGTCTCTTCCGGTATGGCGTTAAGGTTCGCGCGTTTTGCCGGATCGAAGATGCCCGATATGATTTTATCGATAAGTGCGCCGTACTGCCGGCCGAAGGGGGTCATAAGCATCCGGTCGGTGAACGCTTCCGCCCGGGTCACCCGTGGCAGGAAGTCCGGTTCCTGGGCGGACTCGGTCAGGGCGGCCTCGCGGGCAGTCTGCATGCGGCTGTACATGATGGCATGGAGCTGGTCAAGGGTCTCCCTGACCCTGCTGCCGATTTCCCGGATCGCCAGGCGCCTCTCCTTCTTGAGGAGCAGGACCTTTCTCCTGGAGATGTCGTCCTCGTTGAAAAAGAACTTCATGTAAGTCTTGTCGTTCCAGAATTCCGGCTTGTTGAGGATGGTGGAGTAGGCGTCATGGAGTGAAGCGGCTATGATGCCGTGCTGGGCCTTGGTGGAAATGGCCATCTCCATCTCGCTCAGGTCCTGATAGGTCTTGACGTGGCCCCGCAGCTCGTTCAGCGGGATGGCCATGGTGGTGTTGTTTTTACCCATGTTGACGTTGTACTGCTGTACCTGGTGGGTGAGGCGGTTTTCGATCACGTTCTTGAGGTTGATGTATGAAGAGATGGCCTCCGGGTTCTCGAAGTCGGAAAAAATGAGGGATATGTATTCCACTTCGAGGTCCTTGGATCCTTTGAGGGCCAGGTTGTAGATCCGGGTGATGGCCTGTATGCCTTCCAGGAGCTTCACGACCTTGTTGGTCTGGTTGCTGTTGAGGCGGAAGTTGTAGTTGATGATGCCGTAGATTTTTCCTTCGCTGATTATCTCGGCGTAATCGGTAAGTTTGTTGATTATCTTGTTGAGGGTGTTGAAATCGATAAAATCGGTTATCTCGGTCAGCAGGCCGCCGGCGACGCCTTCAGATATATCTTCCCGTTTTTTTTCAACAGCCATTGTATAGCTCCCCATTATACCGGCATCATTGTACAGGGATTAATGCTTCATGTAAACAAAAAAATGTCGCAATTTGTTATTGACTTTTGCTATTTTAATACTAGAGTTGCTGAAAACCACCCGTGATTATTCATGGTTGCCTCCTCCGTTGGGACAAGCATTTTAATTGCCGGGTTTTTCCAAAGGGCCGTTGCCGGCGCTTGTGAAATGAAAAGCGACCATTCTTCTTCAGGTTTGCAGATTTCTCCCGGACCCGGAAAAAGGATTATGACAGAACCCAAACGACTCCTTATTGTTGAAGATGACGCCCCCTCGGCGCTGCTCCTTTCCCAGATCCTGAAAAAATTCGGGTATGTCGTATTTGATCCCATAGATTCGGGAGAAAAGGCGATCCAGGTGTCCTGCGAGCTTAATCCCGACCTGATCCTCATGGATATCACCCTGAAGGGCGATATTGACGGCATCACCGCGGCCCAGAGGATCCACGAAAAGTGCGGCATCCCCTTCATTTACACCACGGTCAGCACCGATGACCGGACCATCATGAGGGCCCGCGAGTCAATGCCCTACGGGTATATCCTCAAGCCCTACGAAAAAAACATGATATACGCCACCGTTGAGATGGCCCTGTACAAGCACGACATGGAGCGGCGGCTCCGGGAAGCCGAGGAGCGGAACCACACGATCCTGTCGTCGCTCCCCGATACCGTCTTTTACGTGACGAAAGAGGGGGGGTTCCTTAATGACGTGGAGCGGCAAGCGGCCGCCCACCTGTGGACAGAAAAGGTGGCGGCCAAGGCGCAGACCCTGGTCGCGACGGCCCTCATGGAGCGCAAGACGGCCATCTTTGATTATGCCCTGGTGCGCCAGGGTAAAGCCGTGTACTACGAGGCGCGCATCATCCCCACGTCGGCCAGCCAGGCCCTCGTGATCGTGCGGGACGTGACGTCAAGAAAGATCGTGAAGGAGAAACATGCCTCCCACCAGAAGGAACTGGAGGCCCAGGTGGCGGACCGCACCCGCGAGCTCACCGAAGCCAACCGGAGCATGGAGCGGGAGGTGGGCCTCCGCAAGAAGATAGAGCAGAGCCTGAAGATCTTCGGCCATGCCATCGAGCAGAACCCGAACCTCGTGGTCATCCTTGACAGGGACGGCAACGTGGAGTATGTCAACTCGGCCTTTGCCGAACTGTCCGGATACGGCAGAAACGAGGTCGTTGCCACGAACGTGGGCAAACCGGGCAATCCCATCGTGCAGGAGCCCGAAGTCTGGAAAAGGATGGTCAACAGCAAAACATGGAAGGGCGAGCTCTACAGCCTCAAAAAGGACGGCGAGCTCTATTATGTCAAGGCGAGCGTGTCACCCATAACCGGGGAGGACGGCGAAACGTCCCATTTCATCATCACCGCGGAAGACATCACCGAGGCGAAGCGCCAGAAGATAGCCCTGGACCAGGCGAAGCAGATACTGGACAGCGCCAGCCAGGAATTCATGAACCGCGAGATGGACTGGAAGGAATGGAAGGAAAAGATGCTGGAGCGGAACGTCTCCCGCACCGACAAGTCGCTGTTCAAGAACATCCATAACAGCTTCACCCAGGGCGCGGGGTTCGGGACCCTGGTCACCCTGATCGATATGATGACCTCCGGCGCGAAAAAAAGCGAGGAAGGATTCCTGGTGGACGGCCAGATCATAGAGCTGATCCAGAATAACGTCAACCTGATCAAGGACGCCTTCAAGACCTTTACCAGCATCGACTGGATCATCTCCAACGATTTCGACCTGCAGAAAGTTTCCCTCATGGAGCTGTACGAGAACGTGAAGGTGGTCATCAGCAAGGTCGACGAATACAGCAAGTTCAACAACAACCGGATCATTATCAACGACTTTAATTACCGCTACAAGGACCTTTTCGTAAACCTGAACAAGGATTATTTTTCAAAGGCCCTCTACGAGGTCCTCATCAACGCGATGAAGTTCTCGAGACGGGGCTCCTTCATCACCGTGTTCGTGAACGTTTCCGGCAAGGACGCCGTGATATCAGTGATCAACGACCCGGAGAAGAGCGAGGAGGGCACCGTCGGTATACCGGTCGAATATGAAAAGGTCGTATTCGAGCCCTTTTACCGTCTCACCAAGTTCGTCCACGAACAGTACAACACCCTCGAGTTCGGCCTGGGCCTTACCCTGGTCGAAAAGATCGTCAACAAGCACGGCGGAGAGGTGTCGGCCCGGAATATCGTCGACCATTCAGACACCCGGCGCGAATCGCAGGTAAAGGTGAACGTTTCCCTCTCGATCCCGCTGGCTGACGGGTAATGGCGGTTACCGCCCCAATTTTTTCTTGAATATGGCGCTTTCTTTTGTATGATGTCCCCGGGCCGAAGCCCGGGGGAGCAACCCTATGATCCTTAATGTTGAAAATGTCCGCAAGCGGTACCGCATAGCCGGCGTTCCCCGGCAGGTCCTCAACGGCGTGGACCTCTCACTGGATGGCGGCCAGCTGTGCTCCATCACCGGGATGTCCGGCTGCGGCAAGACCACGCTTCTCAATGTCATTGCCGGCATAACGAAACCCTGCGGGGGAACCGTGCATATCAACGGCAGGAAGATGGTCTACGCCCTGGATATCGTCGCCTCCCGGCGGCGCAACCGGGAGATCGGCTTCATTTTCCAGACCTTCCGCCTCCTGAACGACGAAACCGTGCTGTCGAACGTGCTCCTGCCGGCCCGGATCAGGGGGCGCGTCGGAAGGGAGACCCGGGAATATGCCGATGAGATTCTGGAGCGGCTCAGGATCTATAAATTCAAAAAGACGAAAGCGGCGATCCTGTCCGGCGGCCAGAAACAGCGGGTCGCCATAGCCCGGGCGCTGGTGAACCGTCCGAATCTCATCCTTGCCGATGAGCCGACGGCCAACCTGGACCGGAAAACGGCCCAGGAGATCTTCGACATCCTCCTCGATTTAAAGAGCGCGGGAAAGGCGGTGCTCATCGTCACCCATGACGACTACATGCACCGGCAGTCCGACCTGGTCTACACCATGGCGGACGGCGGCCTGAGGGCGGCGCCATGATGCAGCGTCTGTACCTGATAATGAAGGAAATCGCGGGAAGCAGGTTCGTCAGCTGTATCGTGCTCCTGTCGGTGGTGCTGTCGGTGTTCGCGGTGGGCCTGTTCCGCATCGCCGGCGACAGCCTTTCGAACTACATCCATAACCGCTTCGCCTCCTCGATCCCCCCCAACACCATCAGGGTCTCGACACGGCAGCCGCGCACGCTCTTCCTCTTCGAAACGTCGCGGCCCGGGGGCCCGGTGATAAGCGACCGGGTTGTCCGGAAGATCCGGGGCATGGAGGGGGTGACGGAGGTGCTGCCGGTGTCGGCCCTCAGGATCCCGATCCAGGCGCGGGTCTCGTACCTGGGGTTCAGCTACCGGAGCGACATCCTCGCCTTCGGCGTGCCGCGGCGCCTGGTGGCCGGCGAGCTCGCCGGGGAGCGTTACCGGAGGCTCTGGAACGACCCGGCGCGGGAACGGGTGATTCCGGTGCTTATTCCCCGGGCTATCCTCCAGTCGTACAACGACGGCATGGCGGCCTCCAACAATCTTCCACGCATTTCCGAGCGGGGCGCCGTCGGCTTCGGCTTCAAGCTCTCCATGGGCCGGTCGAGTCTCAGGACCCTGGACGGCTACGAGGACATGGACGCGGTCGTCGCCGGCTTCACGGACCGGGTGGATTCCTTCGCCCTCATCCTTCCCCTCGGCATGGTGTCGGAGTACAACAGGAAATTCATCGACGGATACCGGAACGAGTACCAGTACGCCTATATCAGGGTGAAAGACCACTCCTCCATGATCGGCGTTACCGCACGGCTGAAGGGGCTGAACCTCGTGGTGGAGGCGGAAAAGGGGGTGTCGCAGCAGATCATGAAGCTCACGGAGACCGTCACCCTGATAATCCGGCTGCTCCAGTCGATCATTGTCATCATCGCCGTCATCGCCATTTCCTTCGCCACGATGATAGCCGTGTTCAACCGCATCGAGTATTACCGTACCCTGCGCCTGGTGGGAGCGTCGCGGGCCTTCCTCACCCTGACGATCCTCGCCAAGTACCTGGTCATCGGCTTTGCCGGCGCCTGGGGAGGGGCCAGCCTTCTCCGGTACGCATCAGCCAGGGTGACGGAGTATTTCCACCTGACGGGCTTCATGATATCAGTGTCCCTGCCCGGGGACGTTTTCCGCGCCTTTCTCCTGGCCGGCATGGCCATCCCGGTACTGTCCGCGGTGCCGGCTCTGGCGAGGCTCTATGCCAAGGGACTGAGCGGGGATTGACCGGTGAAAAGCCTCGTCATCGATTATGACCTCTTCCGGGATCTGGCCTATGGGCTTCTCGAGAAGATCCGCGGGAACGGAAAGAACTACCGCGCCATACTCTGCCCCCTTCGGGGCGGATTCTACCTCTCCTATTTCATGGGCAGGCACCTGGGACTGCCCATGGAGTATATCCAGATATCCTCCTATGACAGGATGGAGCAGAAGGATTTTAACGTCGGCATCCGGTCCGACATCGGGAGGGACCTCTTTCTCCTGTGCGACGACATCTATGACAGCGGGCGCACGATACGGATGATCCACTCCCTGTATCCCCGCGTCTCCTTCGACACCGTGTGCCTGGTGTCGAAGGACCGGGACGCCCCGGTGCTCTACGGCCGCTGCGTGGACCCGTCGGTGTGGGTCAATTTTTTCTGGGAAACCATGTAGACCTCTTTCCGTTAGAGGCGGTCGAGCCAGCCGGCGCCGCGCTCTTCAATGATGTCGCCGAGCCGGGCGCCGGGCGGGGTCGATTGGTACAGCAGGTAGGCCTTCTTCACGATATCCGTTATCTCCCCCTCGGTGCGGAACCCCGGCAGTTCCGTGCCGAGGCGCGGCCGCCTTCCCAGCCTGCCCCCCAGGAGGATGCGGAATCCGGTCCGGGCGGGGAGGACCGCGTCAAAGGGACATGCGGCAATGCACTCCCCGCAGAACACGCACCGGCCGTTGATGGCGGGAATAACACGTCCTTCCAGTCCTTCCAGGGCCATGGCCCGTTCACGGCATAAGGCGACGCAGGCGCCGCACCCGGTGCAGCAGGCTTCGTCAATCCTCACCTGCACGGCGCCGATGACGCCGATGTCGGCTATCTGCGGCCGCGAGCAGCCGTTGGCGCACAAGGACAGGGATATCCTGAAAGGCCGGCGGTGCCCCGTGCCGCCGGCCGCCGGAGTGCCGCCGGTGAGCCCGTCCGCGAGGGACGACAGGCCCTTGAACAGGATGCCTCCGGAAGCCCCGATGCCGGGACATTCCATGCCTCCGCACATTTCAATTACGATGCTGCCGCGGGTTGTGATAACTGTTTTCTGACGCATTGCGGACCTTTCCGTTTCCGATATCACGGCAGGGCCGGCCATGGCGCACCGTGCCTGCCGTACCGAATATACCAGAGCCTTCCCGGCACCTCCTTGATGTACGTCAAGCGGTATCGTTAAAATGGACCGATTTTCCGTTTTTCACGGCCCGACCGGCCGCGGGCAGGAATGGTAAAATAATTTTGGACCGGACACGGTCAATAAAAATTCCATTGACTAAATAGTCCGGATGCTGTTCAAAGATACAAAACGACATACAGAGTGCCGATGCCTGGGAACAGGTCCCGGGGGCCGTCCGGCATCAGCAGACTATTGAAACCATGGAGGAGAATGTCGCATATGTTTAACCGTATTGTCTCCGCAGCCTTTCTGACCTTTGTGGGAATCACCTCTATCCCGTTCTATCTCATCGCCCTTGCGATCAGGATCACGACCTATCCCTTTGACCGGCGGCTCAGGCTTCTCCATCTCTGGACATGCTTCTGGGCGTCGCTCTACACCTGGATCATGCCGTCCTGGCGCATCAGGATCGAGGGGAGAGAGAAGGTGCGGAAGAACGCCACCTACCTGATCGTTTCGAACCACCAGTCCCAGCTGGACATCCTGGTCGCCTTCAGGCTCTTTTTCCATTACAAGTGGGTCTCAAAAATCGAGATATTCAAGGTGCCCCTCATCGGCTGGAACATGGTGCTCAACCAGTATATCAAGCTCAAGCGGGGCGACAAGGAAAGCATCGAGCAGATGATGAGGGACTGCGAGGCGCGCCTTTCCGAGGGCAGTTCCGTATTCTTTTTCCCGGAGGGGACCCGGTCTCCCGACGGCAGAATAAAGACCTTCAAGCTGGGCGCCTTCCAGCTGGCCCACAAGATGAAGCTGCCCATACTTCCCATCGTGGTCAGCGGCACCAACGAGGCCCTGCCCAAGTACAGCATGAACTTCCACGGCACGCAGAAGATAATCATGAAGATTTATGACGAGATACCCTACGAGCAGTTCAAGGACCAGACCCCCGAAGAGACGGCCGACATGGTCCGGGAGTTCATGATCAAGAACCTGGAGGTCCTGGAGCGCTACACCAGGGGGGAAAAGGCATGAAAGCAAAGGTCTTCTTTATCCCCTCGGCCGGCAAGGCCGATGACGCGGCGGCCTGCGGGGCCCTCCGGAAGCTCATCGCAGCCGAGAGCCTCCTGGGCTTCATAGCCGAGAAGGACATGGTGGCGGTGAAAACGCATTTCGGCGAGGGAAAAAAGACCGGCCATGTGCCGCCGCTCTACCTGAAAATGCTGGGCGAACTCGTCAGGGAAATGAAGGGCTCCCCGTTCCTCACCGAGACCCAGACCCTGTACAAGGGAAACCGGACCGACGCGGTGTCGCACCTGAACCACGCACAGGCGCAGGGCTACGGGTACGAGCGGACCGGCATGCCCATCATCATGGCGGACGGTCTCTACGGCGACGAGGAGGTCGAGGTGCCGGTTCCCGGAAAAATATATTCCTCAGTGAAGCTGGCCTCCGGCATCGTCAAGGCGTCCTCCCTGGTCATGGTGTCCCACTTCACCGGCCACCTGGCCACCGGTTTCGGCTGCGCCCTGAAGAACATGGGGATGGGATGCTCGAGCCGGCGGGGCAAGATGATACAGCATTCGACGGCCAAGCCGAGGATCAAGGCAAAGGCCTGCACGAAGTGCGGCCTCTGCGTCAGGTGGTGCCCGGCCGGGGCCATAACCATGGAGGAGAAGAGCGCCGTCATCAACAGCGCGAAATGCATCGGCTGCGGCCAGTGCCTGGCGGTCTGCCGCTTTGACGCCGTGGCCTACAACTGGGGTGCCACCTACGAGGACCTCCAGAAGAAGGTCGTGGAGCACGCCTGGGGCGTCGCCCGGGGCAAGGAGAACAAGATGGTCTGCGTGAACTTCCTCACGCGGATTTCGAAGGACTGCGACTGCATGGATGTGTTCGAGCAGATCGTTCCGGACATCGGCATTGTCGTATCGCGCGACCCCGTCGCCGCCGACGCCGCGTCCCTTGACCTGGTTGAACAGAGGGCGGGCAAGAAGCTTTCGGATGTCGCTTATGAAATACCCTACCGGTTCCAGATCGATTATGCCCGGGAGATCGGCTTCGGCAATCCCGATTATGAACTCATGACGGTTGATTGAATCCTTGAGGGGAAATAGCGGGGCTGCTGAAAGGGTGAAGGCGCGGTCCCGGGGCCGCTCCTTCTACTGTTTCTTCAGCGCCTTCATCAGCTGCAGGTCCTTCATGTCGTCGTAGAATTCCAGTAAAAACCTGAAGGCGCATGCTTCGGCGGTCCACCTTCCGGACTTCCGCGCTGCATCAAGCCATTCCTCGATCTCGGCCGTTTTGCCGTGAATGGATTCGCGGAGCTCCCTCCATTCATCGGAGGTCATGGACCGTTCCAGGGCGTCCCGCAGGGCCGGGTCCCCGGCGCCCCATTTCAGGGCCAGGGGGATGAGGCCGCGCAACCCTTCGGGCACGCCGGACTGGTTGATCGATGTTTCCGTCCGGTAGCGGCGGCACAGCTCCCCCTCCCCGGCACAGGATACAATAGCGAAGGCCGCGGCTATTGCTGTGATTATCAGACCGATGCTTTTCATTGGATCACCCCATTGTTACATCGAACAGAGGCCCGGAAAAATGGAGAAGTTTTTCTCCGGTACTCATGATCCCGCATCGAAAAGGGTCGGCACGATTCTTGTGTCAAAGCCGCAATATTGTATTAATTTCTTGACATTATCGGGGCCATGGTGGATTTAACCATACGGTTAAATAGTTTAATCATTCGGTTAATATCCCTGTCGAAACGCGGGAGAATAATGGCAAAAAAAAAGGAAACGATTGAGCCGAAACAGCGCATGCTGAAAGCGGCAAAAAAGGAATTCTCCGAGCAGGGATTCAGCGGTGCCCGCATGTCCGCCATAGCGAAGCGCGCCTCGGTGAACAAGGCCCTTATCCATTACTACTTCAAGGACAAGGAGACCCTGTACCTCGAGGTGCTCACGCAGATATTCCGCGGGGACGATCAATCGTCATCCCTGCCCGAGTATTTCGGAAAGTGGGATCTCACGCCGTCGCAGAAACTCTATCTCATCATTTATTTTATCGTTAACATCTACCTGCGGGCGATGGATCCCGAGGCGATGCGCATCATATTCTGGGAACTTGCCGAGGGGAAACGCTACCTCGAGTCCCTGATTATGGAGTACGATATTCCCCGCAAGTCGATTCTTGCCACCGTCCTTGAAGAGGGATTCAAGCTGGGCGAGTTCGAGTCGGACTATCCGACGCTGGTGCCTATGAACATAACGACATTTATTTCTTTTTATGTCATAAACAGGGAATTTTACAAGGGCAAGCCCCTGTTCCGTGAACTGTACGGAGACAGCGACGAGAAAGATGTGCTGGGATACATCCTTGAGTACGTGTTTAAGTCGCTTGCTCCGAAGGGGCGCGAACTGGCGATTCCGACGTTGCCCGAAGATCTGAAAAATATCATGGAAGATGTGCTCAGGATCCTCGTAGAAAGAAAGAACGAAAGTACCAATGAAGAGGTCTTCCGGAGAATAGAATCGATTCTGCATCGCTAGTATGATGCAAAAGTATCAGGAGAAAGTCATGAAAAAATTGTTGAAGCATGCAGTGCTGGCCTGCGTGGTGCTGGGCGTGTCGTACGGGGCGGGCGCCCAACAGGTAAAAGATAACAGGGGCGCCGCGGCCGTGAACACCGATATGCCGCGCGCTGTCGTCGATGATAAGGCACGGCTTGCCAGGGAAAGCAGGCCCATCAAGATCGACATCGCCGAGGAGCCCGCCCTGGTCCTGGGTTCCATGAAGATAACCCTGAGCCAGGCCATCGTGTGGGCGGTGAAACAGAATTATGACGCCCTTGCCGTCAGCTATGAAGTGGCCATGCTCGATACGCAATACAACCGTTTTTTAACCAAATTTTCTCCCTACCTGGTGGCCGAAGCCGGGGCGGCCTATTCGAGAAACGTGCCTTCCCAGAAGACCTTTGCCGGCATTGACGTGACCCAGGCAAAGGTCTCGGCGGGGGTGGCCAAAAAATTCATGTCCGGCACCACGGTCGTGGGAGGGGTTGAATATGAATATGACGCCTTTAACCGCAAGAGCGACCTGTCAAGCTCGCTTTTTTCAAGCATGTATGGCCCGTCGCACCCGCATAAGCCCGGCGTGTTTATCCAGGTCCAGCAGGAGCTCCTCAAGAACGCCTTCGGCATCAACGACCAGAGGACCAGGGAGATACTCAACAATGAGTCAAAGAAACAGAAGGATAAGATCGTTTTTTTGCTGTCGCTCGTCGTCGTGCAGGTAATCGGGGAATACTGGAACACGGTGATGGACAAGATATCGCTGGAAAACGCCGAACTGCAGGTGCGGGAGACGAAAAAAGTGCGGGACACCGTTGCCCGGAACGCGGCCTATGGGCTTGCCGATGATTATACCCTGGGCATGTACAATTCCATGCTCGCCGGCGCCGAGGCGAAACTGGTGATGGCGCGGCAGAAGTACCGGGAGTCCCTCAGGGCCTTCCTGACCACGATCAACGTGGATGAGAACATGGACGTGACCGGCACGGCGGTATTTACCACCAAGTATCCCCCCGTCAACGTGGAGGAGGCCCTGAAGACCGCCTATCAGAAACGGGTCGATTATATCAATGCCGTGAGGGACCTGGAAACCGCGCAATTAGGGCTCAAGATCGCTGAGAACAATTCCCTGCCGTCGCTGGTCGCTTCGATCAGCGGAAGGCTGACCTCCGAGAACAACAGTTTTTCCGACGCTTTCACCAAGGACCTGGGACAGGTGAAATATCCCCAGATACAGGGTAAACTCGCCATGACATATCCCATCGGGCAGGAGTATCTGTATATCAAGGAGCGCAATGCGCGCTTCAGGATCAAGCAGGCCCAGCTGCAGCTGGATAAATACAGGCGGACCGTCAAGGACGAAATACTGAATTCGAGCGATAACATTGACGCCAGCTACCGCCTCTACCAGAAAGCGGTCGAGGCGAGGAAGCAGTCCGAGATCTTTTACCGGGGCATGCTCCGTGACCTCGGCCTGGGGCGGCTCAATTCCGCCATCGCAAAGAATGGACTGGACGCCATGGTGCAGAGCCGCGAGATGGAACTGCAGGCCCTGGTCAAATACAATGTCTCGCTGCTGCAGTTTGACGTGGCCCGGAACATCCTGTTCGAGAAATACGGAATAGATGTCGACCAGTACATACCGAAAGACGTTAAAAAGTAGCAACTGTCCGGCCCCGTGATCGGATCGGGTGGGGTCGCTATTTCCTCTTCGCGCGGCGGAGAGGAAAATTAATTTGACGGGAGCGCTTCCCTGCTGGTATTAATGCCTGCTGTGGTGTTACACTACGCCAATGAAACGATATTGCTATTTACTGGCCCTCCCCTTCGCCGCGGCGTCCCTGCTGGCGGGCTGCGCGGCGGCCGGTGACCGCGCGGCGGAAATCGACCGCTGGCAGGTGCTCTACAGCCAGGAACAGTCCCTGGACCGCGTTTCAGGAATGGAAGGATGGAAACATGTCACCCTGCCGTTCATGGCCCGCCTGCCGTATCCGCCGAAGCGCGCCATCCAGTACCTGTGGCTGAAAGGCGAAATCACACTCGAAAGGCCGGATGATTTCGCGGGTATATCCCTCGGCAGGGTCTACCTCGTGGACCGGGTCTTTGTCAATGGCACCCTGGTGGGGAAGCACCTCCCCGACGACGTCCAGGACCTGCATTATCCGCGCAACTATGAAATCCCCCCCGGCGTGCTGGCGCCCGGCATGAACACCGTCCATGTCTGCCTGGGTATTTACGGCGTCGAGTACGGCGGCCTGGCCGGCAGCGTGAAGCTCCTGTCGCGGGACCTCTTCCTGAAAACCTCGATACTGATGGAATTCCTCTACCGCCAGCTCACGGTGGGGATCCTGCTTGTTTTCCTCGCGGGAATCATTTTTATTGTCATGGAGCTTATATGGAGGGGCCCTGTGGCCAGATATCTCATTGTCCTCATGACCTTCATAATCTGGATATCGTACCTGATGGCCATTTTTTCGCCCTATTATCCCTTCACCATGGATTTCAGGATCACCCTCATGTGGAGCTGCGCCTCCCTGATACCGATATTTTTCTTTTTGTACATTCAATATTATTTCCGCGTGTTTCTTTCCTTCTGGAACATGATCTACATCCCCATCCTCGTTATCTGCGCCATCCTGACCATGGTGAACCAGGACACGACGTCGCCCTACTACCTGGGGCGGGTACTGGGACTGTCCGCGGTGGGAATATCCATACCCGCCCACGGGTACCTTGTTTTCTATATCATGAGGCGCAATCGTCCCGATATCATGATGTTCTATTTTTTCGTCCTCGGGGTCGTCCCCGTCAGCGTCATAGTGTGGGATATCATCAATGCCATGTTCGTGTTCCATTATCCCCCCCTGTATCACATATACGCCCTTCCGGCCATCGTGGTCCTCTTCATGATCCTGCGGGTTAACGAGACCATGTCGCGGCAGGTCCGGCTCCAGGTACTGTACGGCAGGCTGAAATATGAGATCGGCGACGTGAAGGCCGCGGGGACAGCGGAACCGGGAAGCTCCTCCGGCGTTGAAGGCGAGGCGATCCTCACCCCTCCCATGGAGGAGCGGCTCCAGAAAGTGGTCGATTTTCTCAAGGCCAATTACCAGTCCGACATTGCCGCCGACGGCATGGCCATGGCAATGGGCCTGAGCCGGGACCGGATGAACAGGGTCTTCAGGGCCTTTACCGGGCACCGGCTCGGCGAGTACATCAACAGGCTCAGGATCGAGGATGCGGCGCGGCAGCTGCGGGAGACCGACCTGCGGATCGCCGAAATAGCCTTTTCGGTCGGATTTGAAAGCGTCATTGTATTCAACAGGGCTTTCCTGAAAATAATGGACATGACTCCCACCGAGTATCGCAAGAACCAGGCGACGACGCCCGCACCATAAACATGACTATGATCGTCTGATATCGGGACCATGAAACTGCATAAGAACATCAGGGCCCTGGTCGAGAAGCAGTTAAGAGGCCTGAAGAACGTCCCGCACGAACTACCCGATCTCGGACAGGGACCGCCTGGCCCATGGAGGAGCATGATGAGGAGAATGACAATCCTGATACTACTGTTGCCGGCGGCCGCAGGTCTGCGCTGCAGCGCGGACCTGCCCGGTGTGAGGGACGCGGTTGGATTCATTACCGCCGGGGCAGACCTGGTAGTGTCCGAAGCCGCCGACCGGACCGGTGATGCCGGCGGAAAAGGCCGCGTGCAGGCCGGGGGCATGGACAGGAGCGGTGATGATATACAGGCCGTCACTGATATGAAAGGCCGACCGGCCGGGGGAAGGGGTTCATATGCTGCTGGGAAAAAGGGGACTGCTCCGGTGAAGAAGAACAAAGACATGCCCGGCGGCGCCGGCAATAAAAAGGATATGAAGTCAGATGCTGTAATTCCCGCAGAAAACGGAAAAAGCGCCGATGGAAAGGAAACACGGAAGAGCTTATCAGGAAGCGATAAAAAGAACGCCCCGGGAAAAACAGAACGGGCGATAACCGCCGATAAAGGAAAACCAGTTCCCGTTAAAAAAGAACCCGTTAGTCGAGAAGATGCCGCCACAACAGGCGATGCCATAAGAAAAAATACAGGTCTCCCCGATGCCGGCCAAGCAAAAAGGCCATCGGGATATCTGGCGAAACCCAGGGTTGGCGAGCCGGCGGCGCAATAACGGCATCCGCGGCGGTCAATCGCCGAGCTCTTTCATCCTCCTGTCGCAGTTGTCTTCGCCCAGCTTTGAGCCGGCCTTCGTATATAACGGCCTCGCCCTGGCATACGATTCCCGGGCAGAGGATAGATCCCGGGAGTAAAAATTCACGTCGCCCAGGCTGTAGACGCAATTCGCCTCGCCCAGCACGGAGCCTGCGGCCCGGTACTGTTCCAGGGCCTGCCGGTAGCGCTCCCCCGCCCCGTTATAGGACGATGTTCTGAAAAGGACCTCCCCCAGCATGAAGACGCAGTTGGCCTCGCCCAGCGGCGAAGCGCCTTTCCGGTACAGGGCGCGGGCGGCCTCGAAGCGTCCGTCGGCGCCGCGGTACTGTTTCCTGGCCATCCGGATCTCGCCGGTACGGTAGACGCAATTTGCCTCGCCAATGACGGAGCCGGCGCACCGGTACCGAGCGGCCGCTTCCCGGTACAGCCGTTCGGCCCGGCCAAGGTCCCCGTTGTCATAATTGACGCCGCCAAGGCCGTACAGGGCCCCGGCGGATTTTATACCGGCCGCGGACCCGTCAAGGGAGCTGATGGCCTCGTCCGAAAGCCGCCCGCATTCCCTGATGTCCTTCTTTGCAGAAGCCAGCTCCGCAAGGCGCAGCAGGCAATCGGCCCTTTCAGGGAAGGACCCCACTCCGCGCACAAGCTCCAGGGCCTGGCGGTAGAATTTTTCAGCCGCGGCTACGTCCCCCCGGGCACGGGAAAGGTCACCCAGCCTCATCAGGCAGTGGGCTTCCCCCGCAACCGAATGGACATCCCGGTACAGGGAGAGTGCCTTCCGGAACTCCTCCTCAGCGGCCGTGTGGTCCTTTTCCGCGAAGGCGATTTCACCGAGCATCTTGCGGCAGTTTGCCTCGCCGAGGCGGGAACCGGCTTTCATGTAGAGGGCCAGGGCCTGACCGTACCGGGCCCGTGCCTCTACCGCGGCCCCGGTGCCGAAGGATATATCGCCGAGGCGTTTCAGGCAGTTTGCCTCGCCCAGGGTGGAGCCGAGCCTGGCATAGAGCGTCATCGCCTGCCGATACAGTGTTTCAGCCTTCGCGTTGTCCGGGACCTGGAGGGAGAGGTCGCCGAAGCGCTTGGCGCAGTTGGCCTCGCCGAAGTCAGAGCCCGCCCTGCGGTACAGGTCACGCGCCTCCCGGAACTTCAGGTCAGCGGCGGTATAGTCGCCCCTGCGGAAAGCGGCGTCGCCGAGACGGTTAACGCACCGGGCCTGCCAGACGATATCGCCCTTTTCCCTGAAAAGGGCGAGGGAGCCGGTATAGGCTTTCTCCGCATCCCGGTACCGGTACCGGAAATCAAGAAGGATGTCGGCCCGGGCATAAAGGGCCGCCCCCATGCAGCCTTTCAGGTTCCTTCCCCGTGCCAGTTCCTCCACGACGCGGGTCATGCGCAGGCCCGTGTCATCGGTATAATTGCTCCCGAGGGCCGACGCTTTGCCCGCTGCCGAATAGAGCCATGCCTCTGTTATGATGGCCCGGTTTTCCTCGGCGACCCTGGCGCGCTCCGCAGGTTTTTTCATGGAAGCCAGTCTTTTCAGCAGGGCCGAATCCTCCGGGCCCCATCCGGCGCCGGCGGCCTGTCCGTCAACCAGCCATGCGCACAGGACCGCGGCAAGGAACACGGCGGCACGCCTCGAGGCTGTTCCGCAGGTTTTTTCCCCATCGCACCGGCCCATGGTCTGGCTCCTGATGACAGATCTGAACATACTAACAGTTATTCGATATGGTGGGCTTTTTCACTTTTGTCCAGGCATTTTTCCCGGAGTTCGGGTCGATGTCGGCGGCAATTGGGGGATTTTTTGAAAAAAAAGTTGAAACATGAGGACAAAAACAGTATGTTATAGTATTATGTCTCATTACCATTGAGGGATTCTACGCTATCAGGGAGCCCTCGTGTGGAGGTTTGCAGATGAAGCTTGAAGATTGCAAAAAATGCAAATATCACTATAAATCGCAGCTGGACGGGATCATCTGCGAGTTCAGCGGCAGCTTTGATAATCGGGTCGTTGCCCAGGATAAAAAGGGGAGGCCCCTGGTGGTCATGTGCCCCCTGGAGATGCCCCTGCCAAAAAAGGATTCCTCCATTGTTGCCAGCAACATGTCCTTCCTGGTGAATATCTCCTGACGCGCCGTAGTGACGCCCCGCCATGTGGCACTTCGGCATCGTCTTTAAAAAATGCGACCCGGTTTTTTTCTTGATTAAAACAGCGCGTATAGTACAAGAAGGGCACTCCATGCGAAAGGCGGTTTCATCATGAAATATAGTGCGGGTTTTTTCATCGGCCTGGTTTTCCTTGCCGGTTGCGGAACGCTGGTCAAGGTCCCTGAGAAGGAGCGGATGGTGCGCCAGGTCTTTACGGTGAATCTCCCGAAAAACGAGATTTTTGACCGCGCCCTTGACTGGTGCGCGAAGAAGCTTGTCAACGTCAATGACGATATTGTCGTGAAGGACCGCGACAAGGGAAAGATCATCGCCAAGGGAACGGGGAAATACTCGGAGTATTTCGACTTTCTGGTGGACCGTCAGTTCAGCTACAACCTGACCATCGAAATCAAGGAGAACCGCTACCGGGTCACCTTCGACAATGTTATCGTGTATTACGATGAGCGGCAGATCAGGTCAAGCCCGATGGAATACAGAACCGAGTTCGAGAAGGTCAGGAAAAAAATGAATGTCCTCATGGACGGCATCCGTGATTACGTGTCGCGCGGCGTCGCTGAAAAGGAGGAAAAAAAGGAAGAGGAATGGTGACAGGCCGCCGGGCTGGTCAGAACGACAGGACCTCTCTCAGGTATGTTTCCACGAATTTCTGGTCTTCCATGCCGGTCAGGTCGCGGTGCTTTTCAGATCCGAGCTGTATGAGTTCCGCCCCGCACTGGCACACCAACCCGCTTTGAGTTGCGTGCTCGTGGCAGTAGTATTTTTTCTCGCTGTTGGGATTGTTGAATAATTCCCTCAGGCGGCCCTCCGTGAGGTCCCGTTTCCTGGCGTCGATGATGTCCCTGGTCAGGATGATTGATTCCATGTTGCCTTTCGTGCAGGTCACCAGGCGCGAGTATTCCTCGCGGCTGTCTTTTGCTAGAAGGGCGCGCATGTCGTCCTCGCACACCTTCCTGCCGCATTCGTCCCTGGTGTAATATTTCTTGATCTGCAGCGCCCCGTATGTTCCGCCGAGATATTTGCCATACACGAAGATCTTCTGCTTTATCGATTCGAAGCATATATATATGGCGTCCTGGGGAGAGCCCGACATCAGGGACGTAAGGTAGTCGATTTCCTTGTTGCATACGGTGCAGTGCACCGCTCCCTGGCTTTCCAGCAATTCCCTGTCCCTGGCGCAGGCATGGGTGTCATTCATGAAAAAGCTCCATCTCATGTAATCTTGGAGGAATCAAAATCTCAATGTATTAAAACCGTCTGTTCGGTTTCTGTCAATAATATTTCAAAACCGGCCGAAATCAGCCGATGCGTGGCATCAGGGCCCAGACGATCACCCATGTCCCGGCGGCAGGGTGGATGTCGAGGCAGACTATGCCGCCATTCTGGAATTTGAACACGGGCCGGTCCGGCGAACCAGTTATCAGAAAGGAAGCCAGTTTTTCCATGAAGGGGAGGTGGCCGACGAGCATCATGTTGTCCGCCGCGCTGACTCTGCCTGCAAAAGCCGCCACATCATCGTTCGGGTCCATGCCGGCAGCGGCGCAGATGCTGATTCCCGCCCCCAGTTTTTCGCAAAAAATTTCAGCGGTCTCGCGGGCGCGTTTTTTCCCGCTGTGCACTATGGCCCCGACCCGCACGCCGTATCCCTCTGCCACCGAGGCGATGCGATCCACTTCGGCGCGTCCTTCGGTGGTAAGGCCCCGTTCGGGGTCGATTTCCGCCGGGGCTGCTTTTCCGTGCTGAACCAGGAAGAGGGCCATGGCATCCTCCTATATCCCTATCTTGAGAATATGGCTTGAAGCGTCTTCATCCCGGTGGATGGTGACGTTTTTCATGAAAGCCTGCTCCAGTTCGTACTCGAACGCGGTTATCCACTTCTCAAAATCCTTTTCCGAAAGGTACTGCTTTGAAAAGGCCAGTTCCGCCGAAAAGTTCGTCAGCGACAGCGTGAATTTCTTTTCCTGCGCGGCGGCGGCGCCCATGATGATGTCAAGCCGGTCCGTCGACCTGTCATGGAACTTCATGTCAATGGTCTCCATGCTCAGCGTTTTGGCAAGCGCGCCGATCACTTTCATGTAATCTATCTGTGGCATTACCGTGCTCCGACAGGACGTTTTTTTCTGAATACAAAGACGGATTTCTTGAACTTCCCGGGGTCTATCTGCAGCGTGCGGTCGAAGGCGAGGTACCGTATCTTCAGGTAGTTCGCTTCGAATTCATCCGTATCGGCCAGCACCGCTTTGAGAAGGGAGCCCGGGCTCGTGGTCTCGGGATCGCTCTTTTTCACCGCGGCGTAGCCGCCCTGTTTGAGAAACCGCACCACCGCCTCAGAACAGGTGAGCTTCCAGGGGCTCTGGTTAAGGTTCAGGGTGTACCGGTTCCGGGACCATGACTGGACCAGGCTCTTCAGCCCGATGATGACGGCGCTCCGGTAGTCGAACTTGGTGCCGAGGCGCCTGGCTATAATCTGGAGGGCTTCCTCAAGGGAGGGACCGGTGGGACGGAATTCCGCCACCAGGGTGTTGTGGCGTATCCACCGGTCCCAGGGCCGGAGCTCGAAGCCCCATGACTCAGCCTGCATCACCATCCTCATGTTCAGGGACCGGTCGTCGAAGGCGATGAAGGCATGGCTGCAGGAGGACCTGGTGACCCACCGGATGACGCGCGAAGAGAGCAGCCTGGTTGTGGAGAAACCGACGGTTATGTTGCAATTATTTTTTACCGGTGCCATGGACTGTTTCCGCCGCAATCCTATGCAGGTTTTACCGTGGAATGCAAGTAAAATTAGGCCCCGCGAGGCTTTTTAAGGGGCTTTGCCCCCCGGCCCCTTTGTTTTACATACTCAAGTATACAGGAAATCCAATATTTATTTTCAATCTGTAACATTCTTTTCCGGTTGGCGACAATATCAATTAATTGCCCGGGTCTGGAGTTTTAAAGAATTCCCTCTCCCGTCGAAGAATGAAAAAGATTCGGACTACGATTTATATTTATAAAGGAGTATATCTATGCGTACAAAAAGATTTCTCATTACGGCGATACCCGCGCTTTCGGCGGTCTTGCTGCTCTCGCTGTTCTGCATGGACCGCGGCGGGAAGCTCTTCGGCGCTTCAGGCGATTCACCGCTGAAAAGCGGCGGCGCGGTTGCCGACGCGGTAAAGGTGCAGGATGCCTTCAGGAAGATATTCGAACTCAACAAGCACAAGGTCGTCTACATCAGCACCGAGCAGACGGTGAAAATGCAGCAGAATCCCTTCTTCAACGATCCTTTCTTCAGGGAGTTTTTCGGAAATCCCGGACAGGGACAGCCGCGGACCCAGAAGCGCACCGGCCTGGGCACCGGCTTCATACTTTCGGCCGATGGCTATATCTGCACCAACTATCACGTGGTCAACGGCGTGGACAGGGTCAAGGTCAAGATCGATTCGACTCTGTATGACGCGACGATTGTCGGCTCTGATGAGCGGACGGACCTGGCCCTGCTGAAGATCAGCCCGAAGGAGAAACTTGAGCCGGTCTACCTGGGCGACTCCAGCACGGTGAAAGTGGGTGACTGGTCCATCGCCATCGGGAACCCCTTCGGCCTGGACCGGACCTTCACGGTGGGCGTGGTGAGCGCCGTGGGCCGGCGCGACCTTGACCTGATGGGCGATTCGCAGAGCCATATACAGACCGACGCGTCCATCAATCCCGGCAACAGCGGCGGACCCCTTCTTAATGTCTATGGAGAGGTCATCGGCATCAACCGGATGATCTATTCCCAGACCGGGGGCAACATCGGCATCGGCTTCGCCATCCCCATCAACACGGCGAAAGCCGTTCTGGAACAGCTCAAGACGCACAAGAAGATCAAGCGCGGCTACATCGGCGTACAGATCGTGCCCCTCACCGAGGAGTACGGGAAGGAGCTTGGTCTCCCGAACAATGAGGGCGCCCTGGTGGGGCAGGTGGTCGACGGCGGCCCGGCCGACAGGGGCGGCCTGAAGGTCGGCGACGTGATCCTTTCCGTGGGGGGCTCGTCCATCAAGGACTTCGGCGACCTGGTCGGGATCGTGGAAAAGACGCCCATCGGCAAGACCCTGCAGGTCACGGTCTGGCGCAAGAAGGCGAAGATAAACCTTTTCGTGACAGTGGGCGAACGGCCATAAGGGAGGTATATTGGTACCATGGCGGACACGCCGGAGGGCCACCGGAATTGGAAGCATAAGAGTAATGGCTGAAGGAAGAATGTATATACGGAAACTGGTCAATGTCTTCCAGTCCCTGCTTATTCTGGGATCCATGGCGGCGATTTTTGCCGTCATCGGCCTCCTGGTGGCCGGCAAACTGGGCCTCTTGGTGGCGGTCCTGGTCGGTTCCATGATCTTTCTCATGAGCCCCCGCCTGTCCCCTGCCATGGTATTAAGGACCTACGGCGCGAAGAGGATCATGGCCGAAGAGGCCCCCGGCCTGTACCGCGTCCTCGGTGAAATCGCGGGGAGGGCCGGCCTGCCGGCGCTGCCGGAGCTTTACTACGTGCCGAGCAGCGTCATGAACGCCTTCACCGTGGGACGGAAGGACCGGGCGGCCATCGTCCTCACCGACGGCATTCTGAGAAGCATGGACCGGGAGGAAATGGCCGGGATACTGGCCCACGAGGTGAGTCACATCGAGCATAACGACCTCTGGATCATGGGCCTGGCCGACGCCATCAGCCGTTTTACCAATATTTTTTCCACCGTGGGATTCATGCTCCTGGCCCTGTATTTCCCCATCATTCTTTTCGGGGCCGCTGAGATCCCCCTCTGGGCCGTGCTGGTGATATTTCTCGCGCCCTACCTGACGGTTCTTCTCCAGCTGGCCCTCTCTCGGATCAGGGAATATGACGCGGATCTCAACGCGGTCAGGCTCACCGGGGACCCCCGGGGCCTTGCCGGCGCCCTTCAAAAGCTGGAACTTTATCCGATGAGGCTCAGGGACCTCATCTTTATGCCCGGCAGAAGGGTGCCGGGGCCGTCCGTTCTTCGGACCCATCCCCATACCAGGAAAAGGATAACGAAACTCCTTGAACTGGCTGACACAGTCCCGGAATGGGGGGTCAGAGCAAACCATGATAATATTGTAAATCATCCCCTTCAGGGGTCAGAGCAGTTTATTCCGGACCATTATACCAGGATTACCAGAAAACCCCGCTGGAGAATAGGCGGCACCTGGCATTAAAAAATAAAAAAAATTGACCTGTATATTGACGATTTGCTCCGACTTATGTATATTTATTACATAAATTGTTAGCACTCAATAAAGATGAGTGCTAACAAAAAAGCCAAAAGGAGGCGTGTCATGAAATGGGGTTTAGCAAGATTAAATGAGGCTGATTTCGCCCTTTCAACAGTTTTTGATGATTTTTTCAGGATGGTTCCGGCTGACCTGCTGGGTAGTGAAGTATTTCCGAAACTTGATGTCCATGAGGACGACAAGGCCGTCCATGTAAAAGCTGAAATTCCCGGTCTTGATGAGAAAGACCTCAATGTCACTTTGAAAGAAAATATGCTGACGATTGCAGGCGAGAAGAAGGAAGAAAAGACGGAAGAGGATAAAAGTCGGAATTACTATTATTGTGAACGGTCGTTCGGTTCCTTTTCAAGGACGATAGTCCTTCCCGAAGGAATCAAGGCTGATGAAGTTAAGGCGAATTATAAGAATGGTATCCTTGATATTGAGCTCCCCAAAGAGGAAGCCGCACAGCCCAAAAAGATCAATGTGGAGGTGCATTGACGGGGAGCCCGGGGGCGGTGTTGCAGACGCCCCCCCGGAAGGGGTGAAGGATAGGGCTTATAAGAAAGCCCGCAAGCAAGACATTTTACAGGATTAAAAAGCAAGATGGAAGAGGCCCGACCGGGACATTGCAGGTCGGGCCTCTTCCTGGAGAAGAAAAAGGAGGAAGAACATGAGCAAGATTATTGGAATAGATTTAGGTACCACCAATTCGTGCGTTGCCGTCATGTCCGGCGGCGACCCGGTGGTCATCCAGAACAGCGAGGGTCAGCGCACCACGCCGTCCATTGTCGCCTTCAACGAAAAGGGCGAGCGTCTGGTGGGTCAGGTTGCCAAGAACCAGATAATTACAAACCCGGCCAACACCGTGCGGTCCATCAAGAGGTTCATGGGACGCCGCTTCAGCGAAGTAAAGGACGAAATCGGCATGGTCCCCTACCGGGTGGTCGACGACAGGGGGGCCGTGAAGGTCAGCACCGATGCCGGCAATTTCACTCCCCAGGAGATATCGGCGCGCATACTGCAGAAGATGAAACAGACCGCCGAGGACTATCTCGGCGAAAAGGTGACCAGGGCCGTCATCACCGTGCCGGCGTATTTCAACGACGAACAGCGGCAGGCCACCAAGGACGCGGGGCGCATCGCCGGCCTCGAGGTGGAGCGGATCATCAACGAGCCGACCGCCGCGGCCCTCGCCTACGGCCTTGACAAGAAGGGAAAGAAGAACGAGAAGGTCGCGGTCTACGACCTGGGTGGCGGTACTTTTGACATTTCCATCCTGGAACTGGGGGACGGCGTGTTCGAGGTCAAGGCCACCAACGGGAACACCCACCTGGGGGGCGACGATTTCGACCAGCGCGTCATCCAGTGGCTGATACAGGAGTTCAAGAACCAGACCGGCATTGACGTTTCCGGGGACACGATGGCGCTCCAGCGCCTGAAAGAGGCGGCCGAGAAGGCGAAGATCGAGCTGTCGAGCAAATCGCAGACCGAGGTGAACGTGCCCTTCCTCACCGCCGACAAGAACGGGCCGAGGCACCTGCTCCTCACCCTGACCAGGGCGAAGTTCGAGCAGCTTGTCGGCGACCTGATCGATTCCACCCGGGGGCCCTGCATGCAGGCCCTTCAAGACGCGGGACTCACGGCCGGAGACATCGACGAGGTGCTCCTGGTGGGCGGCTCGACCCGCATTCCGGCGGTGCAGGAGCTCGTGAAGAAGATCTTCGGACGCGAGCCGAACAGGAGCGTGAACCCGGACGAGGTGGTGGCGGTGGGCGCGGCCATCCAGGGCGGCGTACTGGCCGGCGACGTCCATGACGTCCTTCTCCTCGACGTGACCCCGCTTTCCCTGGGCATCGAGACCCTGGGCGGCGTCATGACCAGGCTCATCGAACGCAACACCACCATACCGACGCGGAAGAGCCAGGTCTTCACCACGGCCGAGGACAACCAGCCGGCGGTCTCGGTCCACGTGCTTCAGGGCGAGCGCGAGCTCGCGGTCCACAACAGGACCCTGGGCAGGTTCGAGCTCGTGGGCATAGCGCCGGCGCCGCGGGGCGTACCCAAGATCGAGGTCGAGTTCGACATCGACGCCAACGGCATCGTCCACGTCTCCGCCAAGGACCTGGGGACCGGCAAGGAACAGCGGATCCGCATCGAGTCCTCCAGCGGCCTGAGCGACGCCGAGATCAAGAACATGGTGAAGGACGCCGAGGCCCATTCCGAGGAAGACCGGAAGGCGAAGGAGCTCATCGATGCCCGCAACGAGGCGGATTCGGTTGTCTACGCCACTGAAAAGATGCTGAAGGAGAACGGCGACCGCGTCCAGGCGGACGAGCGGAGCAGGATAGAGTCGGAGATCGCGTCGGTGAAGGGCGCCATGGAAGGAAGCGACGCTGCCGCCATACGGGCCGCGAAGGGGCGGCTCGAACAGGCCGCGGCCCAGTTCGGCAGCAGGCTGTATCAGAACGCCGGCGGAGGCCAGGCCGGGGCGCAGGGGACGCCCTTTGAACAGAGGGAGGCCCCTCAGGACCGGGGAACGGCAGCCGGCCGTGAACACGGCAACGGCGGAAAAGTCTACGACGCTGAATACGAGGTCGTGGACGATGAACGGAAAGCCGGATAACATATACGAGACCTTTAAAGACTAAGACTAGCCCGCGGCAAATGCCGCGGGCTAGTCTTTTGTGTTATAGATTGTTATCAAGTTGTACATAATCCTTTTTTTGTTTGACGTAAATAATCGATATGCTGTAATAGATGCTTTGCGAGATAGTGTCATGATATCCATAGGGGGATCATCAAGCTGCTCGGTTTTATGCGCGTCCCGGCACCGGGCTGCCCCGGGACGCGGCTTCCTGTATAATAAAAGGGATAAGATAAACTCATGAAGGGTTTCCATACATTCATGAAAGGGATACCTGTAATCGCTCCGGCCATGGTCCTGATGCTGTCGTGCGCCTCTCAACGCGGCACGGAAGGGGAGGGACTGCGTCCAGTGGAGTTGGATTACGGGGGGATCAAACGTTCGTGCCTTCTTCATGTTCCGAAGAACAGGCCGGCCCATCCCTCGCCGCTCCTGATCGTTCTTCACGGCGGCGGCGGCACCGCGAAGGGTGTCGTGAAGCTCACGAAGCAGAGGTTCAACGAGCTGTCGGACGCGGAGGGCTTCTACGTGGCCTATCCCTCGGGACTGGGAAAAAGCTGGAACGATTTCCGGGAGGATTCTAAGGCCTATGCCGGCAGGCATGGCGTCGATGACGTCGGCTTCATCGCCGCCCTTATCGACCGCATTGCCGCCGAGTATCCCGTAGACAGGGGAAAAATTTTCGTCACGGGCATCTCAAACGGCGGCCTCATGTCATACCGGCTGGCGTGCTCCCTTCCGGGGGTCCGCGGCATAGCGGCGGTCGCCGCCACGCACCCCACGGGCCAGGAGGGAAAGTGCGCGCCCTCCCGGCCGGTGAGCGTGCTGATCATCAACGGCACGGAGGATCCCATCATCCCCTATGACGGCGGAGACATCAGGCTTTTGGGGATGAAGCGGGGACGGGTCGTGTCGACGGAGGAGACGCTTCGCTTCTGGGTGCGATTCAATACATGCCGAGGAAGCGGGGAGGAGGTGCCGCTCCCCGACGAGGATCCCGGCGACGGCACCAGGGTTCACAGGATATCATACAATGCCTGCGGCGGAGGCTCCCGGGTGGTCCTTTACCGGGTTGAAGGAGGCGGCCACACCTGGCCCGGGGGATGGCATTACACGCTGTCCCGGTTCATAGGATACACGTCCCGCGACTTCAACGCCTGCGATGCAATATGGAATTTTTTCAAGTCGGCACGGTAAGAACGGTAGTGCCTTGAGCGAGACGGGCCATGGACATCATTAAAGAAGCAGACCCGGGCAGCCGCACGCGCCACCATCAATGAAAGGGGAATCCTGTTGATCGTTGTCCTTCTTTTAACCATTTTATGCCTCTCCATTGTGCTTCACGTGATCTACCTGCTCAAGTATATCAGGATACGCACTGAATCATACCTGCGCAAATACATCAATACCGCGGCGGTCAACCTGGTCACCGCCGGCATCTGCATCGTCATAGCGATATTCTACCCTGAAGAAATAAGGAAGATACAGGGCCCGAACCTCATATGGCTTGTCTCGGGCGTGTTCATGATCCTGACCCTCGTCCTCCAGACGTCGATATTCGTGCGCGTATACCGCCGGTCGAAACTGCCCGAGCATTATCACTATAACTTTTTCGGCAAAAAGGTGCTCCATTCGTCCGTGGCCAGGCCGATGGAGGTGGCCCTCTTCTTCGCGTCCATACCGATGTTCCTTGTCGCCGGCGCCTATTTCGTGGCGCGCTTCATACGGTTTTTTATATAACGCGCCCCGCCTGAGGAAAAACTATTGATTCGGCGCCGGCCTTGTCGTAGGGTGCCCCCATGCATGACGATGAACGATATGATGACGACGCCATCGTGCGCGAGTTCCGCGGACGGTACGGCACGGGCCGCACGGCGCGGTCGCCGCGTGAAAGTGCCGCGCGGATCAGGAAATTCCGCTCCGTGATCTACGGGTATTACCGCCGGCACCGGCGCGATTTTCCCTGGCGGCGCACCGACGACCCGTACCGGATACTGGTGTCCGAGATCATGCTTCAGCAGACGCAGGTGGCCCGCGTGGCGGAGAAGTTCGCGGAGTTCGTCGATGCGTTCCCCACGGTTGAGGCCCTGGCCGCCGCACCCCTGTCGCGGGTCCTCGCGGTATGGCAGGGGATGGGGTACAACCGGCGCGCCCGGTATCTGCACGAACTGGCCGCCGCCGTGGTGAAGGAACACGGCGGCAGGGTCCCCGATGACCCGGAAGCGCTGGCACAGCTTCCCGGCATCGGCAGGGCCACGGCGGCTTCCATCTGCGCCTTTGCCTTTAACCGCCCCGTGGTGTTCATCGAGACCAACATCCGGGCCGTGTTCATCCATTTTTTCTTTCATGAAAACAAAAAGGTGAGCGACCGGGACATCCTCCCCCTGGCCGAGGCCGCCCTAGACCGGAAGGAGCCCCGCCACTGGTATTCGGCGCTGATGGATTACGGCGCCATGCTGAAGAGGCGCCACCCAAACCCGTCCCGGAAAAGCGCCCACCACCAGAAGCAGAAGCCCTTCGAGGGATCGCGCCGGCAGCTCCGGGGCCAGGTGCTCCGGGCGCTCCTGGCGCATCCCGGCGTGACGGTGAAGCGCCTATCAATCGTCATCGGCCGGCCGGAAGAGACGGTCAGCGCCGCGGTTGGCGACTTGGTAAAGGAAAAGATGGTGAAGGTGAAGGGTAAGGCTCTCTACCTGTAGATGTCCCGGGGAAGGCCCGGACCGCGGCGTGCGGCCGCGATGCGTCGTACCGCGCGTTATTTCCCGGTCTTTGCCGGGGCACCGACCCTCGTCCCCGTCCAGCTTCCGCCGTTGGAATCGGAGTCATCCATGCCCCACATGCCGTAATGGAATTCCCGTCGTCCGATATCACGAAGTAACCCCTGCCGTGCTCCCCGTTCGGCTGGGACCAGGTGAAGTCCAGCCTGTTACCGGACACGGTGCCGTCGATGATCCCCTTGAACTGCCCGGTATAGTGGCCCATGACCTGTGATCCCTTCTGGGTCATCTCCAGGGGGCCCCAGTTGGTGCTCCAGGTCCCGGTGAAGCCGGCGGTCCGTGCGCCGGCTGCCGCGGAGGCCACGATGCATGCGCAGGTAAAGAGGATAAGCCATGTATGTTTCATGTCACTGTCTCCGTACGTGGTGCGCGGGGCCGGTCATAATCAACGGCGGTCCGCTATTTGTAGGTGACTATCATCACCTCGTCAAAACCCTCGTTTTTATCCGGCAGCTCGATCCGGCTGTGGAGCTTGTAGATGATCTCCTGGGGCACCGCCATGGCGCTTTTTGCGTTACGCTCAAGGCACTGTTCCAGGGGCCTGTTCAGGAAGATGGCGCCGATGGATTTTTTCGTCTGCCGCGCCAGGTCCACGATGGCCTGGCGTGATTTTTTCGTGATATAGGTGTTGATGATGAGGATTTTCTTTTTCTGGTGGGAGAAGTGCTCCACGATTTTGCGCTCGATGTGCTTCACCAGGGCGTCGGTGTCCTCGGAGAAACGGTCCGGCGTCCACTTCTCGCCGAAGTTGGTCATTTCATACATGCTCTTGCGGATATCCGAGCGGCTGATGCGGTTCCGGTCCTTTCCCAGGAAATACTTCATGGCGAACTCGGTCTTTCCCGAGCCGTACAGGCCGCAGAGAAGGATAATGTCAAGATGGTCCATCTTTGAAGTGTCCATGGCGTTCTCCTTGTCGGTAGTATAGAGGAATAAGTTGCTGATGTCAATAAAAATCGGGAGAGGAAGAGCCTTAACGGTTGTGCCCTTTCTTCTATCGGGGAAGATTATTCCGAACAGCATGGACCGGTTTATCATGCTGTGGCTGCTCCGTCGGCGTTGATACAAAGATGATTTCAGTACCGGCCCTCAGGGCCGCCTCTCGTCGGAGGGGATTGAAATTAACGGACCACCGGGTGCCCGGGGAAGTCCCCTGCCGTTCGTAGACAATGTTTCCGGCCGTGTTCCAGATCATCAGACGCCCCCCCGGGGGCCTGACGCCAGGATGCAATCCCCGTCGGGACTGAACATGGCTGCAGCGATCCTGCTGATGGGCTGGCTGACAAAGAGATTCTTTTTATTATGAATACCTACGAGGTACACACACCCGCTTTTCTCATTCAGAGCCGTTATCAGGGCCGTTGAACTACCCGGTGAAAGGCTTATTGAAGATGGTTGAAGGCCTGTCTTGATTTCCAGGGTGCAGTTGAGATCCCCTAGCGGCTTCCGGTGAATTTTTTCAACAGCCATGCTTGTCATGATCGCGTCAAGGGACATGGTGCGGATTTCACCGCCGGGTACGGCTTACACTATGCGGTTGTGTGCATCATCAAAAACCGATGGTGCGTGGATAATGGCCTCGCATATTTTTGCGTTTCGTGCCCCCTTCAGACATGCATCTGTCCTGTCGTTAACGTACTGCCAGACCCAGAGCTCGCGGCTTCCGGCAATGTCCGCCACCTGAAAATGACGGTCCAACCGTTTCAGATCTTCCCGGGCATTGGCCCAGTGGATGAGGATGGAGCTGCTGTCGCGGGTAAACCAGGCTTCCCGGGCAGTCATGGAAAAGAGAATATATCACGATTTTTTATACCATTCCAAGTTGGTGCGGTTTTTCCGGAAATCCGCTTCATCCTGCATGACGTTGTTTTCACCCCGGTGAAAATGGAGAAAGCGGGAGTATCCGCGGAATGTCCTGACAAGGACGCCGTTGACCATGTCCCGGATTTCAAGATGAGGGGCAAGCTTTGATTCAAGGTCGCCTTTATCGACAGCACCGGGTGCCGGGTTGCGGCCTGCGGCAAAGAACATGCCGTCTGGGCTTACATCAAAGACAAAGGCTTCTGCCGCATTGGCCGGCGCCTTGATTTTCCACACTGTCCTTGCGCTCTTGATGTCAATCAGGGCAAGGTCGCCGCCGTCGGAGCCGGCGATGATCCTGTTCCCTTCCGCGTCGTAGCACACCGACGTAATGCTGCCCGTGAAAGGATTGGCTATTGAATAGTGAGCGGTCTGCCAATGTCCTGTCCGGCGTTGATCGGCCAGGGAACCGCGCATAGAGCCACTCTCGAGGCTCCGGGGAACCGACTGGGCAAAGGGCCCGGAGTGAAGCGCCAGAATCATGACGACAGATGCAATGAATAATGACCGATCGATGGGGTTGTGAAGCTTCATAAATAATCCAGTTATGGGAACCGGTGATTATGACAGAAATACGACTTCCCGGTTAGTTATTCATACCGATATGATCCTATCGACGCAGTAATAACCGGTCAAGCAGTATATCAAAGGTTTACAAGGACTGCTGTGGTGCCATATTGATCTATGAGAATTGTTATCGGGAACAAAAAAAAGACCGCCATGGGTTCATGGCGGCTATTATTGTATGAAGGTCCTGCTGTTCAGGCATTACGGTTCCGTTGAACCCGTCATTTATACCGAATAACGATAACATCTTCAGTACCGCTGTTGTCGACTCCTGTTATTACGATTCGCTTGTCAATCGGTTGTATGGTCACATCGTTTCCGAACTGATTATTGTTCAAGCGATCGAAGATTGCAATGCCGTCTGTATCTCCGTCAAGTGCCGATCTGGCGAAGGTGGTATCGAGGGTCCCGTTGCGATTCAACCGAACCACCACAATGTCGTTAGCAGTGCCGGGGATGGTCGCGGTACCGGCGATTATTATCTTTCCGTCGCTCTGTAACGCCATTGATTTCGCTTCACTATTCGTGCTTCCCGGTACGGCGATGGTTGCATAACCGTTGATACCGAACGTGGTGTCTATTGCCAGGTTCGCGTTATAACGGGCAACGGCAATGCGGTTGGTACCACCTATAATAACGCGGCCTGCTACAAGGATGCGGCCGTCCGATTGAACTGCCACCGCATTAGCCGTGGCAGAGGTGCCGCCGGGGAACGGATCAAGGATGCGATAGAGGTTGTTTCCTGCATCATCGAACACAGCTACGGCAAAAAAGTCGCGCACGCCGTTGTTGTGCCAGCCGGCTATTATTATATGATCATCGGAGGTGTCTGAGGGAAGGGCGCCGGGGTCTATTGCAATGGCCTGGGCGACATCGTCCCGGTGAAGATTGTTGAAATCAAAGCTTAACATACCAATAGGGGAAGCGAATGACGGATCAACAGCAGAGCCGTTGAACTGGAACCGGGCAATTGCGAAATTCGTTGTTGTGCCGTTGAATGGATCAATGGTGGAACCCACGGCAACGGTCCTGCCGATTCCGTCAATAGTAATAGCGTTCAGGTAATCGTTATTGGTCAACAGGAAGTCCTGAGATATGTATCCGGTGCCACTGATGCCGAATGAACTGTCAAGATTTCCATTATACTCGTACCCTGCTAAAGCAAAATCGTAGTTGCTCAATGGATTCAGGGTGTATCCCCCCATGATTATGCGCATCGGCGTCAGAACCACTCCGCATCCTCTGTTGTCTCCCACTGCATAGGCGGGGAGGACAAAGGCCGTTCCATCCAGCACGCCATCGCTTCCGAAGCGCCACAGAACTGCATCGTAGTTGCCTGAGATATTGGTCGAACCGGCGACGATTATTTTATTGTCGCTCTGTATTTTTACACTTCGACCCTCCTGTGAAAAAGCGGTTGTTACCGAGTTATATCCGGTTCCGTTAAAACTGGCATCCAGGGTTCCCTCTAGATCTGTACGAAAACTGGTGAATATATTGAAACCAGTGGCATTGCCCGCAAGGTCTGCCACCGTGTTGCCTATCATGATCTGATAGGGGGTGGTGCTGTCAAGACTGACGGAGGGATGGAATCGTATGATATTGCTGCTCGCTGTGGTATCTCTTACGAGACCCGCACACTGTCCCGTATTGACGTTTTGAACCCGCACTGTTCCGCTGCATGCGTTGGGGTGTGCGGCATCGCTGGTGAACGTTGAAACATTCATATTTTCATCACACGTGATGGTGATGGTTGGATCAGGAGGAACGATTGAAACATATTCGGACATGTCTGCAGGAGTGGTTACCAAACAGGTCGGGGCCGTGGTGTCAATAGTGTAGACGGCTGCAATAGAACCGGAGTCTTCCATCATGATAGCGATGGCAGTGGCGGTGACGGTTACCGGCTGGGTCATGGATGCATCGATGTTAACAAAAGCTTCTGAGGTGCCGAAGACCCCCCAGCCTTCAGTTCCATTCACGTAATAATGAATGGTCGCTCCGGTGGTACCGGTGGTTATATGCAGATTCAATGGCTCGGTATTATAATAGCCAGCGGGTATGTCAATAGTGGGTGTTGCCACCTGCAGATAATCAATGGTATAGCTATTGCTTACGACAGTGCTGTTGGACAGGCCGGACAGTGCCGCCATGGCCCTGATGGTTCTGGTAGTGTTGTTGCCCCATACATGGATCGGAATTCCGGAATAAACCGGTGATGATAAGGTTGGAGTGGTGCCATTGGTTGTGTAGTGTATGACCGCTCCCGGTGTCGCACAGGTCAGGTCAATATTCTGATCAACGTTGTAGGTTCCCTCCCCGATGCTGAATACAGGGGCGTCAACAGTGATATTGTACTGCGCAGAAGTCACAGTGGAATCGTTCATGCCGGCCCTGAAGGCCATGGCCCTGACAGTGGTGTTTGCGGTGATGGTAAATCCTGCGCTGTATACGGCGCCGTTGGTCTGGGTCGGGGTTGTGCCGTCTGTGGTGTACATTATTGTTGCCAATCCGTCGGAACACTGGATTGTCAGACCGGGTGACATTGAATATTCATATGATCCGGCCATGAGGCTGAATTCAGGGGCAGGGACGGTCGCGCTGTCCACGGTGGTGAATTTGGATGTAACCGTATAGGGCAGGCGCTTCCCCGTATCATCCATAATGCCTGTTGTCAGGGTAATCGTGTAGGTTGTCGTATTGGCCAGAGCCGGGGGAAGGAACGTAGCTGTCCTGGTCCCCCCATCATAGGAAATGGTTCCGGTAATGGAGTTGTTGTTTTGATCAGCAAGGATAAAGGTGGTGTCATTGATGCTGGTTGGATTCATGTTCACTGAAAAAAACACTCGGATTACCGGTGTTGTGGTGATACCGGTGGCATTGTTGGCCGGGGCTATGGAATTAATCATCTTCGGAAGATGGAGATTAAAACCAAAGAGTCCGTTGATTCCCAGCAGCGATTCTGGTTCCAGATTTCCCGTTTCCAGTTTTGAACCGCAATTGATAAGGAACCCCAGCGAAAGAAAAACCAGGGCTGTCATTATTCTTTTTCTCATGACCGGGAACACTCCTTAATACTAATACTTAAAAAGATAATAAATAATAACTTGAGTTAGGCAATTTTTTAAGGAAAAAAGAGTCAACGGGGCAAAAAATAGTATTAATTTTTCACCCCATTGAGAATAGTCTCATAAAAACGAGAAAATTAATGGGTAAAAAACAGCACGGCAGAACCAGAAATGCAATTACTTTCAAAAAGTTGGGGATATTTTCAAAGCCCCAGCAGCGTCATTTTGAACCATTCGTTGAGTCGGTAATTGAAATTG
>Ga0116146_1000108_pt1 | contig 104360 bp, 80 predicted proteins | sample AD_JPNHG2_MetaG_FD_89748 | JGI IMG/M metagenome (GOLD analysis project Ga0116146, IMG submission 89748) | Active sludge microbial communities of municipal wastewater-treating anaerobic digesters from Japan - AD_JPNHG2_MetaG | ecosystem: Engineered > Bioreactor > Anaerobic > Digestate | place... | reverse complement strand
TTCGGTGATCTGCTCCACCATGGCGGTGTCTCCTTCCTGGCTGGTGTCTCCAGCCTCGGTCTTGGTGACCGGAAGGTTACGCCGCCTTCAACTCATTTACACACCGGCTGAGGGTACCTCCCTTCCCCGGCGACGTTCTGCTCCATCTCTTTCATCCGTTAGCCGGCGTGGTGCGGGTCAGTCCCGGAGAAACTCGCTGGGTTTGGCCCCTGCATTCGCCCGTATCGCGCCTCGTCCGTGTAGTCGATGCCGAAGGACATCCTCGGGAGCACGCCCTCGTCCGCTTCGGGAAGACCTCCGTGCCTCTCGCGACTACCGGCCGCCGCGGCCTCGCGACGGTAACCCTTCCGGCCGGCGACTGGCACCTCGAGGTGTTGGACACCTCCGGCGAACGCGGCGCTTGGTCAGGAAGTGTCGAGAGTGCCAGTGAGGAGGTCCTGGAGATCCGCCTCGGCGGAACTGTTGTGTTCCGGGGCAACGCGCAGGACGCGCGCGGGCAGGCTCTTCCAGGGGTTGTCGTTTGGCTGGCTGAGGAGCCAGCCATCGCCACCAGCTCTGACGCCCTCGGGAGATTCCGGCTTTCTGTTCCGCGGGCGCCGGCGGGCATGACACTGTGTCTGGCTTCTCCCTGGCAATCGCAGCGGACTGTACCCCTGCGATTCTCGAGTGATTCCGAGACAGACCTCGGGAACGTCGTCCTCGAAGGCGCCCCGCATCTGGAGGGCGAAGAGCGCGGCGGGCTGCGGGGGCAGCTGATGGACGAGGCAGGGAGCATGATCGCCGGCGCCGTGGTGGAGGCTTATCCGGCGGCGCAGATTCCGGCGGTCGCCCAGCGGCTCGCCGGCCGGCCGCGGAGCTCGCCCCCGCGCGCGGTTGCGAACGCCTCCGGGAGCTTCGAGCTCGCTGGGATCGAAGAGCCTGGCGAGCTGCTCGTGGTGGTCGTGGCCCCCGGCCTCGCCCCGGCGCTGCTCGCTCCCGTCGAGCTCTTCCACGAGCATGATGTCGCCGACCTCGGCGTGGTGACGGTCGCGGCGGGGCGCACGCTTTCCGGCCGCGTGCGGGAGAGCGACGGCACGCCCGTGGCCGGGGCCCGGGTGCAGGTCTCGGTCGAGCTCACCGCCGGCACTCGGGCCGAGTCCTCGATCGCCGGCGCACGCGCCGAGTCCGCGGCCGAGGCGGCTCCGGCCTCGATCTCGTGTTCGCCCGCGGCTACCGCGTACGGGGGACGGTCACCGACCCCGCCGGCGTCCCGATCGAGGGCGCGACGGTCGCCCCCGAAGCCGCACCTTCCGACGCTTCGACTCCCCCGGCCCTCTTCGCGGAGCGGACCGCGGCGGACGGGTGGTTCGAGCTCGCGTCGCTCCCCTGCGCCACGCGTGCGGTGCGCGTCGCGGCCCCCGGCCGCTTCGTGCACTCCGAGCCCCTTCCCGCCGTCCCCTGCGGCGCCGAGATCGAGCTCCACCTCGTCCTCGAACCCGGCTCGCGCCTGGCGGGGAGCGTGCGCTCGGAGGAGGGGGCTCCACTCGCGGGGGCCTCGGTGTGGCTCCGGGGCCGCTCCAGCCGGAGCCGCGACGACGGCAGCTTCGAGGTGGACCTCCCGGCGCCCGGCCCGAATCCGGTCCGCGTGCAACACCCCGGCTGCGAGCCTCTCGAAACGGTGGTGGTCGCGGTCCCGGGCGAGGTTGTACCCGCCGCCTTCGCGCTGCGCTGCCCGGCGTCGCGCTGACCCACCGCCTGCCCGCCTCCCGGCGCTCGGCCAGGGGTTCCTGTCCGCAGCCGGCGCCGACGCCACACCCGCGATGGCGGCGGCGATCGCCGCCCGCCGCGCCGCCACCACCGCCGCCCCGGTGGCCGGCGCCTCGTCGTAGCGCGCCGGGGTTACAGCGTTTCCCGCCAGGCGGCGAGAGCGTCGGGGAAGGGGCCCAGCGCGCGTTCGAAGAGGCCGAGCGACCAGGCGATGGCGAGGCCGAAGTTGGTGACCGGCACGCCGGCCGCGCGGGCGCGGGCCTGGCGGGAGATCATCTCGCGGCGGTTGAGCATGCAGCCGCCGCAGTGGATCACCAGGCGGTAGGTGGCGAGGTCGGCGGGCCAGTCGCGCCCCTGGAAGTGGGTGGTCGCGAGCGGGCCGCCGACCCGCTCGGCGAGCCAGGCGGGGATCTTCACCCGCGCGATGTCCTCCTCGATCGGGTGGTGCGAGCAGGCGTCGACGATGAGCACCCGGTCGCCGGGGCGGAGGCTTTCGATCGCTGCGGCGCCCCGGACCATCTCCGCGAGATCCCCCTTCGCCCGGGCGAGCAGGATCGAGAAGGAGGTCAGCGGCACCTCCGGCGGCGTCTGGTCGGCCACCCGGCGGAACGCCTGGGAGTCGGTGACGACGAGCGCCGGCGGCTCGCGGAGCGCCGCGAGCGCGGCGCCGAGCGCCTCGTCCTTGACCACGAGACACCAGGCGTCGTGATCGAGCAGGTCGCGGATCGCCTGGACCTGCGGAAGGATCAGCCGCCCCTTCGGGGCCTCCTTGTCGATCGGGACCACGAGGACGACCGCCTCGCCCGGCCGGACGAGGTCGCCCACGAGCGCCTGCGGGCGGAGGAGCTCGCCGGGCACCGCGGCCACGATCGCCGCGCGCAGGTCGTCGATCCCCGCACCGGTGACCGCCGCGGTGCGGACCACCGGCAGACCGCGCGCCGCGAGCCGGGCCGCGAGCGCCTCGTCGGGCGGCTCGCGGTCGCACTGGTTGAAGACGACGATCACCGGGGTGCCGCGCTCGGCGAAGCCGGCGACGACCTCCTCTTCGAGATCGCCCCAGGCGCCGCCGGTGACCACGAGCAGGGCGAGGTCGGTGCGCTCCACCACCCGGCGGCTGCGCCCGGTCCGCTCGGCGCCGAGCGTGCCGGCGTCGTCGAGGCCGGCGGTGTCGATGAAGAGCACCGGCCCGAGCGGCAGCAGCTCGAACGCCTTCTCCACCGGATCGGTCGTGGTGCCGGCCACCGGCGAGACGATCGCCACCTCCTGGCCGGCCAGCGCGTTGAGGAGCGACGACTTGCCGACGTTGCGCCGGCCGAAGAGGCCGATCTGCAGCCGCAGGCCCCGGGGGGTCGCCTTCATGCCGCGGCCTCGCTCCCGCTCCCGGTCCCGCGCCGCCTCAGAAGAAGAGGTCGCGATCGTCGGTGGTGCGGATCCGGTCGAGGCGCGAGACGAGCTCGCGCTTCAGCGCGTCGTCGGGGAGCTTAGCGAGCTCCTCGGCGATGATCCGCTCGCCCGCGGCACGGGTCTCCTCCGAGCCGTAGTCGACGAGGTACTCGAGCAGCGTGGTGAGCGCGTTCGGGGTGCAGAACCGCTTGATGAAGCCGGGGATGGCGAACTCCATGAAGTGCTCGCCGGTGCGCCCGAGCCGGTAGCAGGCGGTGCAGAAGCTCGGCACGTGCCCGTCGACGACCAGCTCGCGCATCACCTCGTCGAGGCTGCGGACGTCGCCGATCGTGAACTGCTCGCGCTCCATGCACTGGGTGTCGCCGGCCTCGGTGTAGCCGCCGAGCTCGATCCGGGTGCCGGCGTCGATCTGCGAGACCCCGAAGGAGAGCGCCTGACGGCGGAGCGCCGCGTCCTCGCGCGCGGTGAGGATCATCCCGGTGTACGGCACCGAGAGGCGGAGGATCGCGATCAGCCGCAGGAAGTCGCGGTCGGCCACCTGCCACTGCTCGTCGAGCTGCACGCCGGAGGCCGGGCGCAGGCGGGGGAAGGAGATCGTGTGCGGTCCCACCCCGTAGAACTCCTGGAGGAAGAGGGCGTGACGCACCAGCCCGAGCACCTCGAAGCGCCAGTCGTAGAGGCCGAAGAGGGCGCCGATGCCGACGTCGTCGAGCCCCGCCTCCATCGCGCGGCTGAGGGCGTCGAGCCGCCAGAGGTAATCCCCCTTGGCGGTCAGGCGCGGGTGGACCTGGGCGTAGGTCGGGTGGTGGTAGGTCTCCTGGAAGACCTGGTAGGTGCCGATCCCGGCCTCCTTGACGATCTCGTACCCCTCCTTGTCGAGCGGGGCGGCGTTGATGTTCACCCGCCGGATCTCGCCGTGGCCGACCTTCACGCCGTAGACGGTCCGCACCGCCTCGGCGATGAACTCCGCGTTGTACTTCGGGTGCTCGCCGAAGACGAGGATCAGCCGCTTCTGCCCCTTCTCCTCGAGCGCCGTCACCTGGCGGCGGATCTCCTCGAGCTCGAGGGTGCGGCGCACCGCGTCGGGGTTCGAGCGCCGGAAGCCGCAGTAGGCGCAGTCGTTGATGCACTCGCTGCCGATGTAGAGCGGCGCGAAGAGGACGATCCGGTTGCCGTAAACCGTCTCCTTGAGGGTGCGCGCGGCGGCGAAGATCTCCTCGACCAGCTCCGGATCGTCGGCGAGCAGGAGGTCGGCGGTCTCCTCCACCGCGAGCGCCTGCTTGTCGAGGCTCTTGGCCACGAGGTCGCGCACCCGGCGGCTGTCGGGCCTCGGGCGTTCGAGCAGCGCGGTGAGCTGCGCGTCGTCGATGAAGTCGGTGGCGGTGGCGCTCAGTTTGCGGCTCATCTCGTTTCCTCGAAGGACGTCGCGGCGGCGTGTCGGCGCCGGTGGACGAGCGCGTCGCCGCGCCCCTCGCCGGCGCTCCGGCCGAGCGTGCCGAGGCGTTCCCGTAACCAGCGGCCGTACGCCTCGGCGGTCTCGCCGCGGCCGGCCTTGCCGGGGTAGATCTCGTAGGCCGCCCGGTAGGCGGCGGGGGTCACGTTGGGCATCACCACGTTCGCGCCGCAGGCGAGCCCGCGGTCGCGGCCGTGCTGCGGATCGATCGTCGCCAGCGCGGTGGTGCTCGGGATGTTCGACTCCGGGCAGAGGAGGCGCGTGAGCGCCACCGCCTTGAGCGTCGTCGTCTCGTCGTTGGGCACCTGCTCGCCGCGGGGCAGCGGCCGGGGCTGGTCTCCCGTCACCTCCTCGCCGAGCGCCACCCGCCCGAGCGGCGTCGCGGGGTGCGGGAGGAACGGGCCGATCCCGATCATGTCGAGATCGAGGGTGCGGAAGGCGAGCAGATCGTCGGCAAGGTCGTCCCACGACTGGCTCGGGATCCCGACCATGATGCCGCTGCCCACCTCGTAGCCGAGCTCGCGCAGGCGGGCGAGCTGCGCGAAGCGGTCCGAGCGCCGGGTGCCGAGCGGCGGATGGATCCGGTCGAAGAGCTCCCGGTTCGCGGTCTCGAAGCGCAGGAGATACCGGTCCGCGCCGGCCTCCCGCCAGAGCGCGAGCTCCTCGTCACGCCGCTCGCCGAGGCTCAGCGTCACGGCGAGCGGGGTCTCCGTCCGGATCCGGCGGATCACCGCGGCGATCCACGGCCCGGTGAGGCCGAAATCCTCGCCGCCCTGCAGGACGAGGGTGCCGTAGCCGAGGCGCACGGTGAGCCGGGCGGCATCGAGGATCTCCTCGGCGCTCATCCGGTAGCGCGGGATCCCTTCGCGGCCGCAGGCGATGCCGCAGTAGGTGCAGCGCCGCACGCAGTGGTTCGAGATCTCGACGAGCCCGCGGAGGTGGACGGCGTCGCCCACCCGTTCGCGCCGCACCCGGTCGGCGCGCTCCCAGAGCGGGGCGAGCGCCGCTTCCCCGTCGGTGCGGAGCCAGTCGAGAACCTCGGCGCGGGTGATCACTCCGGCTCGGTCTCCTGGGCTTCCGGGCTGTGGGCGGCGATCTCCACCGTGAAGGTACTGCCGACGCCCGGGCTGCTCTCGACCGTGACCTCGCCGCCGTTGAGGTGGGCGAGCTTGCGCACCACCGAGAGGCCGAGGCCGCTGCCCGGGATGTTCCGGGTCTTCTCGTTCTTGATCCGCACGAACTCGTGGAAGAGGCGCGCCGTCTCCTCGGGGGTCATCCCGATGCCGGTGTCGGCGACCTCGATCCGGACCCGCTCGCCGCCGGTGAGCCGCACCGTGACCGTGCCGCCGTCGCGGTTGTACTTCACGGCGTTGGTGAGCAGGTTGTTGAAGAGGATCTCCATCTCCGCCCGGTCGGCGACCATCGGTACCGGCTCGGGCGCGTGGAGCGTGACCGCGATGCCGCGCCGCTCCGCCTCGGGCTGGACCGACTCGATCGCCGCGCGGGCCACGTCGGCGAGCTCGAGCGGCACGAGCTCGCGCCGCTTCTGGCCCGATTCGATCCGGGTGAGGTCGAGCAGGTCGGTGATCAGCTTGCGCATCCCGCCGATCCGCACGAGGCTCCGGTCGACGGCCTTCTTGTAGACGGCCGGATCGCTCCCCGTGCCGGGATCCTGGAGCAGGTAGAGGTACCCCTCGATGGCGGCGAGCGGCGCCTTGAGCTCGTGGACGATCACCGAGAGGAGCTGGAAGCGGACCTGCCGTTTCTCCTGCGCGAGCCGCCGGGTCTCGCGGGTCAGCAGCAGGTGGCGGGTGGTCTTGCTCACCACCGAGCGCAGCTCGTCGGGGGTGAACGGCTTGGCCAGGAAGTCGTAGGCCCCCCGCTTGGTCGCCACCACCGCGTTCTCCAGCGTGGCGTAGGCGGTCATCATCACGGTGAGGAAGGAGACCGGCGGCTGCTTCTCGGCGAGGATCCCGAGCAGCTCGACGCCCGACATCCCGGGCAGCTTGTGGTCGAGCAGCACGATGTCGGGCGGGGAGGCCTCGATCCGCGCGAGCCCCTCCTCGGCGCTGCCCGCCTCCTCGATCGCGAAGCCGTACTCCCCCTCGATGTCGGGGAGGCGCAGGGTGTAGCGGGAGAGCGCGCGGGAGACCGCGGCGCGCATGGCCGCTTCGTCTTCGACCATCAGTACGCGCAGCGTCTCCATGGCGCTCACTCCGGCAGCAGGCGGGCGATCTCGCGGCGCAGCTGCTCGGGGCGGACCGGCTTGCTCAGCAGGGCGTCGACCCGCATCCAGCCCGACTCGCTCGCGGCGGCGCTGGCGAAGTCGAGCCCGGTCTCCGACGCCACCGCGGTGATCATGATCACCGGCACCGGCGGCTGCCGCTTCTTGAGCCGGTAGGCGAGCGTGAACCCGCCGTCGACGTGCTCCATCATCAGGTCGATCACCGCGAGGTCCGGGTTCAGATCCTCGAGAGTCCGCCGGGCCGCTTCTTCGCCATCGGCCGTCACCACGTTGTATCCCGCGGCCTCCAGCTGCAGGCTCATCTGCTCCCGGAAATCCTCGTCGTCGTCGACCACCAGGATGGTCTTCTGCGCTCCGCTCATCGCTCCTCTCCTCGAAAAATCCTCAGCCACCCGCCGCCGCGATGGCGGCGGCGGGGGCAGCCGCGAGCTGTCCCTCGCGCGGCGCGTCGCTGTTTTCCCGGCGCCGGGCCGGCAGGGTCACCGTGAACTTCGTACCCGTCGGGCCGGCCTGCGGATCGCTGTTCGACTCGACCCGGATGTCGCCCCGGTGCATCTTGACGATGCCGTAGGTGACGGCGAGCCCGAGCCCCGTGCCCTCGCCCGCGCGCTTCGTCGTGAAGAACGGGGTGAAGATCTTGCTCCGGTTCTCCGGCGGGATGCCGACCCCGGTGTCCTCGACCTCGAGGCGCAGCTCGCCGTTCTCGCCGCGGGAGGTGATCTGCAGGCGGCCGCCGCCGGCCATCGCGGCGCCGGCGTTGCTGATCAGGTTGATCAGCACCTGCGCCACCTGGTCGCCGTCGACCTCCGCGTGCGGATCGCCGATGTGATCGGTGGAGACCTCGATCTCCCCCGGCAGCGCGGCGGCGCGCACGGCCCGGGTGACGAGATCGCGGATGTCGAGCCGCGCGAGGACCACCTTGTTCTCGCGGGCGAAGTCGAGCAGCCCGGAGACGATCCGCTTCGCCCGGTCGGTCTGCTCGACGATCGTCGCGAGGTCCTCGCGCAGCGGCGACTCCGCCGACGTCTCCTCGAGCAGCATGTGGGTGTACATCAGGACCACGCCGAGGGGGTTGTTCACCTCGTGGGCGATCCCCGCGGCGAGCTGGCCCATCGAGGCGAGCTTCTCGCTGTGCACGAGCGCCTCCTGGGCGCTCGCGAGCGCGGAGTGCGAGACCGCGAGCTCCTGCACCGCGTGCCGCAGCTCCTCGATGGTGTACGGGAGACACATCTCGCTCTCGGCGAGCCCCTCGTAGATCGCGATCGCATGCTCCCGGCAGGTGTCGTAGCCGCAGGCGCCGCAGTTGAGCTCGTCCTCGGGGCGCAGCTTGCCGAGGCGGGCCAGCAGGGCCTTCACCTCGGTCTCCGACGGCTCGGGCAGGCGCTTGTCGTCGGGCGCGAAGCCGCGATGGAGGTCGAGGGCGTCGAGCTCGCGCATCGCCGCCTCGTACTCGCCGCGATCCCGCCCGGCGAGATCGGCGCGCACCCGGCGCGAGACGTGGGTGCGGCGGCTGAAGAGGGGCGCCTCGGTCGTCATCCCGGGGCCCATGATGCACCCAGTGCAGCAGAGGACCTCGAGCAGCCGCGCCTCGAGCTCGCCGCTCTGGAAGTCCCGGATCGCCTCCCGGAACTCCACCCGCCCCGCCGCCGAGACCACCTCGGCGCGGAGCAGGTCGTCGGGGATCCCGGCCGCCTCGAGCATGCCGCGGGTGATCGGGAAGAGCGCCCCGGCCCCGGCGTGCGGCGGATCGAAATCCTCCCGCTCGGCGTCGGCCGGATCGGGGGTCACCCCGTTCTCGGCGAAGAACTCCCGGAGCTCCTCGAAGGTGAGGACGCAGTCGATCTCGCCCTGCACCTGGTCGGCGATCGCCTCCTCCTTCTTCGCGAGGCAGGGGCCGACGAAGAGGATCCGGACCCGGTGATCGAGCCGGGCGCGGAGCGCCCGCGCGGTGGCGATCATCGGCGAGACGATCGGCGCGAGCAGCGGCACCAGGTCCGAGTAGAACCGCTCCACGTAGCTCGTCACCGCCGGGCAGGTGGTGGCGATGAACCGGTCCCCGGGCCGGTCGGCGAGCAGCCGGGTGTACTCCCGGGCCACGAGGTCGGCCCCGAAGCCGACCTCGTGGACTCCGGCGAAACCGAGGCGCCGCAGCATCCCCACGAGCTCGCCGGGCGAGAGGTCCGGGAACTCCGCCGGGTAGCTCGGCGCCACGCAGACCAGCGTCGGCGTGCGCCCGGCGAGCAGCCGCCGGGCGCCGTCGAGGCAGGAGAGCATCTGCTTGGCGTGCTGCGAGCAGACCCGTACGCAGTTGCCGCAGCCGATGCACCGCTCGCGCATGACCTCGGCCTGGCGCTGGCTGATCCGGATCGCCCGCGCCGGGCACTCGCGCACGCAGGTGTAGCAGACCCGGCATCGCTCCGGGATCGTGCTCACCAGCTGCAGCTTGACGGTCTCGCTCATCGCTCGCGGCTACCGCGTCCCGTCAGCGCACGACCTCGCGCGCCTCGTAGTGGGTGTGGAGGAGGTGGTGGCTGAGCTCGCCGAGCGGTTCGCCGAGGAACTCCCGGTAGAGCCGCTGCACCGACTCGTTGCCGTGGGAGGTGCGCACCGGCCCGTCGCGGTCGATCGCGTAGAGCGCCTGCATCCGCGCCTTGACCGCCTCGAGCGGCACCCGCAGCGTCTGGCCGCCGCCGGCGATGCAGCCGCCGGGGCAGGTCATGACCTCGATGAAGTGCAGGTCCTTGCGGCCGGCCCGCACCTCGTCGAGCAGCTTGCGGGCGTTGCCGAGCCCGCTCGCCACCGCGGCGCCGATCTTCATGCCGTTGATCTCGAGGCTGACCTCCTTGACGCCGTCGAGACCGCGGACCGCCTGCACCTTGAGCTCCTCGAGCTCCTTGCCGGTGATCAGGAAGTAGGCGGTGCGGATCGCCGCCTCCATGACGCCGCCGCTCGCGCCGAAGAGCTTGCCGGCGGTGCTCCGCTCGCCGAACGGCTGGTCGGCCTCCTCCGGCTCGAGCTTCTGCAGGTCGAGGCCGCGCATCCGGATGAGGCGCGCGAGCTCGCGGGTGGTGAGCACCGCGTCCACGTCGGCCATCCCGTCGCGGCTCAGCTCGGGGCGTCCGACCTCGAACTTCTTGGCGGTGCACGGCATGATCGAGACGGTGAAGACCTTCTCCGGCTTCACGCCCTGGCGCTCAGCGTACCAGGCCTTGACGAGGCTGCCGAGCATCGCCTGCGGGCTCTTGCAGGTCGAGAGGTTGGGGATGAAGTCCGGGTGCGACTGCTCGACCCACTTGATCCAGCCCGGCGAGCAGCTCGTCATCATTGGCAGCGCGCCGCCGTTCTGGATCCGGTGCACCAGCTCGCTCGCCTCTTCCATGATCGTCAGGTCGGCGGCGAACGAGGTCTCGAAGACCCGGTCGAAGCCGATCTGGCGCAGCGCCGCGGTCAGGGTGTCGTTCACGTCGACGCCGTACCGCACCCCGAACTCCTCGCCGATCGTCACCGAGACCGCCGGCGCGTGCTGCACGACCGTGAAGACCTCCGGATCGGCGAGCGCCGCGAGCACCTGCGGAAGGCTGTTCGGCTCGGCGAGCGCGCCGGTCGGGCAGACCATGATGCACTGGCCGCAGTTGATGCAGCTCGAGACGTTGAGCCCCTGATCGAAGGCGGTGCCGACGATCGTGCGGCTGCCGCGGCCGTTGAAGTCGATGCAGCCGACCCCCTGGACCTCCTCGCAGACCCGCACGCACTTGCCGCAGAGGATGCACTTGGCCGGATCGCGGGTCACCGACGGGCTCGAGGTGTCGAGCCGGTAGTCGAGCTTCGAGCCGAAGTAGCGGCGGCCGCGCACCCCGAGCTCGGCGGCGAGCTCGCGCAGGTCGCAGTCGGCGTTGCGCACGCAGTAGAGGCAGTCGTCCGGGTGGTTGGAGAGCAGCAGCTCGACGATCACCTTCCGGGCCTCGACGGCGCGCTGGGAGTGCGTCTCGATGCGCATCCCGTCGGCGGCCGGGAAGGCGCAGCTCGGCACGAGGCCGCGCTGGCCCTCGATCTCGACGACGCACATCCGGCAGGCACCGGTGGGCGTCAGGTGCGCGAGGTGGCAGAGGGTGGGGATCCGGATCCCCGCCCGCTCGCAGGCGTCGAGGACGGTGTCGCCCTGGCGGGCCTGGACCGGGCGGCCGTTGACTTGCAGGGTGAGCACGATCTCTTCCCTCCTAGGCGACCAGCACCGCGTCGAACTTGCAGACCTCGACGCAGGTGCCGCAGCCGATGCACTTGTCGGCGATGATGGTGTGGGGCTGGCGCGGCGAACCGATGATCGCGCCCGTCGGGCAGCGCTTGAGGCAGATGCTGCAGCCCCGGCACTTGTCGGGATCGATCCAGAGCTGGCGCAGCTCGGCGCAGACGCCGGCCCGGCAGTGGCGCTCGAAGATGTGCTCCTCGTACTCCTCCTGGAACCAGCGCAGGGTGGCGAGCACCGGGTTCGGCGCGGTCTGGCCGAGACCGCAGAGGCTGGTGTCCTGGATCACGCGCGCGAGCCGCTGCAGGTGGATGACCCCCTGGAAGCGCTCGAGGGCCGTCTTGCCCTGCTCGCGGCCGCGGGAGCGGGTGATCGCCTGCAGGATCTCGAGCATGTGGCGAGTCCCCTCACGGCAGGGGATGCACTTGCCGCAGCTCTCGCGCTGGATGAAGTCCATGAAGAACTTCGCGACGTCGACCATGCAGGTGCGCTCGTCCATCACCACGAGGCCGCCGGAGCCCATCATGGCGCCGACGCCCTTGAGCGTCTCGTAGTCGACCTGGGTGTCGAGCCGCGACTCGGGCACGCAGCCGCCGGAGGGGCCGCCGATCTGGACGGCCTTGAAGGCCCGCCCGCCGGGGATCCCGCCGCCGATCGCGAAGACGATGTCGCGCAGCGTCGTGCCCATCGCCACCTCGACGAGACCGGTGCGGGCGATGGTGCCCGAGAGCGCGAAGACCTTCGTCCCCTTGCTGTTCTCGGTGCCGACGCTGCCGAACCACTCCGGCCCGCGGTCGAGGATCGCGGGGACGTTGGCGAGCGTCTCGACGTTGTTGATGATCGTCGGCTTGCCGAACAGGCCGCGCGCCGCCGGGAACGGCGGGCGGGGGCGCGGCATGCCGCGCCGCCCCTCGATCGAGTGGATGAGCGCGGTCTCCTCGCCGCAGACGAACGCCCCGGCGCCCATCTTGAGGACGATCTCGAGGCTGAAGCCGCTGTCGAGGATGTTGTCGCCGAGCAGGCCGTAGGCGCGCGCGGCGGCGATCGCCCGGCGCAGCCGGGTGATGGCGAGCGGGTACTCGGCGCGGATGTAGACGTACGCCTTCGTGGCGCCGATCGCGTAGGCGGCGATCGCCATCCCCTCGAGGAGACGGTGCGGATCGCCCTCGATCACCGCGCGGTCCATGAACGCGCCGGGGTCGCCCTCGTCGGCGTTGCAGACGAGGTAGCGCTGATCGGCGGGGGTGCGCAGCGCGAAACCCCACTTGCGGCCGGTCAGGAAGCCGCCGCCGCCCCGCCCGCGCAGGCCGCTCTCCTCGACCGTCTTGACGACCTCCTCGGGCGTCCGGTCGCGCAGCGCCCGCGCCAGGGCGCGGTAGCCGCCGCGGGCGAGGTACTCCTCGATCGAGTCCGGATTCGCGATCCCGCAGTTGGCGAGCACCCAGCGGGTCTGCGGCGCGAAGAAGGGGTGCTCGTCGAGGTAGGGCAGATCGGGCCACGGCTCGCCGCCCTCGCCCCGCAGCTGACCGAGGAGCAGTTCGCGCGGCACCTCGCCGTTGAAGAGGCTGGTCAGCAGCGGCTCGACGGCCTCCTCGGTGACCCGGCTGAAGCTCAGGCGGGCACGGCCGGGCAGCTGCACGTCGACGAGCGGCTCGTAGGAGCAGATGCCGATGCAGCCGACCTCGACGATCTCCGCCTCGTGACTATGCTCGTGGAGCCAGGCGCGGACCGCGCGCAGCGTCTTGGCGGCGCCGGCGCCGAGCCCGCAGGTGCCGGTTCCGACGTAGACCACCGCGTTGCCGCCGGTCAGGCGCATCGCCGCCTCGCGCCGCGCGGTGAGCTTGGCGGCGCAGGCGTCATCTTCGTGGCAGAGCGGGCCGGACTCGAGACAGGCGACGAGATCGCGGCAGGGACGCTCCGGGGAGTGGAAGCAGCGATCGCAGCAGCGGGGGAATGCCGCGGCGTTGAGGGCGAGGGTCTCAGGCACGGGCGGCCTCCTTCTGGCGGAAGCTCTCGAGGATCGCCGGCACGCCTTCGGGGGTGACGCCGGCGAAGAAAGCGCCGTTGATCGAGATCACGGGAGCGAGCCCGCAGGCGCCGATGCAGGCGACCACGTCGACGCTGAACATCCCGTCCCGCGTCGTCTGGCCGGGGCGGATCTGGAGCTCGTCGCAGATCGCCTCGAGCACCGCCGCCGAGCCCTTCACGTGACAGGCGGTGCCGCGGCAGACGAGGATCTGGTTGCGGCCCGGGGGCTGGAAGCGGAACTGGTTGTAGAAGGTCGCGACCCCGTAGACCTTGCTCGTCGGCAGGTCGAGGTGGCGGCTCACGCGAACGATCGCCTCCTGCGGCAGGTAGCCGCACGCCTCCTGCACCTCCTGCAGGATCGGGATCAGCGCCTCCCGCCGGGCCCCTTTCCAGGGCGCGAGAAGCTCGTCGATACGGGTTCCGGTTTCAACCGGCACGCTGCTCATCCTTCCTCCTCCCACCGCCCACGAGGGCGCGGGCGAAGTACGCCGCGCGCTCCATCGAGGTCGTGATGTCCATCTCCTCGACAAAGGTGCGCGCCGGGAGCCGCAACGGCACCGGCGCGAAGTTGAGAAAGCCGGCGATCCCGGCTTCGACCATGCGGTCGGCCACCTCCTGGGCGGCCTCGGCGGGCACGGTGAGCACTCCCACCGTGATCCCCTGCTCGCGCACCACCTCGCCGAGCTCGGCGAGCGGCCAGACCCGGCAGCCGTGGATCACCCGGCCGGTCTTCTCCGGATCGATGTCGAAAGCCGCCACGAGGCGCAGGTGCGGACGCCGGGTCGTGAAGTAGTTGAGCAGCGCCCGACCGAGCTGACCGACGCCGACGAGCACGGCCCGCTGCCCCTCCGGAGCGTCGAGCTGGCGGCCGATCGCGCCGATCAGCTGCTCGACGTCGTAACCCCGGACCGGGCTGCCGGCGAAGCCGATCGTCATCAGGTCGCGCCGCACATGGGCCGCCGACGTCCCGCAGAGAGCCGCGAGCGTGTGGGAGTGGATCGTCGGCGGGCTGTCGAGCGGCAGGGCCTGGAGCTGGCGCCGGTAGAGGCTCAGGCGCGAGACCTGCGGCTCGGAGAGGAGCCGCAGGTTCGCCTGCCTGCGGCGAGGCGCCGTCTCCACGAGGGGAACCCCCATGCCGGAAGGGCTCAACGGCGCCTCCTGCGGGTCCGGTCCAGCCATAGCTGTGAATCGAGTAACGCTGTGATCCCGTTCACAACTGAATGATCTGCCCTGCCATCCCGGGAGTCAACCGCCGGGAAAGGTGGTTTTGTCACCCACCCGAACGGGTGGCATCAGGGTGCCAGGCGATTTTCAGTCAAAAGGAACCGGCACCCGATCCGATGCCGGCCGGGTGCCAGGCGACTTCCCCGAGGTGGGTGCCGAGAACAGGTGCCAGCCGCTTGTCCGGCGCTGCCGGGCAGGCCCGGGGGCGGCTACTCCGCCGGGGTCGGGCTGGCCGGCGGGGGCGCCGGGGTGAGGACGATCACCACGTCCTCCGGGCGCACCCAGCCGAGCTCTTCCCGTGCCAGCCGTTCGAGGGTGAGCGGATCGTCACGCAGCCGGCCGATCCGCTCGCGCAGGAGCGCCACCCGCTCCTCGGCCGCCGCCACCCGTGCCGCGAGAGCCCGCTCCCGCGCCCGCGCCGCCTGGAGGTCACGCCAGCCGCTCGCCATCCCGCTCCCGAGCAGCAGGAGCAGGACGACGAGCACCACCGCCCAGAGGGCGCGGCGCGAACGTCCCGCGGGGGCGGCGGGCGGCGGGGTCACTTCGGGGCGCGAGCGAAGGCGGCCGCTCCGGGGTAGACGGCCGCCTCGCCGAGCTCCTCCTCGATGCGCAGCAGACGGTTGTACTTCGCCACGCGGTCACTGCGGCAGGGGGCACCGGTCTTGATCTGCCCGGCGCGGGTCGCCACCGCGAGGTCGGCGATCGTGGTGTCCTCGGTCTCTCCCGAGCGGTGGCTGATGACGTTCGCCCAGCCGCTGCGCTTGGCGAGGTCGACCGCCGCGAGGGTCTCCGAGAGCGTACCGATCTGGTTGAGCTTCACGAGGAGGGCGTTGGCCGCCCGCTCGGCGATGCCGCGGCGCAGGATCTCGGGGTTGGTGACGAAGATGTCGTCGCCGACGAGCTGCACCCGGCCGCCGAGCTCGGCGGTGAGGAGCTTCCAGCCGCGCCAGTCGCCCTCGGCGAGGCCGTCCTCGATCGAGATCAGCGGGTACGCCTCGATCCACTCCCGGTAGAGCGCGATCATCTGCTCGGAGGTGATGCCGGTGCGCCCCTCGCCGGCGAGCGCGTAGGTGACGGTGCCGTCCGGCCCTGCCTCGCCGAGCTCGCTCGCCGCCACGTCGAGCGCGAGGGCGATCTGCGCGCCCGGCTCGTAGCCGGCGAGCCGGATCCCCTCCACGAGCAGGTCGAGCGCCTCGCGGTTGCTCGCGAGGTTCGGGGCGAAGCCCCCTTCGTCGCCCACCGCGGTGGCGAGGCCGCGCTTCTTGAGCACGCCCTTGAGCGCATGGTAGGTCTCGACCCCGGCGCGCAGCGCCTCGGAGTAGGTCTCGAAGCCGAGCGGCACGAGCATGAACTCCTGGATGTCGACCGAGTTGTCGGCGTGGGCGCCACCGTTGAGCACGTTGAGCAGCGGCACCGGCAGCACGACCGCGCCGGGACCACCCAGGTAGGTGTAGAGCGGCAGGTCGGCGTTGGCCGCCGCCGCCTTGGCCACCGCCAGCGAGCAGCCGAGCAGCGCGTTGGCGCCGAGCTTCGACTTCGCCGGCGTGCCGTCGAGCGCGATCATCGCGCCGTCGATGAGCGCCTGCTCCCGCGCGTCCATCCCCTCGAGCTCGGGCGCGATCACCTCCTCGACGTGCTCGACGGCCCGCAGCACCCCCTTGCCGCCGAACCGCTCGTCCTTGTCGCGCAGCTCGAGCGCCTCGCGGGTGCCCGTGGAGGCCCCGGATGGCACCGCCGCCGTCCCCACCGCGCCGCTCTCGAGCAGACAGTCCACCTCCAGCGTCGGGTTGCCTCGTGAGTCGAGGATCTCCCGCGCCACGATCTCTTCAATCGCGTACATGGTTTCCTCCCGCGCGCGCCCGTCCGGCCGCGCCATCGATCGTGACAAGGGTATGCGTTGCGGCGCGGGACGACAAGCCGTTCCGGCGCGAACCGCCGGAACGGGGCCGGCTCCGGACGTGCCGGGAGCCTCGCCGGGCTCCATCGCCGGCGCGCCATGTGATAGACACCACCCTCGGATCTGGCCACGAGGAGCCCCGATGCCCACCTTCGCCCTCTCCCTGCCCACCGCGATCCCCAGCCTCCTCACCCCCATCGCCAGCGCCGGCGCCTCGCTCGGCGCCGCCCTGTCGGTCTGGTCGGTGCTGCCGTTCGCGGCGACGCTGCTGGCCATCGCCGTGCTCCCGCTCTTCATCCCGCACTGGTGGGAGAGCAACCGGAACAAGGGGATCGTCGCCGCCCTCCTGGCGGTGCCGTTCGCCATCTGGCTCCTCCTCAACCACGGTGTGCCGGCGCAGCACGCGCTGCTCGAGGCGGCGCTCGACTACGGCTCGTTCATCGCGCTGCTCGGGGCGCTGTTCGTCATCTCGGGCGGGATCCACGTCCGGGGTTCGCTCGCCGGCTCACCGCTGTCGAACTCGGTGATCATGGCGATCGGCGCCGCGCTCGCGAACCTGATCGGCACCACCGGTGCCTCGATGGTCCTGATCCGGCCGCTGCTGCGGGCCAACGAGAAGCGCCGCCGCCGGACCCACATCGTCGTCTTCTTCATCTTCGTGGTCTCCAACTGCGGCGGTCTGCTCACCCCGCTCGGCGACCCGCCGCTCTTCCTCGGCTTCCTCAAGGGGGTGCCGTTCGAGTGGACGCTGCGCCTCTGGAAGGAGTGGCTCCTCGTCAACGGCCTGCTGATCGTCCTCTTCAACGTCATCGACCAGCTCGTGCTCTCCCGCGAGGAGAAGGCGGTCAAGGGCGAGGCGCTGCTCGAGGAGGTGCTCGAGCACGAGCCGCTGCGCATCGACGGCTGGCACAACTTCTTCTACCTCATCGGGATCGTGCTCGTGATCATCGCCAAGGGGCAGGCGTGGGGCACCGCGCCGGCGCCCTGGCCGTTCGGGGTGCAGGAGGGCCTCATGGCGGCGCTCGCGCTCGCCTCCTACTTCACCACCCGCCGTGAGGTCTACACGGCCAACCGGTTCGGCTTCTCGCCGATCATCGAGGTCGCGGTCCTCTTCGCCGGGATCTTCACCACGATGACCGCGCCGCTGCAGATCCTCAACGCCCGCGGCGGCGAGCTCGGCATCGCCATGCCCTGGCAGTACTTCTGGGCGACCGGCATGCTCTCGAGCTTCCTCGACAACGCCCCGACCTACCTGACCTTCGCCGCCACCGCGGCCGGACAGGCCGGGGTCGCGGCCACCGGCGCCACCTATCTCGCCGAGTTCCTGGCCAGGGGACCGGAGGCGGTGGCGGTGCTCACCGCGATCTCCTGCGGCGCGGTCATGATGGGCGCCAACACCTACATCGGCAACGGCCCCAACTTCATGGTCAAGGCGATCGCCGAGGAGAACGGGGTGCCGATGCCCTCGTTCGTCGGCTACATGGGCTGGTCGGCCGCGATCCTGCTGCCGATCTTCGCCGTCGTCACCCTGATCTTCTTCCGCTGAGACCCGGCCCCGGCCGCAGTCCGGCTTTGACTTCTCCCGGCGGGGATGGGATACTCAGCGGCCCCGGGGCTTCCCCGGAGCTCTTTGACGCGGGGTGGAGCAGTCCGGTAGCTCGTTGGGCTCATAACCCAAAGGTCGCAGGTTCAAATCCTGCCCCCGCAACCATCCTGCACGCCGCCGGGCCGGGAAACTCTCCCGGCCCGGCGTTTTCTAGGGCGAGTCCGGCTCCGGGGCGAGTCGCGCGAAGCGCACCGCGTAGAAGAGGAGCGCCGCGGCGAGCGCGGCAGAGAGCCAGAACGGGGCGCCCGGCGAGAGGTGCTGGAAGGTGGCGCCGCCCCACATCGGCCCGACCATCCGGGCGATGCCGCCGAACGCCTGCTGCACCCCGAGCGTCTGCCCCACCTCCCCGGCCGCGGCGACCCGCGAGACGAGCGAGGTGGTCACGGGGAAGAGCAGAGCGGTGCCGATCGGGATCAGGATCACGACGACGGCGAGCAGCCCGAGGCCGGGGACGAACGGCAGCAGCGCGAAGCCGAGGCCGAGCGTGGTGAGCCCGAGGCGCAGCACCCGGACCTCGCTCCAGCGCGCGACCGCCGGCCCGAGCACGAGCCCCCGCATGACGAGCGAGATGGCGCCGAGGTAGGTGTAGACGTAGCCGATCGTCTGCTCGGTGATGCCGAAGCGCGCCTGCAGGAAGAGCGCGAGCACGGCGTTCATCGCCATGTACGCCATCATCCCGCCGGCGTAGACGAGGATCAGCGCCGAGGCCGCCCGCCGCGGGTGCGCCACGACCGTCGCCATCATCCGCCAGACCGGCCGGACCGCCGGCGCCATCGCTGGCGCGGCGGGGCGGGGCGGCTCGCCGAGGAAGCGGAAGCCGAAGGCGGCGTTGACGAGGCAGAGGCCCGCGGCGACGAGGCCGGGCACCGCCGGCCCCCGGGCCGCGGCGAGCGAGCCGACGAGCGGGCCGAGCATCACCCCGGCGCTCGTGGCCGCGGTGAGCCAGCCGAGCGCCCCGGCCCGCTCGGTGGGCGGCACGCTGTCGCTCACGTACGCCTGCACCACCCCGGTCGTCCCGCTCCCCATCCCCTGCACGAGGCGGGAGAGGAAGAGGATCCCGAGCAGTCCCCGGGGCGCGAGCACCGCCGCTGCCTGTTCGGAGCAGGCGAGCGCGAAGAGCAGGTGCGCGAGCACCGAGACGAGCAGCCCGCCGAGGATCGTCGGCCGCCGCCCGACGCGGTCGGAGAGCCGTCCCCAGAGCGGCGCGGTCGCGAGCTGGGCCACCGCGAACGCCGAGACCATCAGCCCGACCGCGATCGCGTCGCCGCCGAGCCGGGTGGCGTAGAACGGCAGGAGCGGCAGCACCACGAGGAAGCCGACCATCTCCACGAAGGCCGTGGCCATCAGCACCGAGAGGCGGGCGAGCGCCGCCCGCCGGTTCATCGTTCGCGCTCCCGGCCGAAGAGGAGGAAGGCGACCGCCGAGGCGACGGCGAGCAGCACCCCGTAGACCGCCGCCACCCCGGTCTCCTGGAGGCGCAGCGAGGAGAGGATCTCGATCGAGATCGGCCGCGTCTCGTAGGTGTAGAGGATCACCGAGAGGACGAAGTCGCCGAGCGCAGCGAGGAAGGCGAGGCTCGCCCCCGCCGCCACCGCCGGCGCGATCGCCGGCAGGGTGACGCGGGCGAAGCGCCGCCAGGGGCTCGCCCCGAGCACCGCCGCGGCCTCGTCGAGGGCGGGATCGAGGCGGCGGAACGCGGCGAGCGACGCCTGCCCGGTGAGCGGCAGCGCCCGGGCCGTGTAGGCGAGCGGCAGGAGCCAGGGGGTGCCGACGAGCAGGAAGCGCAGCGCGCGGGGCTCGTGCACCGCCCAGGTGGTGGCGAGCGCGAAGGCGAAGGCGGTGCCCGGGATCGCCCAGGGGATCGCGATCAGCCATTCGAGCAGCCCCCCGAGCCGCCGCCCGGCGCTCTGGGCGGCGCGCGCGGCGCCGAGCCCGAGGGCGACCGCCAGCCCGGTCGCCGCCGCCGCCATCCAGAGCGAGTTGACGATCGGCCGGAGCCGTTCGGCGCCCGCACCGAGCTCGCGGTAGTTGGCGAGCGAGAGGACCGGCGGCAGCGCCTCGGTCGTCCAGGTCGCCGGCGGCACGAAGGAGAGCAGGAGGAGCGTCAGGTGCGGGGCGAGGAGCAGCAGCGCCGCCCCCCAGCCCGCCACCGCCGCCGCGAGCCGCGCGAGCGGCCGCCGCGCCCGGCGCGGCGCGGGGGGCGTGCCGTGCTGGGTGTGGGCGAGATCACGCCGGCGCTCGAGCCGCCGCGCCAGCGCGAGCCCGGCGAACGCCACCACCACGAGCAGCGCGGTCTCCGCTTCGGCGTGGACGAGGTCGCCGTTCTGCTTGCTCGCGAGGATCTGGGTCGTCATCACCCGGAACGAACCGCCGAAGAGGTACGGCGCCGAGAACGAGCCGAGCGCGGTCATGAAGACGAGCACCGCCGCCCCGGCGAGCGCCGGCGAGAGGAGCGGCAGCCCGACCCGCCAGAAGGTGCGCCACCGCCCCGCGCCGAGCGCCGCCGCCGCTTCGGCGAGCGCGCCATCCTCCCGCTGGAGCGCGGCCCGGGTGAAGAGGTAGAAGTAGACGTACATCGAGCCGGCGTGGACGAAGAGGATCGCCGCCGCGCCGCTGAAGCGCCAGGGGGCGCCGGTGAGCCCGAGGAGCGCCTGCACCGCGCGCGCCGCGAGCCCGCTCTCGCCGTAGAGGTAGAGGAAGGCGATCACGCCCACGAGCGGCGGCAGCGCCACCGGCAGCGCGAGCAGCGCGGCGAGCAGCCGCCGGCCCGGGATCTCGAGCCGGGTGACGAGGAGCGCGAGCGGCACCCCGATCGCCGCCGCCAGCGCCACCGAGGCGAGCGAGATCCAGAGGCTGCGCAGGAGGGCGGCGAGCTCGGCCGGTTCGCGGATCAGATCGCCGAGCGCCGCGAACGCCGGCTCGCCCGGTGCCCCGCGTACCGCGGCGGCGAGCGTCACCGCGAGCGGGTAGCCGACCAGCCAGGCGAGCAGGAGCGCGAGCCCCGCGGCGAGCCAGAGGCGCCGGCGCCGCATCAGCCCTCGCGCGGGAAGAGGCGCGGGGCCGCCGCTTCGGAGGCGAACGCCACCCCGACCCGCTCCCCCTCGCTCGCCGCCCGCGCCCCCATGAGCACCTCGACCTCACCGCCCCGGTCGAGCGCCACCGCGTAGTAGGTGCCGAGCCCCGCGAAGCGGCGGTCGGCGATCCGGCCGGGAAGGGTGGCCGGGGTCCCTTCGGGGCGCAGCTGGAGCCCTTCGGGGCGCACCACCGCCACCACCGCGGTGCCGGGAGCGAGCTGTTCGGGCGAGACGCCCCCGATCTCGAGCCCCTCCGGCTCGTCGAGGCGCACCCAGTGGTGGAACCCCTCGACCGCCGTGACCAGCCCCGGCAGGAGGCTCGCGCGGCCGATGAAACGGGCCACGAAGAGCGTCGCGGGATCGCGGTAGAGCTCCTCCGGCCGCCCCACCTGGGCGAGCCGCCCGGCATGGAGCACCGCCACCCGGTCGCCCAGGTCGAACGCCTCCTCCTGCTCGTGGGTCACGAGCAGGGTGGTGATGCCGACCTCGCGGATCGTCCGCTTCAGCTGCCGCCGGGTCCGCTCGCGGAGCGCCGGATCGAGGTTCGAGAGCGGCTCGTCGAGCAGGAGCACCCGCGGCGCGGGGGCGAGCGCGCGGGCGAGCGCCACCCGCTGCTGCTGGCCGCCGGAGAGCGCCGCGATCCGCCGCTTCTCGAACCCCTCGAGACCGACCCGCGCGAGGCACTCGGCGACCCGGTGGGCGACGTCGGCCTTCGGCAGGCCGCGCCCTTCGAGGCCGAACGCCACGTTCCCGCCGACCGTCAGGTGCGGGAAGAGGGCGTAATGCTGGAAGACCATCCCCACCCCGCGCCGGGCGGGCGGCAGCCCCGAGACCTCCTGGCCGGCGACGACGATCCGCCCGGCATCGGGCTGCTCGAAGCCGGCGAGCAGGCGGAGCAGCGTCGTCTTGCCGCTCCCCGACGGGCCGAGGAGCGCGAGGATCTCCCCCTGGGCGACCCCGAGCGTGACGTCGGCGAGCACCTCGAGGCTGCCGAAGCGCTTGTCGAGCCCCTCGAGGCGGACGTGATCGCTCACCGGCCCGCCGCCTCGCCGCGGCCGCGCACGCTCCGGTCCCAGCGCGCCATCCAGCCGGCGATCTCCCGGGCGGCGAGCGTCTCGTCGTAGACCGCGGGCCGCATCGCGGCGAGAGCGTCGCGCGCCCACTCCGGGAGCCGCTCGGGGGGCAGGTCGGTGCGTGCCGGGATCCGGAACGCCTGTTCGGCGGCGAGCGTGAGCGCCTCCTCGCTTCCGGCCCACTCGAGGAACGCCACCGCCGCCTCGCGGTGCGGCGCGCCGGCGACGAGACCGATCGCATCGTCGATCACCGGCGTGCCGGAGGTCGCGAAGCGGAAGCCGAACGGCGCCCCGCGCTGCCGCTCGAGGAGCGTGTCGGTCAGCTCCCAGATCGTGAGTGCCCCCTCGCCCCGCCGCAGCTTCTCGTGCAGGAGCGCCGGGTTGGCGACGTACTCCTTCGTCTGCGCGTCGAGCCGCAGGAGCCAGTCGAAGCCCGCATCGGGGCTGCCGGTTTCGGCCACCGCGCGCGCGAGCACCATGCCGAAGAAGGTCCGCAGCACCCCCGAGGCGATCGGATCGCGGATCAGGAGCCGCCCCCGGAAGCGGGAATCGAGCAGCTCTTCCCAGTCGGCCGGCGCCTCGTCGGCGGCGAGCAGGCTCTCGTTGTAGACGAGCACCGGCAGCGTCCGGTAGACGCCGTGGTAGCGCTGCCCGGGGCCGCGGGCGGAGTCCGGGAGGGCGCCGGCCCAGCTCGGCTCGCAGGCGGCGAGCAGGCCGTCGGCGGCGCCGCGGGCGAAGATCGTGTCCGGCCCGCCGAACCAGATGTCGGCCTGCGGGTTGGCACGCTCCGAACGGAGCCGGTCGTAGACCTCCTGCGAGCCCATGTCGAGCCAACGGACGTCGATCTCCGGGTGCGCCGCCTCGTAGGTCTTTTCGAGGAGCACGAGCAGATCGCGCCCGTGCGGCGAATAGACGACCACCGGCGTGCGCCCGTCGCCGCCACAGCCGGCGGCGAGGGAGAGCACGACGAGAAGAAAACCGGAGGAGAGGAGTCGGTTGCGCATCGGATCCCTTGGGAACCGGCCGATCTTATGCGACCGGCGGCGGCGCGGCCGCTCAGAACGGCGCGCGCAGGTCGAGGAAGTCGAAGCGGCGGAAATCGGCGTCGCGGGTGTAGAGGGTCGTCACCCCGTGCTGGTAGAGGATCGCCGCCAGATGGGCATCGGGTACGAGGTTGCCGCGCATCGCCTGCGCGCCCGTGATCCGTTCGTAGACGGCGAAGAAACCCTCCTTCTCGGCCAGTGGACGCACTTGTGGGAGAGCGAGGAGGGCGCGGACGTTGGCCACCGCCTCCCGTGGGGAGAGGGGTCTGGCGAAGATCGACGGGTGGGTGGCGATGCGCAGATAGCCCATGAGGGTCGGCCAGGCGAGGCAGAGGAGCTCGGGGCGGGCCGTCTGCCGTTCGAGGAAGGCGAGCGCCGCGGCATGCTCGGGAGCGTCCGTGTTCGACGCCAGGAGGAGGACGTTCAGGTCGAGCGCGCAGCTCATTCGCCCTCGGCTACCTGCTCGAGCGGGCGATCGAGAGCGGCGTACAGCGCCTCCTTGTCCCCGAGATCGATTCGGGCGCCCATCGATCGCGCGGTCCAGACCAGCCGGGCGGGTTCCTCGCGCCCGGCCCGGCGCTCGGCGAGCGCCCGCGCCAGAAGCTCCGAGGCGAGCTCGCCGAGCGGACGCCCCTCGCGCAGCTGAAGCCGCTTGAGCTCGGCGAGGACGGGATCGGCCAGGTTGAGGGTCGTGCGGGCCATGATGCGTGATGCTATACCATGGCGCATCTGATGTCGAAAGCCGAGCTGGAGGCCTACTCGCCCGGCCTGGTCCGGGCGCAGGACGAGAGGGGAGACCGCGACGGCCACGAGCCGCGGCCGGCGCCGGAACTGCGATACGGTGACGCGAAGCACGCGGCCCGACCGGGCTCACGACGGCCAGGGAGCAGCTGATGCACGAGATGGACGAGATCGAGATCGACCGCCCCGAGGGAGATGGCAGCGGGATCGAGCCGCCCGCCGAGCCGCCGCGTGGCGGTGGCGGGACGCTCGTCGTCGCGCTCCTCCTCTTCGCGCTGATCGCCGCCGGCGGCTGGTGGCTGCTGCGGCGGCCGACGCCGGCGCCGGTCGCGCCCCCGGAGGCCACCCCGGCACCCGCGGCCGCCGAGAGCGAACCGCCCCCGCCGCCCGCACCCGCCGACCCGCCGCTCGTCCTGCCGCCGCTCGCTGCGAGCGCCGCGCTCGTGCGCGAGCTCGCCGCCCGCCTCTCCTCGCATCCGCAGCTCGCCGCCTGGCTCCTGCCCGACGAGCTCGTGCGCCGCGCGGCGGCGGCGCTCGTCAACGTGGCCGAAGGGGAGAGCCCCGCCAGCCATCTCGACTTCCTCGCCCCCGCGGGGCGGTTCGCGGTCGTCGAACGGGGCGGGGAGATCCGGCTCGACCCGGCTTCCTACCGGCGCTACGACCTGCTCACCGACCTCTTCGTCTCGCTCGACACCGAGGGGACCGCCCGGCTCTACCGGCAGCTCCGCCCCCTCTGCGACGAGGCGATCCGCGAGCTCGGCTACCCCGGCGGCCGCTGCGACGACTTCCTCGCCCGCGCCACCGGCCGCCTCCTGCGGGTCCCGCACCTCGACCCGCCGCCCGCGCTCACCCCGCGCGTGGTCAGCTACGCCTACGCCGACCCCGAGCTCGAAGCGCTCTCTCCGGCCGCGCGCCACCTCCTGCGCTGCGGCCCCGACAACAGCCACCGGATCCAGGAGAAGCTGCGGGCCCTCGCCGCGGCCGTGCCGGTCACGCCGCGCTGATCCGGAAGGGCCGGGGGGGCCGGCGCCGGCCCGTTCAGCTCGGGTCGGGCGGCCCGCCGAGCGCGAGGAGGTTGACGAAGAGCCGCACCGCGCCGGGGACGCCGGCCGGGAGCTGGCGGAAGAGGGCGAGGCCGGTGTAGACGTACGTCCCCGCACCCACCGGCGCGACGAGGAGCCCCCCGAGCTGCTCGGGCTCGCCGGGATCCCGAAGGGCGAGGAGCGGCCGGTAGGCGGGGTCGAAGGTGTGCGGCAGGTAGAGCGCCCGCTCCTGCACCCACCCCTCCCAGTCGGCCTCCCCGAGGCGGTTCGGGCGGGTGAAGACCGGATGCTCGGGCGCGAGCAGGCGGACCGGCGAGCTCTCGTCGGTCACCCGGTCGTGCGGGCGGGCGAGGGTGAGCGGAAACGGTGCGAAGTCGCCGTTGAAGTACGGGTACTGCTGATACTGCACGAGGAGGAGCCCGCCGGCGCGCGCGTAGTCGAGCAGCCGCGGGTTGGCCCGGGCGAGCGCCGGCTCGGTCTCGTAGGCGCGCGGGCCGATGACGATCGCGGCGTAGCCGCCGAGATCGCCGGTCTCGAGAGCGGCCGGTCCCAGCCGCTCGACCGGGATCCCCACCGCCGCGAGCACCTCGGGCACCTGATCGAGCGCTCCCACCACGTAGCCGATCCGCCCGAGCCCGTCAGGCAGGGCGAGCGGGAAGGCCGGCGCCGTCACCGCGGCCGGCTGCGGCCAGGAGCGCGGGCGGACGTGGGGGTGCTCGATGAGCGGCAGCGCCTCCCCGTACCGCCGCCCCTCGCTCTCCGCCGAAAGGCGCCAGCCGATCCGCTCCCGGCCGGGGCAGCCAGGCAGGAGGAGCTCGCTCACGCTCTCCCCCCGCGCCTCCCCGATCGCGAACGGCTGGGTGACGGTGGCCACTCCCGGGCAGTCGGGCTCGGCCCGGAGCGTGCCCGCGACCGGGCCCGGCGCGTGCGAGCGGAGGCGCACCCGTACCCGGCCCGCCGCCTGCGCGGGCCGCGGCAGGAGGAGCACCGCGGGTGCGACCGCAACCTCCACCGGCGGCACGACGCGCAGCGGCCGGCGGATCTCTCCCAGCGCCTGATCGCGCTCGCGGTGGACGACCTCGCGGGTGAGGGTCACCGGCCGGCCGGCGAGCTGCAGGTCAAGGCGCACGGTGAGCGGCGGCGGGCCGAACGCCTCGCCCCGGATCGCCTCGGGCACCTCGTCCCAGTCGTAGAGATCTCCCGCGAGCGGGCGGCGCAGGAAGTAGGGAGCGGTCGGCGCCGCCCCGGGCGGCACGGCGAGCGTCGTCTCGAAACGGGCGAGCTCGCCGGGGGCGACCGCGCGGCCGCCGAGCGGTGCGGGCGGCGTGAACCCCGCCGTCTCCCAGCCGATCCCCGCGACCGTGACCGGCTCCTTGCCGGCGTTCCAGAAGCTCACCGCGAGCGGCACCTCGGCGCCCGGGAGCAGCTCCTCGCTCCCGGCGGTGGCGTCGAAGGCGAGGCCCGCCGCCACCGCGAGCGCCTCGCCGGCGATGGCGAGCTTCTCTTCGACGAGCGCCCGCGCCGCGGCGGCGCCGGGGCCGGGGCTCGCCGCGAGCGCCTCGGCGGCCGCGGCGAGCTCGGCGTGGAGCCCGGCGAGCGGCCCGAGCAGCCCGTCGATCGCGTCCGGCCGGAGCCGGGCGCGCAGCCGGCGCGCGGTCGCCTCCACCCGCGCGAGGCGCGGGGCGACGGCGGCGGCGAGCGGCTCCGGCGCGAGCGCGGCGATCGCCGCAAGATCGGTCTCCACCCCCGCGAAGAGGTCGTCCGCCGGCGCTTGCGAGCCGCCTTCGAGCCAGATCCAGCGGCCGTCGCGGGGGCCGAGGTCGAGCAGCTGTCCCATGTCCTGCGAGCGGTGCTGGCTGCGCGCCGCGCCGGCGATCTGGAGCAGCGAGCGGCCGCTCCACGGGTCGAGGCGGCCGAGCGGGTAGCGCGCCGCCGGGGAGTCGCGGTCGAACCAGCCGGAGCGCCAGAGGCTCGTGACCTCCCAGCGGGGCGCCGCCGGCGGCGCGGCCGCGCGCCACCCCTCCGGGTCACGGGAGCGGCGGAACGCCTCCGCCGCCACCCAGCCGGCGGCCTGGTGCTGGCCGTGGCCGGCCCGCTCGTCGGCGGGGAAGACGCTCACGATCACCTGCGGCCGGAAGCGGGCGACGATGCGGAGCGTGTCGGCGAGCAGCTCGGCGCGCGGCCAGCGCGCGAAGGTCTCCGCCGCCGAACGGGTGAAGCCGAAATCGCGGGCCCGGGTGAAGTACTGCCGCCCGCCGTCCCGCGCGCGCGCGGCGAGGAGCTCTTCGCTGCGCAGGAGCCCGAGCCCCACCCCGAGCTCGCCGCCGATCAGGTTCTGCCCCCCTTCGCCGCGGGAGAGGGAGAGGTACGCCGCCTCGCCCCCCATCCCCCGCGCCACGGCCACCAGCGCCGCTCCATCCTCGTCGTCCGGGTGGGCGCCGATGACGAGGAGCCGGCGGTGGGTGGAGAGCTTCGCGAGCGCGTGGTCGAGCGCCGGCAGCCCCCCGTTGCCGGCCGGCGTGAGCGCCGGCGGCAGGAGGGTGGGCGGGGCGGCGGGAAGCGCACCGCCCCCGGCAACGAATCCGAGACCGACGAAGAGGAGCGAGAGGAGCAGCGATGAACCGCACCGGACGGGGCGCTGCGAGTCTAGGCGAGGCCGTGACATGGCGCGCCATTCTAGCCGCCACTTCCGCGCGGGGCGGGGGTATGCTCCGGCCACCATGACCACCGCGCTCTCTGCATTCGCGCTCCGCGACGCGTTTCGCCGCTGGGGCTATCTCCAGGCCGCCCTCGACCCCCTCCAACGCCTCCAGCCGCTCCCGGTGCCCGAGCTCGACGAGGCGGGGCCGGAGGCCGACGCGTGGCGGCGCATCTACTGCGGCGCGATCGGCGCGGAGTTCATGCACCTGCTCGACCGGGAGCGCCGGGAGTGGATCGCGGCGCGGCTGGAGGCGGAGCCCGCCCCCGTCGACCGGCGGCGGATCCACGACGCGCTGCTCCGCGCCGAGATGCTCGAACAGGTCCTCCAGGAGCGGTACCTCGGCAACAAGCGCTTCTCGATCGAAGGGGTCGCGGCCCTCATCCCGCTGCTCCACGAGGTCCTCGACGCCGGCGCCGCCGCGGCGGTGGAGTACGCGGTGCTCGCGATGAGCCATCGCGGCCGCCTGAACGTGATCGCCCAGGTGGTCGGCCGCAGCCCGGTCGAGATCTTCGCCGGCTTCGAGGACGTCGACCCGAAGAGCATCCTCGGCGCCGGCGACGTGAAGTACCACCTCGGCGCCACGGGGCTCCATCTCACCCCCGGCGGGCGCACGGTGCGAATCCATCTCGCCTCGAACCCGAGCCACCTCGAGGTGATCGCGCCGGTGGCGCTCGGCCGCTGCCGGGCCAAGCTCGAGCGGCTCGGCGACCCCACCGGACGGCGGGTGCTGCCGGTCGTCATGCACGGCGACTCGGCGTTCGTCGGCCAGGGGGTGACCGCCGAGACGCTGAACCTCGCCGCCGTGGACGGCTTCGCGGTCGGCGGCACGGTGCACGTGATCGTCAACAACTGGATCGGCTTCACCACCGAGCCGCACGCCTACAACAGCACGCGTTTCGCGAGCGACGCCGCCCGCCGGCTGCCGATCCCGATCTTCCACGTCAACGCCGAAGATCCCGACGCGGTGGTGCGGGTGGCGCGGATCGCCACCGACTACCGCTCCACCTTCGGCTCCGACGTCGTCGTGGATCTGATCGGCTACCGCCGGTACGGCCACAGCGAGATCGACGACCCGACGATCACCCAGCCGCTGCTCTACCAGCGGATCCGCGCCACGCCGCCGCTCTACCGGAGCTATGCCGAGCGGGCCGGCCTCTCCCCCGAGGAGACCGAAGCCGCGGCCGGCCGGGTCCGGGCCGAGCTGATCGCCGCCCAGGAGGAGGCGGGCCGGCTGACGACGATCCCGCTGCTGCGCGAGCTGCCCGGCTACTGGGGAGCGTACCGGGGCGGCTGCTTCGATCCGGCGCTCGAGGTCGCGACCGGAGTGCCCGCCGCGACCCTGGCCGAGCTCGGCGAGGGGCTCACCCGCGTGCCCGACGGCTTCCACGTCCATCCGAAAGTTGCGAAGCTCCTCGAAGAGCGGCGACAGATGGCGCGCGGCGAGCGGCCGCTCGACTTCGGCGGCGCCGAGGCGCTCGCCTTCGCCACGCTGGTGGCGGCCGGCACGCCGGTGCGGATGAGCGGCCAGGACAGCCGCCGCGGTACCTTCGCCCAGCGCCACGCGGTCCTCATCGACGTCGAGACCGGCGCCGAACACACGCCGCTCGCCCATCTGACGCCCGGACAGGCGCGCTTCGAGGTCTACGACTCGCCCCTCTCCGAGCTCGCGGTGCTCGGCTTCGAGTACGGCTTCTCCCGGGACGCTCCGGAGACGCTGGTGCTCTGGGAGGCGCAGTTCGGCGACTTCGCCAACGGCGCGCAGATCCTCATCGATCAGTTCATCGCCGCCGGCGAGGACAAGTGGGGGCTGCTCTCCGGCCTCGTCCTGCTCCTCCCGCACGGCTACGAGGGGCAGGGACCGGAGCACTCCTCGGCGCGGATCGAGCGGTACCTGCAGCTCGCGGCCGAGGAGAACATGACGATCGCCCAGCCCTCCACCGCCGCGCAGTACTTCCACCTGCTGCGGCGGCAGGCGCTGCGCCCCTGGCGCAAGCCGCTCGTGCTCTTCACGCCGAAGAGCATGCTCCGGCACCCCCGCGCCGCCTCGCCGCTCGCCGAGCTCACGCAGCCGCGTTTCGCCGAGCTGCTCGGCGATCCGGAGGCGGGGGCGGCGACCCGGCGAGTGCTCCTCGCCTCGGGCAAGATCCTCCACGAGCTGCGCGCCGAGCGGGCGCGGCGCGGCGCCCCGGCGGAGATCGCGATCCTCGGCCTCGAACAGCTCTACCCGTTCCCGGCCGCGGCGCTCGCCGCCGAGCTCGCCCGGCTGTCCGCCGCCCGCGAGCTCGTCTGGGTTCAGGAGGAGCCGGGGAACATGGGGGCGCTCGCCTACGTGCTCCCGCTGCTCGAACAGGCCGCCGGCGGCCGGGCCGTGCGCTCGGTCAAGCGCTCACCCTCGGCGAGCCCGGCCACCGGCTCGGCCAAGGCCCACGCGATCGAGCAGCGGGCGCTCCTCCAGCTCGCCTTCGCCTGAGGGCGGCTCCGCCCCGCCCTCAGCCGGCCAGGCGCCGGTTCACCTCGGCCCAGGAGACGACGTTCCAGAAGGCGTCGATGTAGTCGGCGCGCCGGTTCTGGAACTTCAGGTAGTAGGCGTGCTCCCAGACGTCGAGGCCGAGCAGCGGCCGGCGGCCCTCGGCGAGCGGCGTGTCCTGATTCGGGGTGGCGTGCACGAGCAGGCCATCCTTCCCCACGCTCAGCCACGCCCAGCCGGAGCCGAAGACCCCGAGCGCCGCCGCGCGGAACCGCTCCCGGAAGGTGTCGAAGCTGCCGAAGGCGCCCCGGATCGCGTCGGCCACGGCGCCGGTCGGCGCCCCGCCCGCCCCCGGCGCGAGCTCGGTCCAGAAGAGCGAGTGGTTGAAGTGGCCGCCCCCGTGGTTGCGCACCGCCGTCCGGACCGCCTCGGGGACCTGGTCGAGCCCGGCGAGAAGGGTTTCGAGCGACCTGCCGGCGAGCTCCGGAGCCTTCTCGATCGCCGCGTTCAGACCGTTGACGTACGCCTGATGGTGCCGATCGTGGTGGATCGTCATCGTCAGCTCGTCGAGGTGCGGCTCGAGCGCCGCGGCCGGGTAGGGCAGCGGCGGGAGCGTGAACGGCTCCTTCGCCGCCGGGGCGGGCGGCGCCGGAGTCTGGCCGGAGGCCAGGCGGGGGGCGGCGGCCACGGCGAGGGTGCCGAGGCCGAGGGTGGTGAGCATCTGCCGGCGGGTCAGCGGCATCGTGGGTCTCCTCGGGATCGGGATTCGGTCCGGGGCGGTCTCTCCGCTCCGGACACCGGGGATCTCCCGCCAGCCGGCGCGGCCGGCGCGCAGGAAGATCCCCGGCGACTGCGGTGGCCCGGGCCTCAGTCGAGGACGAACGTGAGGCGGAGGATCACCTGGTACTCGACGATCTTATCTCCCTCGATCTTCACCTTCTGCTCGCTCACCCACGCCCCCTTGAGGCCGTGGAGGGTCTGCGAGGCGCGGGCGACCCCCTTCTTGATCGCATCCTCGAAGCTGACGGGCGACGTGCTGCTGATCTCGGTGATCTTGGCGACGGTCATGGGGCCTCCTCACGGGATCCGGCCGCGCGGGAGTGCGCGGGCACCCCCACCATGCCCGCCCGTGCCCGCGCTGTCAAACCCGGCCGTATTCAGCTCCCCGGCGGCGCCTCAGGGGGCCTTGCCGCTCCAGCGGCTTGTGTCGCCGCTCTCGAAGCCGTCGGCGAAAAGGTCGTCGAGCTCGGGATCGACGAAGCCGCGCACGACGATGTCGTCCACCCACCAGCCGTTGCGCTGGACCGAGCCGTCCGAGGTGAGGCGGAAGCGGAACCGCGCCGTGGCCACCCCTTCGAGCTGGGGCAGCGGCAGCGTCACCGTCTGCCAGGTCGTGGCGTTGCCCGAGAAGCGCGCGACCTCGCTCCAGGCGCCACCCGTCGAGATCTCGACGCGGCAGAAGTCCCACCCCGACTCGGTGTCGTACCGCTGCGCGTAGACGAGCTCGACCCCGTGCGCCGCGGAGAGATCGAGCACCGGCGAGGTGAGCGAGGTGTCGGCGTAGTTGCCGTAGTTGGTCCCCGGGCTGTCGGTCCAGGAGTGGGTCGGGCTGTGCGCCGCCTCGGTGGTGATCGCCCAGGGCGTCTGCGCCGTCCAGCCGGTATTTCCCTGCTCGACGTCGTCGGCGAAGAAGGTGACGATCGGAGTCAGCGCGAACTCCTCGACATGGACCTGGGAGGAGCCGAGCACCACCCCCGTGACGGTGGCGGGCACGTGCTCCGGAGCGCTCGCCCGCAGATCCCAGGTCCCCTCGGGCACCTGCAGCTCGTAGGCGCCGGTCACCGGGTCGGTCGCGGTCGAGAACGGCCCGGCGACGACGGTCGCCGCGAGCCCGGCGTGGCTCACCGCGTCGCGCACATGGCCCGTGACGACCGGCGCGGTCATCGGATCGATCACCCAGAGGAAGACCGCCGAAACCGCCCCGGCGCTGCCCGCGGCATCGGTCCCCTGCAGGTAGAGGGTGTGCCGGCCCGGCGCGAGCCCGGTGGTGTCCACGTTCGCGCTCACCGCCTCGACCTTCTGGTCGAAGAGGCCGTCGACGGCCGCAAGCGGCCGGGCCACCGCTCCGGGCCGCCAGGGCGGGGTGTCGAGGTAGTAGCTGCCGGCGGCGATCACCTGCGTCGGCTCCACCCCGTTCACGGTCGAGAAGCGGGTGTCGTCGAGGGTGGCGGTGAGAACCACCGTCTCGCCGGGGGCGATGACGGCGGGCGTCACCCCGGGCGCGACGACGTCGGGGCCGGCCGGAGTCAGGTACCGGGTGCGGGCGACCTTCGCCGCATAGCGCAGCGCTGGCAGGTTGTCGGGCAGGATCGTCTGCTCGAAGACCGAGCACGACTGGAAGAAGGCGGTTCCGAGCTCGAAGGTGTAGGCGGCGATCCCGAGGTCGCCGTAGGCGAAATCGTCGGTCGAGCCGTCGGTCGGGTAGAGGCCGACCGACTGGTCGGGCTCGTAGCCGTTGAACCAGGCGAACTTCCGGCCGAGCGTCTGCAGGGCGGTGCCGTTGGGCGCCGCCGAATAGGTGTACCCCCAGGGCCAGAGGACGAGCTCGCTGTAGCTGTGCAGGTCGATGTAGAGACCGGTCGCGTCGGCCGGTGCCGGATCGGAGGGCAGCGGTCCGCGCTGGTCGGGGAAGATCGTGCGCATGTACGCCTGGATCGCCATCGTCTCCGGTTCGGAGGCGGGAGCGGCGCCGCGGTAGGTGTCGTCGCAGGGGTTCGTGCTCGAACCGCCGCAGCAACCCCATTTGAACTCGAAGTTCCGGTTCAGGTCGGCGCCCCGGCTGTTCGAGGCCGGCCCGCAGTAGTTCCCGTTCGTGTTCTTCCGCCAGGAGAGACCCGTCTCGGCCTGCTTGCGCCCGTCGGGGTTCGCCTGGATCAGCAGGTGGATCTCGTGCTCGTCGAGCAGCCAGGTGGCGTCGGCGTCGGTGCCGTAGCCGGCCACGAGCTCCTCGGCGAAGCGCAGGCCGAGCTCGACGGTAGTGTACTCCCGGGCGTGGATCGCCCCGTGGAGGAAGAAACGGGGCTTCGGTCCCGGGATCGCCTGGTTGGTCAGCACCAGGACGAGCAGGTCGTAGCCGGGCGCGCCGCCGGGCGTCGCCTTCTCCCAGCTGTCGCCGATGTCGACGAGCGCCGCGAGGTCGGGCCGGGCGGCGACGAGCGCCGCGGCCGCCGCATAGCTCTCCTCCACGGTGCGGTAACAGGGGTAGCCGGGGATCCCGCCCGCCTGGGTGCCGGCGGCGGCGAGCCGTTCGGCGGCGCGCATCGCCGCGGTCGTCTCCTCCTCCACCTCGACGCGGTAGCCGCGCGCGCGGAGCCACTCGATCCCCTCCCGGTCGTCGACGTGGAGGCGGATCGTCCCGCTCTTCCGCTCCACCCCGAAATCACCGAACCGCTCGAGGATCTCGGTCCGTTCGGCGTCGGGCACGAGGTAGACCCGGACCATCCAGGGGCCGGAGCCGGCGAACGGATCATTCGCGCTGGCGGCGACCGGCAGACAGAGGAGGAGTACCGCGGTCAGGGCCGCGGTGAGGAGAAGGGCAGGTGTGCGCATGCGAGGAGTCCGGATCGCGGCGGCGGACACCGGCCGCCGGAAAGCCCCCGAATCCTACTCCCGTTGCACCGCCGCCGTCCCGGTTGCCGGCCGCAGGCCGAGCGTCGCCAGCGCGGCAGCCACCCGCGGCCGGGGCGGATCGAGGTGGAGCTCGACCCCGCGCGGCTCGCGGTGGGCGGTGGCGGCAGTGCGGTGGCGCTCGAACTCCCGCCCCCGCTCGCCCGGCGGCAGGGCGACGATCCGGCGCAGCGCCGCGTCGTCGGCCGCCACGTCGTAGAACGGGGTGAGGGCGGCGAGCAGCACCTCTTCGTCGCTGCGGCCGGCGGTCGCGATCGCGAGCCGTGACGGCGCGGGGGGGCCGAGGTCGGCGGCCAGCGCGCCGGCGGAAGCGAGCCCGCAGGCCGCGCAGGTCGCTTCGTAGATCCGCCGCACCGCCGCCGCCTTGCCGTCGAGCGAGTGGCCGGCGAGATGCGGGGTGGCGAGCGCCGCGGCGGCGACCACCGCCGGCGCGACCTCCGGCTCCCCCTCGAAGACGTCGAGCACCGGGATGATCCGGTCGCCCGCGGCGAGGAGCGCGGCGCTGTCGACGACCGCCCCGCGGGCGCTGTTGACAAGGAGCGTCCCCGGGGCGAGCGCGGCGAGCGCGGGCGCGCCGACGAGGTGCCAGGTCGGGTCGGCGCCGCCCCGCGCGAGCGGCACGTGAAGGGTGAGCAGCTCCGCACGGGGCAGCAGCTCGGCGAGCGGCAGGAAATCCCGCGTCCCCTCCGCCCGCGCCCGCGGCGGGTCGCACCGGAGGACCTCGCAGCCGAGGGCGCGGGCGAACGCCTCCACCCGGCGGCCGACATGGCCGACCCCGACGACCCCGACCCGGCGGCCGGCGAGCGGCCGCCCCTCGCGCCGCGCCACCGTCGCGACGGCCGCCGCCCACCAGAGCGCCACCGCTCCGGCGTTGGCTCCCGGCGCGGCCGCCCAGGCGATCCCCTGCGCGTCGAGCCAGGCGGTGTCGAGGTGGTCGGTGCCGCTCGTCACGGTGCCGACGAACCGCACCGGGGTGCCCGCGAGCAGCGCCGCGTCCACCCGCACCGTGGTCCGCACCCAGAGCGCATCGGCCGCCGCGAGGGCGGCGCGGTCGATCTCCCGGCCGGGGAGCGTGCTCACCTCGCCGTGCGGGGCGAGCAGCGCGGCGGCGAACGGGATCTCGGCATCGACGACGAAACGCATGCGCGGCCTCCGCCGGGACCCTACCGGGCCTCCGGGAACGGAACAAGGCGGGGAGCCCACCCCTTCCGGTAGCGACAAGATCATGCCGCAGTGCGACAATCAGGTATTCAGACTCGGACGCCGGGACCCGGCGGCGGGGCCCGGAGGAGGAGAGCCGATGGCCAGTCCGCTCCAGATCCGTGACCACCTGCAGGAGTCGTACGCCGACGTCTACACCGCGGAGGCGCTCGCCGCGCTCGCCGCCCTCGCGCCGCTCGACGCCCGGCGGCGGGAGCGGATGGCCGAGCGGCTGGCGCGGCGGCGGGAACGCGCCGCGGCGCGGCGTCCCCTCGCCTTCCTCGACCCCGACGCGCTGATCCCCGGTACCACGATCCGGGTCGGGGAGGCCCGGGCCGGCGAGTTCGACGGCAGCGAGATCCCGCCCGACCTCGAACGGCAGTGGATCCAGGGGACCGGTCCGGGGACCAAGCCGCACGCCCCGGTGGTGACGGGCCTGCGCAACGTCGCCTACGCCCTCCTCTCCGGAGCCGACGGCTGGATGTTCGACGGCGAGGACGCGCTCGGGCAGATCGCCACGATGTCGCTCGACAACCTGCGCAACCTCCGGCTCGCGATCGCCGGCGACCCGCTCTTCCTCACCGTGGCCGAGCAGGTCGCCGCCGAGATGAACGCCTGGGCCGAGGGGTTCTTCGGCCGCCCGATCATCGCCGACTGGCGCCGCCAGCTCGACTTCACGACCCGCATCTTCCGCTGCCGCGGCCTCCATCTCGACGACCGCCATCTGCGCCACGGCGACGGCTCCGGCTTCTCGGCCTCGATCGCCGACCTCTGTCTCTACGTGGTGAACAACCAGGCGGCGCTGCGGGCCGCGGGGCGCTCGGTCGTCCTCTACCTGCCGAAGATCCAGACCGCCGGCGAGGCCGCCCTCTGGAACGAGCTGCTCAGCGCTCTCGAAAGCCACCTCGGCCTGCCCGACGGGACGATCAAGGCGTACGTCCTCGTCGAGCAGCTCGAGGCCTGCTTCCAGCTCATGGAGATCCGCGCCGCGCTCGGCCGGCATTTCGTCGGCTACAACACCGGCCGCTGGGATTACATCAACAGCGTCGCCGACGCCTGCGCCTGGGATCCGGAGTTCGTCAACCCCAACATCGACGCGATCACGATGACCTACGGCTACATGCGCATCTACGAGGATCGCGTGCGGCGGGCGGTCAACACCCCGGACCGCAACGGGCGCTGCGCCCTCTGGCAGGGCGGGATGGAGACGAACATCCCGGTCGGTACCGAGGCGGGCGTGAAGGCAGGGATGGCGCGCGCTGTCGCCGGCGCGGAGCGCGAGCAGCGCGCCGGGGCGAGCGGCAAGTGGGTGGCGCACTGGAAGATGGTCCACATCGTGCGCCCGGTCTGGGAGCGGGTGGGCGAGGCGAACCAGCTCGGGCGCGAGTTCCCGCCGCTGACCTACACGCCGGCCGACGCCGCGGACCTGACGCTGCTCGAACCCTCCCCGCGGACCGTGCGCGGCGCCCGCGACCTCCTCTCGGTGGCCCTCCAGTACGGCAACGCCTTCGCCCAGGGGCAGCAGGCGGCGGCGCTCAAGCCCGCCGACTTCTTCCTCGACGACGACGTCCTCTACCTGATGGAGGACATGGCCACCGGCGAGATCCGCCTCTCGATCCTCTGGGAGTGGCTGCACAAGGGGGCCCGCCTCAGCGCCGACGACCCGGAGACCGGGGTCCGCGCGGGCGACCCGTTCACCGCCGAGCTCTTCACCCGGCTGCTCGCCGAGGAGCACGCCAAGCTGCTCGCGGCCCGCGACAAGGACGTCTACGACGTCTCGAAGGGGACCACGCTGCCGATCGCCCGCGCCATCGTCGAGGCGTACGTCCTGCGGCCGGTGAAGGCTCCCTGGTACATCGACCTCCTCAACCTGAACCTGAACCAGCACGATCTCGCGGTCGCCCGGGACCGGATCGCCCGCTTCTTCGAGACGTTCGAACGCGACGGCATCCGGATCACCGAGAACCTGGATTTCGAATCCTGAGCAGACGAGGAGCCGCCATGGAACGATTCGCACGCGAAGTCGCCGCCACGCAGGAGTGGTTCGCCAGCCCCCGCTTCGCCGGGATCACCCGCCTCTACACCGCCCGCCAGGTCGTCGAACAGCGGGGCACCATCGAGACCGACTATCCGGTGGCGCGGGAGGCGGCCGCCGCCTTCCACGCCCGTCTCCGCGAGCTCTTCGCCCAGAAGCGGAGCATCACCACCTTCGGCCCCTACTCGCCCGGCCAGGCGGTGGCGCTCAAGCGGCTCGGGATCGAGGGGATCTACCTCGGCGGCTGGGCGACCTCGGCGAAGGGATCGACGACCGAGGATCCGGGTCCGGACCTCGCGAGCTATCCGCTCTCGCAGGTTCCCGACGAGGCGGCGGTGATCGTGCGCGCGCTGCTGACCGCCGACCGCAACCAGCAGTACCTGCGCTCCCGGATGAGCGCCGAGCAGCGGCGGGCGACGCCGGTCTACGACTACCGCCCGTTCCTCATCGCCGACGCCGACACCGGCCACGGCGGCGATCCCCACGTGCGCAACCTGATCCGCCGCTTCGTCGAGGCCGGGGTGACCGGCTACCACATCGAGGACCAGCGCCCGGGGACGAAGAAGTGCGGCCACCAGGGGGGCAAGGTGCTGGTGCCGTGCGACGAGCAGATCAAGCGCCTCAACACCGCCCGCTTCCAGCTCGACATCATGAAGGTGCCGGGGATCATCGTGGCGCGCACCGACGCGGAGGCGGCCAACCTCCTCGATGGCCGCGGCGACGAGCGCGACCAGCCGTTCCTGCTCGGGGCCACGAACGTCTCCCTGCCCACCTACAAGACCGCCTGGCTCGCGCTCCTGCGCCGCTTCCACGCGCTCGGCGTCACCGCGCTCAACGGTCATCTCCTCTACGCGCTCGGCGAGCCGGAGTGGCGCTGGGCCGACGCCTGGCTGGAGCGGACCGGGATCGCGCAGGCCGTCGCCGACGAGGTGGCCGGCCTCGACACCGGCGACGCGCTCGCCACGGACGCCGCCTTCGATCGGGTGGCCGCCCGCTTCCTCGACGCCTGGGAGGGCGAGGCCCGGCTGCGGACCTACGGCGAGGCGGTGGCCGAGGTGCTCGCCTTCCGCGAGAGCGAGGGGGAGAGCCTCGAGATGGGGGTCGACGCCTGGCGCGCCTTCGCCCGCACCGCCTCCCTCTGGGCGGCGCGGGAGCGGGCCCGGACGCTCGGCGTCAGCGTGATCTGGGACTGCGAGCACGCCAAGACGCCGGAGGGCTACTACCAGATCCGCGGCGGCATCCCGTACGCGATCGCCAAGTCGCTCGCCGTCGCTCCGTTCGCCGACCTCCTCTGGATGGAGACGAAGACCGCGGATCTGGCCGACGCCCGTGAGTTCGCCGAGGCGATCCACGCCGTCTACCCGGAGAAGATGCTCGCCTACAACCTCTCGCCGTCGTTCAACTGGGACTCGACCGGGATGAGCGAGGAGGAGATGCGCCGCTTCCCCGAAGAGCTCGGCAAGCTCGGCTTCGTCTTCAACTTCATCACCTACGGCGGCCACCAGATCGACGGCGTCGCGGCCGAGGAGTTCGCCACCTCGCTGCGCGAGGAGGGGATGCTCGCGCTCGCCCGCCTGCAGCGGAAGATCCGCCTCGTCGAGTCCCCCTACAAGACGCCGCAGACGCTCGTCGGCGGCCCCCGCTCCGACGCCGCGCTCGCCGCCTGCTCGGGGCGCACCGCGACCACGATGGCGATGGGGAAGGGCTCGACCCAGCACCAGCACCTGATCCAGACCGAGGTGCCGAAGAAGCTCCTCGCCGAGTGGCTCGCGCTCTGGACGGAGCACCACGGCCTCGCCCTGCCGATCGCGGTCCAGCTGCTGCCCCACCGCGCCGGCTCCGAGCTGCTCGAGATCGCGCTGGTGGGCAGCGACGGCGGCAAGCTCGCCAACGTCATCTTCGCCGCGATCCAGGATCGCCGGGAGCGGAACATCCTCTCGGTGCGCGATCAGAACACCTTCGATCCCGAGCTGCGGCAGAAGCGGCTGATGACGCTCATCCAGCTCTGGCTCATCCACCGCTACCGGATCGACTCGGTGCACTACGTCACGCCGACCGACGACAACCGGCGCCAGACCGCGAAGATGAAGGAGCACGGGCTCTTCACCGACGTCAACACCGAGGTCGGACAGATCATCGTCGCCGACGTCAACGCGCCGCGGATCGCCGAGCTGCTCGCTCCCGATCGCGCCGCCCTCGGCCGGCTGATCCGCAAGGAGGGGTGACGAAGGCGGCCTTGACAGCGGGGGCCGGGCTCCCTACCTTGGAAGCAGGAGCGGCGCCCGCCGGGTCGCGGCGGGCGCCGGAGAGATGATGCAGGAGCTTTCTCGGCGCGATCTCCTCGACCTCGCCGCCCGCTCGGGGGTGGCGCTCGGGGCCGCGGGGCTGGCCGGGCCGCTCGGGGCCGCCTTCACCCCGGCGGCGCCCGCGGCGCCGCCCCGTCGCGAGAAGCTCTCCGAGCTCGCCCGCCGCGCCCCCGTCGCCCGCTACTGGACCTCCTCCGCCGCCCCCACCGCGGCCTGCACCGACTGCCACGAGGCGGCGGCAATCAAGGGACGCAGCTACGTCCACCGCCCGGCGGTGGTGCGCTGCCAGCTCTGCGCGCACGAGTGCACGATCCTGCCCGGCGAGCGCGGCCGCTGCCGCACCCGGATCAACACCGGCGGCGAGCTGCGCACCCTCGTCTACGGCCGGCCGATCACCGAGCAGGTCGATCCGATCGAGAAGAAGCCCTTCTACCATTTCCTGCCCGGGGCGGCCGCCTTCTCGCTCGCCACCTCCGGCTGTCCGCTCCACTGCCGCTTCTGCCAGAACTGGGAGATCTCGCAGGCGGCGCCCGAGGCGTACGCCGCGGTGCGCCGGTCGGCGAGCGAGATGGCCGACCGCGCCGCCGCCCGGCGGGCCGCCGTGGTCGCCTTCACCTACAACGAGCCGACCGTCTTCATCGAGTACCTCGTCGACATCGCCCGGGCGGCCCGCGCGCGCGGCCTGCGCCCGGTGCTCGTCTCCTGCGGCTTCATGAGCGAGGCGCCGCTCGCCGAGATGATCGAGGTGCTCGACGGGATCAAGATCGACCTCAAGGGCCTCTCGCCGGAGTTCTACCGGAAGGTCACCGGCGCGGAACTCGCCCCGGTGCTCCGCAGCATCCGGCAGGTCGCCCGTGCCGGGCGGCACCTCGAGATCGTGAACCTCGTGGTGCCGACCCTCAACGACGCCCCGGCGATGCTGCGCGAGCTCGTCCGCTGGGTCGCCGGCGAGGTCGGCCCCGACGTGCCGCTCCACTTCACCCGCTTCCACCCCGACTACCAGCTCCTGAACCTGCCGCCGACACCGGTGGCGACGCTCGAGGCGGCGTGGGAGCTCGCCCGGGGCGAGGGGCTCCGGTACGTCTACGTCGGCAACGTGCCCGGCCATCCGGGCAACCACACCCACTGCCCCGCCTGCGGCGCGATCTGCATCGAGCGGCGGGGCTTCTTCACCACCGCGGTCCGGCTGCGCGACGGGGCCTGCACGGCCTGTGGCGCCCGCCTCGCCGGGGTCTGGAGCTGAGCACGATGCGCGGACGGCGACTCCGGCCGGCGGGGGCGATCGTGGCCCTGCTCGGCGGCGGCCTCCTCGCGGGCGCGGCCGCGGACGGACCGGCCGCCCGGCAGCCGCTCATCCGGAAGGCCACGGTCGCCGGCCAGTTCTACCCCGCCGAGCCGCAGCGGCTCCGGGGGGCGATCGCGGCGTATCTTGCCGCCGCCCCGGCACCGCTCGCCGAGCCGCCGGTGGCGCTCGTCGTCCCGCACGCCGGCTACGTCTTCTCCGGCCAGATCGCCGCCGACGGCTGGCGGCAGGCGATGGGGCGCGACTACGAGGTCGTCGTCCTGCTCGCCACCAACCACCGGGTGCCCCCGTTCCGCGGGGTCTCGGTCTTTCCGGGCGGCGGCTACGAGACCCCGCTCGGCCTGATCGGGACCGACCACGAGGTCGTGAAGACGCTGCAGGCCGCCGAGCCGCTCGTGACCTGGCGGCCGGAGGCGCACGCGGAGGAGCACTCCGAGGAGGTCCAGCTGCCGTTCCTTCGGGTCGTGCTGCCGGAGGCGCGGCTGGTGAGCGCCGTCGTCGGCTCCGCCGACCCGGAGGTCGCGGCGAGCTTCGGCCGGGCCCTCGCGAAGGTGCTCGCCGGCCGCCGGGCGCTCATCGTCGCCTCCTCGGACCTCTCCCACTACCCGTCGCAGGCCGACGCCGCCGTCGTCGACCGGCGCACGCTCGCCGCGATCGCCTCGCTCGACACGGCGGCGGTGGGCCGGGCGCTCCGGGCCGCGGGGGAGCGCCCGGGGCTCGCCACCTGTGCCTGCGGGGAGGGGCCGGTGCTCGCCGCCCTCACCGCCGCCCGGGCGCTCGGTGCCAGCCGCGGGGTGGTGCTCGGCTACGCCAACTCCGGCGACACGGTCGCCGGCGAGCCGGAGCGGGTGGTCGGCTACGGCGCGGTGGCGCTCACCCGCGGGGCGCCGGGCGCCGACACCCGCGCCCTCGCGCCGCCGCCGGTGGGGCCGGCCACTGCCCCGCTCGGGGAGGCCGAGCGGAGCGAGCTCCTCGCCCTCGCCCGCGCGACCCTCGAACAGCTCTACGCGACCGACACGCTGCCGCTGCCGCGGCCGGCGAGCCCGCTCCTGCGCCGCCCGCAGGGGGCGTTCGTCACCCTGCGCCGGGGCGGGGAGCTGCGCGGCTGCGTCGGCCAGCTCACGAGCGAGGCCCCGCTCGCCCTCACCGTCGCCCGGATGGCGGTCGGCGCCGCCCGCAACGACCGGCGCTTCCTGCCCGTCGCGGCCGCCGAGCTCCCGGAGCTCACGATCGAGATCTCCGTCCTCACCCCGCCGGCGCGCGTCCGCTCGCCCGCGGCGATCCAGCCCGGCCGGGACGGGGTGCTCCTCGAGCAGTCCGGACGACAGGCCGTCTTCCTCCCGCAGGTGGCGACCGAACAGGGCTGGGGGCGTGACGAGCTCCTCTCGCAGCTCTGCCTGAAGGCGGGGCTCGCACCGGGCTGCTGGCGGCAGGGAGCGCGGCTCTCGACCTTCCAGGCCGACGTCTTCGGCACGGCGCAGGACCGCCCCTGAACAGCCCGCGCTCCGGCTTCGCATCTCTCTTCGCGATCGGGCTCGTCACCCTGCTCGGGCAGGTGGTCGCGCTGCGCGAGCTGCTCGTCGCCTCGTTCGGCAGCGAGCTGGTCTATCTCCTCGGTCTCGCCGGGCTCCTCCTCGGCACGGCGCTCGGCGCGCTCCTCGGCCCGCTCGCCCGGCGTTCCCCCGGCGAGCGAGTCGAGGGACAGGTGCGCGCCGGGCTCCTCCTCTACGCGCTCCTGCTGCCGGCGGCGGTGGTCGTCGCCCGCGCGCTCCGCCGCCTGCTGCGCGGCACCCCCGGCGCCTACCTGCCGCTCGGCGCCCAGCTCGCCGGGCTCGCGCTCGTCCTGCTCCCGCTCGGACTCCTCGCCGGCCTCCTCTTCCAGCGTGCCGCCGCAGTGGCCCTCGCCCGGGGACGCACCCTGGCCGGGGCTTACGCCGTCGAGAGCGCGGGCGGCTTCGCCGGTGGCGCGCTCGCCACCCTCCTGCTCGCCGCCGGGTTCTCGAACCTCCGCGCCGGGCTCCTCGCCGCGCTCGTGGCGCTCACGGCGGCGCTCCTCCCCCGCCCCCGGCCGCGCTGGCTCCTCGTCACCGCCGGGCCCGCCCTGCTCGCGCTCGGCGCGGCGCTCGCCTTCACCCCCGCCCTCGACTTCGCGCTCACCCGCTGGCACCACCCGGCGCTCGTGCTCACCCGCGACACACCGTACGGACGGGTCAGCGTGGAGCGGATGGCCGGGCAGCTCGCCCTCTTCACCAACGACGTCCTCACCTTCGAGAGCGAGGGGACGGCCGCCGAGGAGCTCGCGCAGGTGGCGGCGCTCAGCGTCGCGGCGCCCCGTTCGCTCCTGCTGCTCGGCGGCGGGGCCGAGGGGTTCGTGGCCGAGCTGCTCGCGCACCGTCCCGACCGGCTCGTCGTCGTCGAGCTCGACGCCGTCCTGCTCGCCGCCGTCCGGGAGCTCCTGCCGGAGGAGGCCCGCGCCGCGCTCGCCGCCCCCGCGGTCGAGACCGTGATCGCCGACCCCCGGCGCTTCCTCGCGCGTCCGGGCAGCTACGACCTGATCGTCGCGGCGCTCTCCGAGCCCGACTCGGGGCAGACGAACCGGTACTACAGCCGGGAGTTCTTCGCCGCCTGCGCCCGGCGCCTCGCGCCCGGCGGCGTCCTCGCCTTCCGGCTGCGCGGTGGCGAGAACATCCAGACGCCGCTGCTCGCCGAGCGGAACGCGAGCGTCGCCCGCGCCCTCGCCGCGGTCTTCCCGTACCGGCTCGTCCTCCCCGGCACGAGCCACCTCTTCCTCGCCGCCGCCACGCCGCTCCCGGACGATCCGGCCCGGCTCGCCGCGCGGCTCGCGGTCCGCGGGGTGGAACCCCGGCTCGTCTCGGCGCCGTATCTCGACTACCTCTTCCAGAACGACCGCCGCCGGCAGATCGCCGAGCAGCTCGCCGTGAGCCGCGTGCCGGAGAACCGCGACGCCCGCCCGGTCTGCTACCAGCTCACCCTCCAGCTCTGGCTCGCCCGCCTCCTGCCCGGTCGCGCGCTCCGCCCGCCGGTCCCGGCCGGCGCCTCCCCGGTCGGCAGCCTGCTCGCACCCTGGCCGCTCGCCGCCGGGGTGCTGCTGCTCGCGACGCTGCTCGCCGCCCGGCGGCGGGAGGGCGCGCGGCGGGCGCTCCTCGCCGCCGCGGCCGGAGGCCTCGGGATGATCCTCGAAGGGGCGCTGCTCCTCGGCTACCAGGCCGCGCGCGGCGTGCTCTATCAGGATCTCGGGCTGCTGCTGACCGCCTTCATGGGCGGCCTCGCCGCGGGCGCGGCAGCCGCCGACCGGCGGCTCGCGGCCACCCCTTCCCGCCGGGCCGGGGCAGCGGTCGTCCTCGCAGCGGCCACCGTGGCGGGGCTCACCGCGCTCGTGCTCACCGCCGGGGAGGGCGGGCTCCTCCCCGCCTTTCTCCTCCTGCTCGCCGCGGGCGGCGCGACCGGCGCGCTCTTCGCGCTCGCCACCCGCACCCGCGATCCGGAGCGGGCGATCGGGCCGCTCTACGCCGCCGACCTGCTCGGCGGCGCCGCCGGCTCGCTGCTCGGCAGCCTCTGGCTCCTGCCGCTCCTCGGCCTGCCGCTCAGCGCGGGGCTCGCCGCCCTCGGCGCGTTCGCGCTGCTGTTCCTTCTCTGACCTCCGCCGCTGCTACCAGCGGAAGGTCACGCTGCCGAGCGCCCGGCGGGCGAGCAGGTCGCCGCCGAAGCTCTCCCAGTGCCGCTCGTCGGTGGCGTTCGTGACGCTGAGCCCGAGCGCGAGGTGCCGGTTGATCTCGAAGCTCGCTCCGAGGTCGAGCACGCCGAAGGCGGGAACCTCTCCCCGGAACGGACCCGACACCCACCGGTAGTCGTCCGCCCACCGGTAGCCGGCAGAGAAGCCGAAGCGGGCGCCGGCGTAGGAGAGCGCGATCGCGCCGGAGAGCTCCGGGGCGTTGGGCTGCAGGAACTCGTCGAGGTCGGCGCCCCGGCTCTTCATCCGGAAGTCGTACCAGGCACCGGAGAGGTCGAGCCGCCAGCCCGCGGCGAAGTTCCAGTCGAGACCGAGCTCGACACCCTGGGCATCCACCCGGCCGAGGTTCCGGTACGAGGCCAGGACGAGGACCGGCGTGCCATCGAGGTCGTTCGAGAGAAAGACGTAACGGGGGCCGAGCGCGATCCGGAGCAGCTCATAGACCTCCGCATCCACGTTGGCCGGCAGGCAGGGGCGCTCGATGCCGTCGCTGCCCTTGCAGCGCGGCGTCTGATAGGGGCCGAAAGACGGGTTGATGCGGCCGAGCGCGGTGCCGAGCTGAGGCAGCGGTCCGGTGATGAAATCCTCGTGCTTCGCGAAATGGTAGTTCGCGGTCACGAGCGCCCGCTTCCCGAGCAGACCCGAGTAGCCGAGCTCGACGGTCCTGACCTTCCCCGGATCGAGGTTCTCGTTGCCCACCGCGAGCAGCCGCGTGTCGGCCGTCGCCTGGTCGCCGTCGAGGTTGAAGCCGCACGCCACCCCCTGTTCGAAGCAGAGCGTCTCGAGCGGCCCGAGGTTGATCGGGTCGCCGAGGTCGGCGCGCAGGAAGTACTCGGCGTAGGCGGGGACCTGGAACCCCTCGTGGTACGAGAGGCGCAGCGTCTGCTCCGGCGCGAGCGAGAAGATCGCCGCCGCCCGGGGCGAGAGACGCGAACCGAGGCGGGAGGAGTGATCGGTACGCCCCGCGAGCACCAGCTTGACCCCTTCCGCGGGGAACCAGTCGAGCTGCGCCCAGGTGGCGGAGATGCTCTCGTCCTGCGGCTCGAACAGCAGCGTCTGCTGGTTGCGGCGCAACAGCCGGGTCGGCCGGTACGGGCCGTTCGGATCGCGGGAGTCGGTCTTCACGTCCTCGTAGGAGGCCCCGGCGATCAGCTGCAGGCGCTCGCCGCCGAACGCCCACCACCGCTCGATCTCCCCTTTCCAGTTCTTCTCGTCGAGAACGAGGTTGACACCGGTCGCGAGCGCGGTCTGGCGGTCCGCCTTGCGCGCGTTGTAGAAGGCCCGGAGGTTCCACTTCGCCATCGCGTGATCGGCCCGGAAGAAGGCGCGGTCGGCGTCCACCACCTCGATTCGGCCGATCCCGGTCGAGAGCACCGGTCCGGCGACCGCCGACCGGCCGCTTTCGATCGTCGTGATCGAGCCGTCGTGCCAGAAGCGATCGAAGCGCACCGAGCCGAAGTCGATCGTGTCGCGGTCGCGCTCGAGCCCTACCCGCTCGCGAGGGAGGCAGTCGGACTGTCCCTCGACGAGGCACGGCATGCCGTATTCGACCCCGCTGACGCGCGACCGGGAGAAGCCGTCGCTCCGCCGCGTACCGCCCTGGAGCCGGCCCCACCAGTTGCCGCCCAGATGCGCCGCCCAGCTCGCCTCGCCGTGGAAGGTCGAGAGCTCACCGGCGCTCAGCCGGACCGCGCCACCCTCGCGGTCGCGCGGCCGGTGGGTGACGAGGCTGAGCACCCCGCTCATGGCGTTGGCTCCGGAGATCGCGGCCGACGGTCCCCGCACGAGCTCGGCCTCGGCGAAGCCGTCGAGCGGCGTCGTGATCGCCGTCCAGTCCGGCGCCGCGAAGAAGGGGATCACGGGCTCCCGGCCGTCGATCCGCACGCGCAGGCGGCGGTTCGGCGAGCCGTTGAAGCCGCGGGCGTTGAGATCGAAGAGATGGAGACCGCCCTGGGTGACCGCCACCCCCGGCAGGAGCCCGAGGCTCACGGGCAACTCCGCGGCGGCGACGGATCCGCGCGCGGCGGGAGCGACGGCGCTGATCGCGATCGGGGCCTGGAGGAGAGGCTCGGCGCGATGGGAAGCCGAGCTCACGGTGGGGCTCCCGGCGAACGTCGTATCCCAGTCGAGCACCCGGTCGAGGCGGGCCGTGGCGCCCTCGTCGACCTCCACCTCCGCGGCGGCGAAGTGGACACCCTGGCGAAAGCCGACCCGGTGCCGGCCGGCGGGTACCGGCGACAGCTCCCAGAGCCCATCGGCGTCGGAGTAGGTCGAGAGGGGAAGGGCCTCGATCGCGACGGCCACTCCCGCGAGCGGAGTGCCATCGGCGCCCGTCACCCGCCCGGCGACGCTGGTTGTCTGGGCGATACCGACGCTGGCGATGCCCAGCCAGCAGCCGACGATTCCACCAAGCAGACGCGTGGCGTAACTCATCGCCTTCTCCTCTCCAGAGGATCTCATCGAAGAGTCTGATCTACTCTCGCGAAACGGTCAAGCAGCCGCGAAGAGTGAGCCTTCCCTCCTCACCAGGGAGAGGGCGGCGGCGTCTGCGGCGCGCTGCCGAAATCGCCTTCGGCGGCGGCGGCGAGGAAGGCGAAGAGGGTGTAGGCCGCGACGTTCTGCGCCAGCTCCTCGCGGTCGATCGCATCGAGGGTATCCGCGGCCGAGTGCTGGACGTCGAAGTACCGGGTCGCATCCTGCTGGAGGGCAGCGCAGGCCATACCGTGGCCGTGGATCGGATAGAGATCGGGGCCGCAGCCGTCGGTATCCGGACGGTACTCGATACCGAGCGGGGCGAGCGCCGCCGCGAGCTGCGCGGCCGCCTCCCGCGCGTGCTCCGGCACCTTCGTCGCGAAGGCGTAGATCCGCCCGGCGCCAAGGTCGCTCTCGGCGCCGATCAGGTGCGTGCGCACCGCCTCGTGATGCGCCTCGGCGTAGGCGCGCCCGCCCACGAGCCCCCCCTCCTCGTTGGCGAAGGCGATCACCCGGATCCGGCGCGCCGGGCGCTCGGCCCGCGGCAGGCGGCCGATCAGATGGCCGGCGGCCATCGTGATCCCGATGCCGGCGCCGTCGTCGATCGCTCCCGTGCCGAGATCCCACGAGTCGAGGTGCCCGCCGATGACGACCATCTCGTCGCCGTCGCCGCTGCCGGCGATCTCCCCGATCACGTTCTCGGAGGTGTACTCGCCGTTCCAGCCGCAGTCGAGCTCGAGCCGCACCCGGGTGGGGCCGAGCGCGGTGAGGCGCGCGAGCTGGTCGGCGTCGGGCAGCGCCAGCGCGGCGGCGGGGATCGGCGCGAGACCCGGCGCGAAATGCGTCCCGCCGGTGTGCGGATGGCGGTGCGAGCCGGTGCCGGCCGAGCGCAGGAGGAAGCCGATCGCCCCGGCGCGGATCGCCGCCGACGGCCCGCCGTAGCGCGCCTGGGAGACGAGGCCGTAGCCGTGCCCGTCGCGCCCGCGCGGCATCGGCAGATCGACGAACGCGAGCTTGCCGGCGAGCGAGCCGGGAGCGGCCCCCTCCAGCGCCGCGAGCGAGTCGAAGCGCACCACCTCCCCTTCGACGATCCCGGCCGGGCTGCCGCCGAGCGCGGTGACCGCGAGCGGCTGCGCATGGGCGCCGACCACCCGGGCGGATTCGTGCCGCCGCTCCCACTTCGGGAAGGTCACGGGCTCGGTCCAGATCCGCTCGTATCCCAGCTCGGCGAACTTCGCCTTCGCCCAGGCCACCGCGCGGGCATCCGCCTCGCTCCCGGCCAGCCGCGGTCCGACCTCGGTCGTCAACGACTCGATCACCCGCCAGGCGGTGTCGTCGGCGAGCGCCTGTGCCCGCAGGCCCTCGGCACGGGCGAGCGCGGCCTCGGGGATCCGGGTCGTCTCGGCGGCCGCGAGCGGCGCGGCCAGCAGCAGGGTGGCGATGACGGCGGTGGCGAAGGTGCGCATCGGCGGGCTCCTGAGTTCGGGAAGAGCCGAGTATACGGCCCGCTCCGGCGCCGCCGGGGAGCGCGTAGGATGCCGGACGTGGCCTCCCTGCGCGACGCCCTCGGTACCGAACACCCGCCGGCAGCCGCCGGCTTCCGGATCGTGAGCCTCGTGCCAAGCCTCACCGAGCTCGTCTGCGATCTCGGCCTCGCCGCGCACCTCGTCGGCCGGACGGGCTTCTGCATCCATCCGCGCGCGGCCGTCGCCACCATCCCGAAGATGGGCGGCACCAAGGATCCCGACCTCGGGAAGATCCGCGCCGCCCGGCCGACCCACCTACTCGTCAACGTCGACGAGAACCGGCGCGAGCAGATCGCCGAGCTCGCCCGCACCGTGCCCCACGTGATCGTCACCCACCCGAACCGCCCGGAGGAGAACCTCGACCTCTTCCACCTCTTCGGCGGGCTCTTCCACCGCGAACGGGAAGCCGAACGCCTCGCCGCCGACTTCCGCGCCGCCCGCGAAGAGCTCCGGCAAGCGGTCGCGGCGCTCCCCCGGGAGCGGGTCCTCTACCTGATCTGGAAGAACCCCTGGATGACCGTCTCGCGGGCGACCTACATCAGCGCCATGCTCGCCGCCGCCGGCTGGGACACGGAGCCCGCGGCGAGCGTCGACCGCTACCCGCGGCTTCCGGAGACCGGCGAGGAACCGGGCCCCCTCGACCACCTCCTCCTCGCGACCGAGCCGTACCGCTTCACTTCGGCCGACTTCCCCCTCGCCGAAGCCCGCTTCGCCGCCCCGGCCCGCCTCGTCGACGGCGAGCTCCTCTCCTGGTACGGCAGCCGCGCCGCCGCCGGCCTGCGCTACCTGGCACGCCTGCGCACGGCGTGAGAGGCAGGGTACCCCGGGAGGATCGTCTGGTGGAAAGGGAAGGAAAATGGTGCAGCCAGGAGGAGTCGAACCCCCAACCTACAGATCCGTAGTCTGTCGCTCTATCCAGTTGAGCTATGGCTGCACGCCCCACGGAGTGGGGAGGGCAAGGATAGCGAACCGGGGCGGGCGGTGCAACCGGGACGGGCGGGAGCGGGCGGGCGGTCAGGGGCGCGCGAAGCGCCAGTAGCCGTGCACCCGTTCGCCCGCCGGGTCGGTGGCGCGGGCCCAGTAGGTGCCGGGGACGAGCTGCTCCCAGAACGATCCGGTGAGAGCGAGGGCGGGGCGGGCGCACCGGGCGAGGGCCGCGGGGACGATCTGGGGGTTGAGGCCGAGGGTGAAGAGGCTCTCCCCGTCGCTCTCCCAGACGAAGCGCGGCGGCGGCCCGGGCGTTCCGAGATCGCGGAGGCCCCACTCCCGGAAGTCGGCCTCTCCGGGCACTGAGGCCGCGGCGAGGGCGAGCAGGTGTTCGGCCTCCGTCGCGCCGTAATGCTTGTCGAGGTACTGCCGGCGGGAGGCGGCCAGGCGCGCCGCGGCCTGCGGGGAGCGGCTCTGGTTGAAGAGGTGCACGATCTGTGCGCGCGGCTCGTAGAGGATCGGCAGCGCCCGGTCCCGCAGGCGGCGGCAGAGGTCGGTGTCCTCGTAGTAGAGGAAGAACGACGGGTCGAAGAGGCCGCCCGCCGCCACGACCGGCTCGCGGCGCGCGAGCAGGCAGGCACCGGCGAGGAGCGCGACCTCGCGCGGCGCGGTCGCGAAGGCGGTCGCCGCCATCCGCCGCTGCCAGGCGAGCGCGTGCGCCGGCCACGTGGCGCCGGCGGCCGCCGCCGCATCCTCCTCCAGCCGCTCGCGATCCTCCGGGAAGCCGGGGTTGAGGAGGAGCGTCCGCTCCCGATCCCACCAGCTCGCGGGCCCGGCGAGCGCCACCTCGGGGCGTGCGCGGAGGAGCTCCACGAGCGCCGCGAGGGAGCCGGGCAGGTAGAGGACGTCGGCGTTCGAGACGAGGAAGAGCGGCGCGGTCGAGCGCGCGAAGGCGAGATTCGCGGCGCTGCCGTAGCCGCAGTTCGTCTCCGCGGCGAGGAGCGTCGCTCCGGCCGGCAGGAGCGTGTCGAGGCGGGCGCGCACCGCGGGGCACGAGCCGCTGTCGACGACCACGACCTCGGCGTGCAGACCGGCGGCGGCGAGGCGGGCGGTCTCCGCGAGCAGGCTCGTCACGCAGTCGGCGAGCAGCTCGGGGGTGTTCCAGTGGACGACGGCGCAGGTGAGATCGGGCATCGCGCTCCGGCGCTCCGGGCGCGGTCAAGCTAGCACAGCGGCTCGCGCGCGAGCGCGGTGATAGCCTCCCCTCCGCCACCGATGCCCGCCCCGCGCATCCACTACCTCGTCCCCGACTACGACCGCCCGAGCTGGGGGATCGCGATGCTCTACGAGCACGTCGCGCTGCTGCGCGAGCTCGGACACGACGCCCGGGTGCTCCACGAGCGGGCGCCGTTCCGGATCGGCTGGTACGCGTGCGACGTGCCCGTCGCGCACCTCGACGCCCTCGACAGCCCGCCGGCGGCGGGCGACCTGCTGGTCGTCCCCGAGGTCTCGGCGGCGCGGGCCGCCGCCCTCGACTGGCCGTGCCGGCGGTGGGTCTTCGTGCAGGGATCGTTCCTCGTCGAGTCCGGCCTCGGCGGCGCGGCCGGCTACCGCGAGCTCGGCTTCGAGCGGGCGCTGGCGGTGCTGCCGTTCGTGGCCGAGATCGTCGAGCGGCATTACGGGCTCGCCGCCGCGCTCGTCCCGCCTTTCGTCGCCCCCGGCTTCTTCCTCCCCGACGCCGAGACGCGTCCGCGCAGCCGGACGATCCTGCTCGCGGTCAAGCCCGAATACGGAGCGCTCGGAGCCCCCGACCGGGAGCTCTTCCTGCGCGTCGTCAACCGGGAGCTCGCGGCGCGCCCGGCGAACGGCTGGCGTGTCGAGGAGCTTCACGGGCTCTCCCACGCCGCGGTCGCGACCCGGATGGCCGACGCCACCTTCCTGGTCTGCCTCAACACGCACGAGGCGTTCAACACCGCCGTGCCCGAGGCGATGGCCGCCGGCTGCGTGGTGCTCTGCTACGACGCCGTGGGCGGGGCGGAGTTCCTGGTCGACAGCGAGAACGCCTGGGTCTTCCCGAATCACCACCTCTGGCCGCTGATCGGCAAGCTCCTGGCGCTGCTCGACCCGGCGCCGGAGCGGGCGGCGGAGCTCGGGCGCCTCCGCGCCGCGGCGCGCCGCACCGCCGAACGGTTCACCCGCGCGGCGACGCGGGCGGCTCTGGCGGCGGCGTTCGCGCCCGGGTAGGGCACCGGGGGGCGCTCAGACCGCGGCGGGGGCCGCGAGCTGGCGGTTCTCGGCGTCCACGAAGACCACCCGGGGGCGCCAGTCGCGGGCCTCCGCCTCCTCGACCTCGACGTAGCTGCAGAGGATCACGAGGTCGCCCCGCCCCGCCTTGTGCGCCGCGGCGCCGTTGATGCAGATCTCGCCGCGCCCGGGAGCCCCGGGGATCGCGTAGGTGGCGAGGCGCTCGCCGTTGGTGACGTTGTAGATCTCCACCCGCTCGTACGGGAGGATGTCGGCCGCCGCGAGCAGGTGCGGATCGATCGTCACCGAGCCCTGATAGTCGAGGTTCGCGTCGGTGACGGTGGCGCGGTGGATCTTCGACTTGAGGAGGGTGCGGCGCATGGTCGGCTCCTCTCGGGGCGGGCGTCAGCCGCCGCTCTCGCCGGGCAGCTCGAGCTGCAGGTTGTCGAGCAGCCGGGTGTTGCCAACCCGGCCGGCCACGGGGATCACCACCCGCCCGGCGAGGCGGGTGACGGGCTGGAAGGTCAGGGCATCGACGACGTCGGCGTAGTCGAGCTCGAAGCGCGGCTCGGTCTGGAGCTCGTCGCGCAGCCGCCGCCGGATCGTCGCCGCCCGCCGCTCGCCCGCCGCGATCTCGTCGCCGGCGGCGGCGAGGGCCCGCGAGAGCACGGTCGCGGCCTCGCGTTCGTCGGGCGAGAGGTAGGCGTTGCGCGACGACATCGCGAGACCGTCGGGCTCGCGCTTCGTCGGCCCGGCGACGATCTCGACCGGCAGATGCAGGTCGCGCACGAGCTGGCGCACCACGGCGAGCTGCTGGGCATCCTTCTCGCCGAAGACCGCGAAGTTCGGCCGCACGAGCTGGAAGAGGATCGTGACCACCGTGGCGACGCCGTCGAAATGCCCCGGGCGCAGCTTCCCCTCGTAGCCGCGGGCCGCTCCCTCGACGTGGATCCGGGTGGCGTTGCCGGGCGGGTAGATCGTCTCCACGGACGGCAGGAAGAGCAGGTCGCAGCCGGCTTCGTGGAGCATCCCGGCATCGCGCTCCGGCTGCCGGGGGTAGCGGTCGAGATCCTCGCCGGGGCCGAACTGCGTCGGGTTGACGAAGACCGAGACGACCACGAGCGCGCCGCGGCGGCGGGCGATCTCGACGAGCGAGAGGTGCCCCGCGTGGAGCGCTCCCATGGTGGGCACGAAGCCGATCTCCATCCCGTCGCGGCGCAGCTGGCGCACCGCCATCTGGAGCTCGGCCGGTTCACGAACGGTTCTCATGCGCCGTAGATCCTCGCGGGTTCGGTCTCGGGCTGCGCGGCGGCCGGATCGTCGTAGCTCTCCGCCGCGGTCGGGAAGCGGCCGGCGCGCACGTCGGCCGCGAACGCCGCGAGCGCCTCCCGGGCATCGCGGCCGAGCTCGGCGTAGCGCCGCACGAAGCGCGGGGCGAGCCGCGGTTCGAAGCCGAGCAGGTCGTGGAAGACGAGCACCTGCCCGTCGCATGCCGGCCCCGCGCCGATGCCGATCGTCGGGATCGTGAGCACCTCGCTCACCTCCGCGGCGAGCGCGCTCGGAATGCACTCGAGCACGAGCGAGAAGGCGCCGGCCTCCTCGACCGCAAGCGCGGCGGCGAGGAGCGCGGCACGAGCTTCCTGCCCGCGCCCCTGCACCCTGAAGCCGCCGAAACGGTGCAGCGACTGCGGGGTCAGGCCGAGATGCCCCATCACCGGAACTTCGGCGGCGACGAGGGCGCGGACGATCTCCGGGCGGGCGCCTTCGATCTTGACCGCCTCCGCGCCCCCTTCCTTGAGGAAACGCACGGCGTTGGCGACCGCCTGCTCCGGCCCGAGGTGGAACGAGCCGTACGGCATGTCGGCCACGAGGAGGGCCCGCTCGGTGCCGCGGCGGACCGCGCGGACGTGGTGAAGCATCTCGTCCATCGTCACGGCGAGGGTGTCGTCGTGGCCGAGGACGACCATCGCGAGCGAGTCGCCGACCAGCACGAGATCGGCCCCGGCCGCCTCGACGAGACGGGCGGAAGGGTAGTCGTAGGCGGTGAGCATCACCAGCCGCTCGCCGCGAGCGGGAGCGGTGGCCACGGCGGGAACGGTGATCCTCGACAGACGGGCGTCGGCCATCGCGCGATCCTCCGGGCAGCAGAAAGCCCTTCCGAGCTCGGGCGACGGAAGGGCTTCGCAACACCGGGGTGGCGGACCGGACTCTCCTCGCGGCGCGGCTCCCGGGAGTCTCGCGACCCTCGGGGTACCGCCCGCGGCGCAGGCCGCTCGCCGGCAGGCTCTCTTTCCGTCTCGGCCCCGGACGATCCGGGGTCCCAGCGTGATTCGAATGATACGGGCGCCACCCGCGCTGTCAAGCGCGCGGCGGTCGCGCGCTCAGAGCAGCCCGCGCCGGATCGCGAGCGCGACCGCCTCCACCCGGCTCGATGCCCCCAGCTTCGGCAGCAGCCGCTGCGCATGGTTGCGCACCGTGGTGACGGCGATCCCGAGCCGCTCGCCGATCTCCTCGACCGTCAGGCCGCGGGAGAGGAGGCGAAGGACCTCGGTCTCGCGGGGCGTGAGCGGCGAGTGGCCGGGCCGGCACTCCTTGGGCCGCTTGGCGCCACGGCGCCGCTCGAGGCTGCCGCGGCGGCGGTCCTGCCAGAGCAGGAAGCGGAGCCCCTGGGTGGCGGCGACGCCGAGCGGCTGGGCGCACGCGAAGAGACGCAGGGACGCTCCCGCGACATCGGTGGCGAGGAGCTCGAAGACGCCGATCGTCTCGCCGGCCCGCGCCATCGCGTGGAGCGCGCAGCTCTGCTCGCAGAGCCGGTTGCCCACGGCGTCACGCGCGGCGAGCAACTCGACCCAGGAGCGGCCCTCCGCCGCCGTCCGATCCCGGCCGAGGAGCGCCTCTGCCTCCGCGGACCAGGAAGTGATGCGGTTGTCCGGATCGACTTCGAAGGCGATCGTGTCGTTCATGCCATCTCCTCCCGGCGAGCCCGGCTCTCCGGCCGGCTTCCCGCCCCGGGATGGTAGCGCGGACGCCGCCCTGCCGTCAGCGGCATCCTCCGCAGGCCGCCAACCGCGCCCGCCAGGCCTCGGCGGGGCGGGCGGTATCGAGACCCGGGGGAACGCGGAGCGAAACCGGCGGGGCGAATGGCCGGTCGGCGGCGACGGCGAGCACGAAGGCGCCGGCGCGCCGCCACCAGCCGGGCAGCTCTCCCCCTTCGCGCAGGCCGACCGCGAGCGGGCTCCAACCCTCCCGCGGGGGCCCGGCGTCGAGCCGCACCTCGACGCTCAGGGTCGAGCGGCGCAGCCCGGTGCGGAGGACCTTGAGCGCCGCCTCCTTCGCGCTCCAGATCAGGTTGGCGGCGAGCGCCCGCTCCTCCTCCCCGGCCGCCGCCGCCACCCGCTGCTGCTCGGCGGCGGTGAGGAAGTCGGTCACGAAGCCCGCGCTGCGGGGTTCGACGAGCTCGAGATCGATCCCGAGCGCCAGCTCCGGCGGGCCGACGAGGCAGACCGCCTGATCGGCGCGATCGCTCATCGAGATCGCCCGGGGCGCGGGTTGGCCGCCGAGCGCGGGCGCGGGGGCGCCGTCCGGGGCCCGGCCGATCTCGAAACCGGCGAGCGCCGCCGGCTCCGCCTCGTGCCCGAGCGCGAGCGCGAGCGCCCGCTTGGCGGTGAAACGGCCGAGGCGGAACTCGCTGCGGCGTTTCTCGAAGCGCATCCCGGCGAGCCAGGCGCGCTCGCGTTCCGTAAGCCACCGGTCGTCCGCCGGCAGCTCCTCTATCCCCTGGGAGAGCCAGACGAGACCGGTGGCCTCCCGGGTGGCCGGTGAGGAGCCGGCGGCGCCGCTCACCGCCGCTTCGCCGCGAGGAAGTACTCCGTCCCCTTGATCGGGCGCTGGAGCTGCAGCAGCAGCTCCTCGAAGTCCTCCGCGCGCTGGGGGAAGTTCAGGTGCCGGGTGTCGACGACCAGCAGCGGCGAGCGGTTGTAGTAGTGGAAGAAATGGTTGTAGGCGTCGATCAGCTCGGCCAGATACTCCTCGGAGAGCTCCCGCTCGAAGGAGCGCTGCCGGCGGCGGATCCGTGCCATGCAGGTGGTGACGTCGGCGGTGAGGTAGATGACCAGATCGGGGCTCGGCACCTGCGGCTCGAGCGTCGAGTAGAGCTTCTCGTAGAGCATCAGCTCGTCGTCGGAGAGCGTCAGGTAGGCGAAGATCCGGTCCTTCTGGAAGCAGTAGTCGGCCACCAGGAGCTTCTGGAAGAGCTCGCGCTGCACCGTCTCCTGCTGCTGCTGGAACCGCTGGAGGATGAAGTAGAGCTGGGTCTGGAAGGCCGCGCCCGGACGGTCCTGGTAGAAGTCGGCGAGGAACGGGTTGTTGACGTCCTCGAGCACGCGCACCGCCTCGAACCGGCGGGCGATCAGGTCGACGAGCGTCGTCTTGCCGACCCCGATCGGGCCGTCGATCGCGATGTAGCGGTAAGGGAGCGTGTCGGCCAAGGGAGCGTCCAGCGATCTCGCGACGGCGTCGGCGAGGCTAGCACAGGCCGGCCCGTCAGGCGGCGCGGTGGACCGGCCGGTAGAGGGTGTCGCGCTCGACCGGTTCGAAGCCGGCCGCCCGCACGATCCGCTCGAGCTCGGCGCGGGTCAGCTGCTGGGCCGTCTCCGCTCCGGCCATGTGGTAGATCGTCTCCTCGACCACCGTGCCGTCGAGATCGTCGGCGCCAAAGCTGAGCGCGATCTGGGCGAGCTTCGGCGTCACCATCACCCAGTACGCCTTCAGGTGCGGGATGTTGTCGAGCACCAGCCGGGAGGCGGCGACGTGGCGCAGGTCGTCGAGGCCGGTCGTCTGGTAGCGGAGGCCGAGGTAGTTGTTCTCCGGGTGGTAGGCGAGCGGGATGAAGGCGTTGAAGCCGCCGGTCTCGTCCTGGAGCGCCCGCAGGCGCAGCAGGTGATCGACCTTGTGCTCCGGCCGCTCGACGTGGCCGTAGAGCATCGTGCAGTTGCTCTTCAGGCCGAGCTGGTGGGCGACCCGGTGGATCTCGAGCCACTCCTCGGCGCCGGTCTTCCCCTTGCAGATCACGTCGCGCACCTCGGGGTGGAAGATCTCGGCGCCGCCGCCCGGCAGGCTCCCGAGGCCGGCCGCGACGAGCCGCTCGAGCACCGCTGCGACCGGGAGCTTCTCCTGGCGGGCAAACCACTCGATCTCCACCGCGGTGAACGCCTTGAGATGAGCACGGGGGAAGCGCTCACGCAGCCCGCGCAGCATCTCCTCGTACCACGCCATCTCGAGGTCGGGGTGGACGCCGCCCACGATGTGGAACTCGGTCACCTCGTCGCCCCCGTGCGCGGCGGCGCGGCGGTAGACCTCCTCGTGGCTCATCTGCCAGGCGTGCGCCTCCCCCGGCAGGGCGGCGAACGAGCAGAACTTGCAGTTGTAGGTGTAGACGCAGATGTTGGTCGGGTTGATATGGCGGTTGATGTTGTAGAACGCCACCTTCCCGTGCAGCTCGTGGCGCACCGCGGCGGCGAGGCGGCCGAGGGGGAGCACGTGCGGGGTGGTGAGGCAGAGGAGGGCGTCCTCCGCATCGAGGCGCACGCCGTCGCGTACCTTGGCGGCGAGCGGGCGCAGCGGCTCGGGGAAACGCTCCGGATCGATCGTCTGTCGCATGGCGCGGCGCAGTATACCCGCCGCCCGCTTCCCGGCGGGTTAACCATTCGCCCGCCGCGGCCGTTCTACCGTTCGGAAGCAGCCCGTTGGCGCTTCCGCACGACCGAAACCGGAGAGACCCATGTCAGAGATCGCCCCCGTCCTCGCCTCCCTCGTCTTCTTCCTCGCCATCGGCTGGATCGTCCGCATCGTCAGCGACAACCGCCGCCGGCTGGCGCTCGCCCGCACCCAGGCCGAGCTCCACACCCGGATCCTGGAGAAGCTCGGCACCGCCGAAGAGGCGCTCCGCTACCTCGACAGCGAGGCGGGCCGCGGCCTCCTCGACGCCGCCGTCCAGGTGCGGGCCAACCCGCTGCAGCGGATCCTCGGCTCGGTCCACGCCGGCATCCTCCTCTCCGCGGTGGGCCTCGGGCTCCTCCTCCTGCTCGGCTTCGTGCAGGACGAGGCGCGTGAGGGGTTCCTGATCCTCGGCACCCTGACGGTCGGCCTCGGGACCGGCTTCCTCGTCTCGGCCGTCGCCTCCTGGCTCCTCTCCCGCCGCTTCGGCCTGCTCGACACCGGCGCGGACGCCGGCAGATGATCGGCGGGCGGACCCGATCGCGGGAGGCGTGGCGATGTTCGCCGGAAGCCTGGTCACGGCGGCGATGGTGAGGGTGGAGACCCAGCGGGACGACGCGCTGGCGCTCGGCGACGAGGAGTTCCGCGCGCTCCACGCGGCGACCGCCCGCCCGCTCTGGGCCTACCTCGCCGCGGCCGGCGGCGACCCGGCGCTCGCCGACGACCTGCTGCAGGAGAGCTACCTGCGCCTCCTGCGCGCGGCGCGGCTGCCGGCCGATGCCGATGGCCGCCGCCGCTACCTCTACCGGATCGCCACCAACCTCCTGCACGACCACCGGCGCCGGATGCGACGGCAGCCGGAGCCCCTTCCCGCCGAATGCCCCGCTGCGGCGGCGACCGACCGGGCGGAGCGGATCGACCTCGGCCGCCTGCTCGGCCGCCTGCGGCCGCGCGAGCGCCAGCTCCTCTGGCTCGCCCACGTGGAGGGCGCGAACCATGCCGAGATCGCCGCGCGCACCGGCGTGCGCGCCACGAGCGTCCGGGTGCTGCTCTTCCGCGCCCGGCGCCGGCTCGCCGCCCTGCTCACCTCCGAACCCGATTCGACCCCGCCGGGAGAGTCGCGATGACCCGAACCCCCTGCCCCGAGACCGACGGCCTGCTGGCCCGTGTCCGCTGCGGCGAGCCCGCCACGCCACCCGTCACCGCCCACCTCGAACGGTGCGCCGCCTGCCGGGAGGCACTCGCCATCGAGGCGCTCTTCGCCGGCGTCCCAGCCGGCCCGGAACCGCCCTCCGATCCCGATCTCCTGCTCCTGCGCGCCCGCCTGCGCGCCCATGAGGCAGCCGCGGCACGGGCGATGCGGCCGGTCGTCTGGATCGAGCGCCTCGCGGCGCCGGCCGTGGCCCTCGCCGCCGCCTGGGTCTGGCCCTGGCTGCGTCAGTATCTCGCCGCCCCGGGGTGGACCGCCCCGTCCCCGGGCTTCCTCCTCCCGCTGCTCGCGCTGCTCACGGCGCTGGTGACGGTGTTCGTGCTGCTCGACCTCGTCGGCTCGGAGGTCTGAACCCTCAGAGCACCTGCCGGAGCCGGTCGTAGCCCGCCCGGCTCACCGGCAGCTTGCGGCCGCTTGCGAGGCGCGCCACCCAGCTGTCCTTCGCGTAGAGATCGAGCCCCACGAGGCGGTCGATCTGCAGCAGGTAGGAGCGGTGGATCCGGACGAAACGGCGCGGGTCGAGCTCGGCCGCGAGGGCGGCGAGCGTCTGCTGCCGGCGATGGACCTCCTCGCCGGCGTGGAAGTGCAGGTAGTCGTCGCGCGCCTCGACGAAGTCGATCCGCTCGATCGGCAGGATCCGGATCTGCCCCTCCTCGCGCAGCACCACCCGCGCCAGATAGGTGCCGGCGGGCCGGGCCGCCGCCGCCATCTCGCGGGCCCGCTCCCGGTTCCCCTCCCCGCGCCCGAGCCGCTCCCGGCAGCGGTCGATCGCCGCCCTGAGGCGCTCCGGATCGATCGGCTTGACCAGATAGTCGACGGCATGGACGGCGAAGGCGCGGACCGCGTGCTCGTCGTGGGCGGTGACGAAGACCACCGCCGGGCCGTCGCCCACCAGCTCGAGCACCTCGAAGCCGTCGAGCTTCGGCATCTGGATGTCGAGCAGGAGGAGGTCGGGGGCGAGCTCGCCGGCGAGGCGGACCGCCTCGAAGCCGTTGGCCGCCTCGCCCACCACCTCGACCCCCTCGATCTCGCCGAGCAGCTCGGCGAGGAGCGCCCGGGCGGGGGCTTCGTCGTCGACGATCAGGGCCCGCATCGTTCCCCGACTCTAGCCCGCCACCGCGGGCCGCGCGGGCAGCCGGAGGCTCACCCGGTACCGCTCGGGGCGGGCGTCGACCGTGAGCCGGCCCTCCTCACCGAAGAGCGCCGCGAGCCGCGCGCGGACGTTCGCGAGCCCGACCCCCGTGCCGCGCGACGCCGGCCGTTCCGGATCGCACGGGTTCTCCACCGTGAGCTCCAGCTCGGCGCCATCGCGGCGGGCGGCGACCCGGACCTCGCCCCCTTCGATGAGCTGGGCGACCCCGTGGTGCACGGCGTTTTCGACCAGCGGCTGGAGGAGCAGCGGCGGCACCGCGAGCGTGAGCGTCTCCTCGGCGATCGCCATCGCCACCTGCAGCCGCTCCCCGAAGCGCACCTGTTCGATCGCCAGGTAGGTCTCGGCGAGGTAGAGCTCCTCGGCGAGCGGGATCTCCCGCTGCCGCCCGAGGCCGAGGCTCTTGCGGAAGAAGCCGGCGAGCAGCAGGCACATCCGCCGGGCCGCCTTCGGATCGGAGCCGATCAGCGCGGAGACGGAGTTGAGGGAGTTGAAGAGGAAGTGCGGGTCGAGCTGTGCCTTGAGCGCCCGCAGCTCCGCCTCGCGGGCGAGCAGCTCGGCTTCGAGCGCCTGCCGCTCGGCCGCCCGCAGCCGCTCCTCGGCGGCCCGGAGGTGGCAGCGGGCGATCGCGAGCAGGTAGCCGAGCGTGCCGACCGAGAAGAAGAGCGCCGTGGCGGCGATGAACCGCGCCGGCGCGGCGGGGAACGGCCCGAGGGCGAGCAGCCGGACCCAGAGGGACCCGACCACGACCCAGAGCAGGCCGGAGGCGATCGCCGCGACGAGCGCCGTGGCGAGCGCCCGGCCGGAGCGCCCGCCGCCGAGCGTCGAGGCCGCCACGACGTACGGGGCCGAGACGCACAGCGCCCCGAGCATGGCGGCGAGCGGCAGGGCCACGGCCACGGTTTCGGCCAGACCGCCGGGAGCGGCGAGAGCGAACGCCGCCGCCAGCGCCAGCCCCGCGAGCAGCCAGAGCCCGAGGGGAACGAGCGCCCGCAGCAGCCCGGGAACCGCCTGCCGCGCGCTCATCCGTTCTTCACCTCGATGCCGCCGAACAACGCCTGTCCGCGCACCGTGAGCTGACCGGTGGGGCCGTCGGGCGCCGGCCGGCTCTTGTCCTCGAAGCCGGCGAAGAGCGGCAGGACCGCACTCGTCACCTTCCAGCCCGGCGGCACCACGATCGTGATCCCGCCGAAGGCGACGAAGAGATCCAGCACCGCGCCGCCGGCCGCCGTCGCGGCCCTGGTGAGATCGACATCACAGCCGGCGAAGACGGCCGTCAGACTGCCGCCCTGAAAGGCCTGCGAGGAGGAGCTGAAGACGTTCGCGCCGAAGAACGCCTGGCCGTCGACCCGTGCTCCCATCTCTCCCCCCGGCGGCGGTTTCGGTCCGAACAGCGCGTGGCGGATGAGCGAGCCGCCGAGCACCAGCAGCAGCCCGGGGACCACCAGCGAGAAGAGGCTGAACGCCGACAACAGCCCGTAACGCCGCAGAAGGAGAAGGCTCCCCACGAGGGCCCAGACGAGCGCCCAGCCCCGGCGCCTGTGGAACCAGCAGGCGACCATCAGCCCGAACGCCCCGACCGGCCAGAGCCACTCCGCCCAGGTCTCCGCCTCCGCGAAGAGCCCGAGGTTACCGAGCAGGAGCAGCACCCCGAAGGCGATCACGACGAGCCCCACCACGAGGCGGGGGGAGAAGAGCGGGGGGCGTTCAGCGGTCATTTTCCACCTCCTCGCTCCGCCCGTTGCGCCAGAGCGCCTCGACCACGAAGAGGAGCCCGATTCCGATCACCAGCAGCGGCCACGACGTCGCCCAGCTGAAGCCGAAGAGGCCCCAGGTGCTCACCGCGCACCAGACGCCGATCATGAGGAACCAGAGACCGGAGTGCGGGTCCCGCTTCCCGCTCGCGGGAGCGAGGAGCCGGGCGAGGCCGAAGCCGATCAGCAGCAGCGGCCAGAGCTGGCCGATCGAGGGGAGGAAGCCGAACGGCCCGAAGACGCGGCCGAGCAGCAGCAGCCCCCCGACGACGAAGAGGAGCCCCATGACGAGGAGCCCCGGGTTGACGGCACGTGACGCGGTCATCGATCCACCTCCTGCCGCCGGCTCGAATCGTCTCCCGGCGACGGTGCGAGGGTACGTTCGCTGCCCGCGCGGGCGAAACCGTTTACCGGCGAATGGCGGCAGAACGCCGGCGACTGCCCCCGGCCAGCTCTCGAAGCGCTCCCTGGCCGTCACCCTCCCCGGCCGGCGAGCGCCAGATCGACGGCGGTGGCGAGGAAGAGCCAGACCGAGAGGACGCCGTTGGCGGTGAAGAACGCCGCGTCGAGGCGGGAGAGATCGCCCGGGCGCACGATCGCGTGCTGGTAGGCGAGCAGTGCCACGCAGCCGGTGAAGCCGAGCCAGTAGGCCCAACCCAGGCCCGGCGGGTAGAGCGCGGGGAGCAGGGCGAGGAGCGCGAGGGTGCCGAGATGGAAGAGCCCGGAGAGCCAGAGCGCCCCGTGGACGCCGAGCCGTACCGGGATCGAGCGGAGGCCGGTGGCGCGGTCGAACTCCCGGTCCTGCAGCGCGTAGAGGACGTCGAAGCCGGCCACCCAGAAGACCACCGCCGCCGCGAGCGCGAACGGCGCCGGGGCGACGCTGCCGCGCACCGCGATCCACGCGCCGAGCGGCGCGCCGCCGAGCGCGGCGCCGAGCACGAGATGGGAGAGGGCCGTGAACCGCTTCGTGTACGAGTAGCCGAGGAGCACCGCGAGCGCGAGCGGGGCGAGCGCGAAGCAGAGCGGGTTGAGCTGCCAGGCGGCGAGCAGGAGCAGCCCGGACGAAGCCGCGACGAAAAGCGCCACGAAGCGGGGGGTCACGAGCCCGGCCGGAAGCGCCCGGCCGCGGGTCCGCGGGTTGGCGGCGTCGATCTCCCGGTCGACGAGGCGGTTGAAGCCCATCGCCGCGCTGCGCGCCCCGACCATCGCCACGAGGATCCAGCCGAGCGTCCGCCATCCCGGCCAGCCGCCGGCGGCGAGCGCGAGACCCATGAGCGCGAACGGCAGCGCGAAGAGGGTGTGCTCGAACTTGATCATCTCGAGCACGACGCGGAGCTGACGGAGCGGGGCGCGCACGGCCCGTATCCTACCGGCGGCGGGAACCCGTGACGCGAGGGGCGGACCACGCACCGCCGGCCCGGATAGACTCGTCCGGAGTAGATGCCCACGATCTGCTCCGGCAGCCGCGAGGAGGGCCCCGCCATGCGTCGAAACCCCATCTGGATCCTGCTCACCCTCCTGCTGGCGACCGGCGGCGGCGCCCTCGCCGCCGAGGCGCCCCTGGAGGTCGTCACGCTCCCGGTCGCGAAGCCCGCCCCGCCGCCGCTGCGCCTCGCCGAGGGGCTGCTCACGGCTCCCGCCGCCACCCTGCCTCCGGCCGCGGAAGGGGCGGCCGATCAGCTCGCCGCCCTGATCGCCTGGAATCGCGGCGGCCACCTGCCGCAGCAGGACGGTTTCGTGCGCGGCCTCGTCGAGCCGTTTCGGGTCGCCCTCGACGGCGGCATGCGGAGCGCGGCGAAGCGGTTCGCCGTCCACGCCGGCGGATACCTCGGCGAGACCGCCGGCGGCGAGCTCGCCTGGGGGACCTGGATCCACGTCGCCGGCGCCCAGCGCCTGCGGCTTCGCCTGAGCGGCCTCGCGGCGCCGGCCGGTACCCGCTTCTGGGTCTGGGGCGGCGACGGCGAGGCGACCGCCTTCGGCCTCGAGCTGCGCGACGCCTCGGGAACCCTCTGGACCCCGAGCGTCGCCGGTGCCGAGCTCTTCGTCGAGGTCGTGCTGCCCGCCGGCGAGGAAGACGCCTTCTGGGTCGCCGACGCGGTGGCCGAGAGCTTCCTGCTCGACGAGGCCGGGCTGCCGTGGCGCGGTGCGCCCGGCGTCCCGGAGGCCGGCGAGTGCATCCGCTCGGCCACCTGCTACGCCGTGGACCAGGGGTTCGGTGCCTTCGCGGAGGTGACCTACGGCATCGCCCACCTCCGTTTCCAGCGCGGCGGCGCGACCTATGTCTGCAGCGGCGCGCTCGTCAACGACCGCGACGTGCCCGGCTACATCCCCTACCTGCTCACCGCCCGTCACTGCATCGGCACCGCCGAGGAGGCGACCAGCCTCGAGGCGTGGTTCGACGTGCGCCCGCCGAGCTGCGGCGCCGATCTTCCTCTCGTCTTCCCGAAGACGAACGGCGCGACGCTGCTCGTCACCCGCAGCGAGACCGATACCACGCTCCTGCGGCTCACCAACGATCCGCCCGGGCCCTTGCGCGCCTTCCTCGGCTGGACGACCTCCCAGGTCGCCCACGGCACGACGCTCCACCGCGTCTCCCACCCGTACGTGGGCGGCCTCTACTCCCAGTCGTACTCGCGGTCGGTGCTCTCCACCACCTTCGGCGCCTGCGAGGGTGCCCCGCGTCCGGAGTACCTCTACGCGGTCCCGAACTACGGCGGTACCTTCGGCGGCAGCTCGGGCTCGCCGCTGCTCACCCAGGAGGGCCGGATCGTCGGCCAGCTGCGCGGCGCCTGCGGCCCGAACCCCGAAGATGGCTGCGACTACCGGAACGCGGACGTGGACGGCGCCTTCGCGGTCGCCTTTCCGCACCTGCGGCCGTACCTCGACCCGGGGCCGCCCACGCCGTGCGTTCGCGGCGACGCCACCGCCTGCCTGCTCGGCGGCCGCTTCGAGGTGAAGGTGGCGTGGCGGACCGATACGGGCACCGGCACGGGGAAGGTGATGAGCTTCGGCGGCGCCCGGGCCGAGAGCAACGAATCGGTCTTCTGGTACTTCTTCAACCCCGAGAACTTCGAGATGGGGGTCAAGGTCCTCGACGCCTGCGTCCCGGCGCTCGGCAACCGCTTCTGGGTCTTCGTCTCGGGGCTTACCAACCAGGGGTTCACCGTCACCGTGCGCGACAGCGCCACCGGCGCGGTGCGCACCTACTCGAACCCGCTCGGCTTCTACCCGCAGGCGGTGGGCGACACCAACGCCTTCCCCTGCCCGTGAGCCGCAGCCGCCGCCGGCTCGCCATCCCGCGGGCCGGCGGCCGGCTTTCCTCCGCTCTTTGCTACGCTCGCCGGCGATGCCGGAGCCGGTCGAGCTCTCCCTCGTCGTCCCCGCCTGGAACGAAGCGGCGGCGATCGCGGCGGTGGTCGCGGAGTGGCGGACGGTGCTCGACGGCGTCGGCGTGAGCTGGGAGCTGCGGCTCTACGACGACGGCTCGACCGACGGCACGGCAGAGCTCCTGGCCCCGCTCGCCGCAGCCGAGCCGCGGCTCGTGGTGATCCACCAGACGAACCGGGGGCACGGTCCGACGGTGCTGCGCGGCTACCGCGAGGCGCGAGGGGCGTGGATCGCCCAGGCCGACGGCGACGGCGAGATCCCGGCCGCCGCCTTCCCCGACCTCTGGCGGGCGCGCGAGGGGGCCGACATGGTGCTCGGCAGCCGCCAGGGCCGGACCCAGCCCCTCTCCCGCCGCCTCCTGACCGCCGGCGCCCGGCAGGCGGTACGGCTCCTCGCCGGCAGCGCCCCGGCCGACGTCAACTGTCCGTTCCGGCTCCTGCGGGCCGCCGCCTGCGCTCCCCTCTTCACCCTCCTCGACGCGGACGCGGCGGTGCCGAACGTCACCCTCGCCGCCCTCGCGGTGGCCCGCGGTCTCACTCTGCGGGAGGTTCCCGTACCGCATGTGGGCCGCCGGGCCGGACAGAGCTCGCTCGGACCGGCGCGAGTGGTCCGGCTCGCCACCGCGGCGACGGGCGAGCTCCTCCGCCTCCGGCGGGTGCTGCGCGCGGCGTGAGGGGTCCCGGCCGGATCGTGATCCTCGGCGCCGGCCCCGCCGGGCTCGGCGCGGCGTACCGGCTCCACGAGCTCGGCCACGACGACTGGCTCCTCTGCGAGGCCCGGGAGGGACCCGGCGGGCTCGCGGCGAGCTGGGTCGACCCGCGCGGGTTCACCTGGGATTGCGGCGGGCACGTCCAGTTCAGCCATTACGGCTACTACGACGCGGTGCTCGACCGGGCGCTCGGCGACCGCTGGCTCCACCACCGCCGCCGGGCCGGGGTCTGGCTCGACGGCGAGCTGATCCCGTATCCGCTCCAGCACAACCTCCACCGCCTCCCGCCCGCGGCCCGCGAACGCGCCCTCGCCGGCCTCGAGCAGGCCGCCCATACCTCCCCCCGCAAGGTGCCAGCCGATTTTCACGAGTGGGTGCTCGGGACGTTCGGCGAGGGGCTCGCGGCCCTCTTCTTCGAGCCGTACAACGAGAAGGTCTGGGGCTACCCGCTGCGGGAGCTCGGCTGGAGCTGGATCGGCGAACGCGTCGCGCTCCCCGACCTCGCCCGGCTGCGCCGGCAGCTCGCCGCCGGCGTGGACGACGCCGACTGGGGGCCGAACCGGACCTTCCGCTTCCCCGAGCGGGGCGGGACCGGCGCGATCTGGACCGCCGTGGCCGCGCTCCTGCCGGCAGCACGTCTCCGTTATCGCGCTCCCGCCGTCCGGGTCCAGGCGACCGAGCGCACCCTCACGCTCGCCTCCGGTGAGCGGATTGGCTGGGAGCGGCTGATCTCGACCCTCCCGCTCGACCGCCTCGCGGCGATGACCACGGGGCTCCCCGAGGCGACCCGCGAGCTCGCCGGGCGGCTCCGCCACAGCTCGGTCCACGTCGTCGGCGTCGGCCTGCGCGGCCCGCGGCCGGCGGCGCTCGCCGGCGTCGGCTGGCTCTACTTCCCCGCGGCCACGAGCCCGTACTACCGGGTGACCGTCTTCTCGAACTACTCCCCGCACCACGTACCGGCGGGGGAGGGGTACTGGTCGCTGATGGCCGAGGTCTGTGAGAGCCCACACTGCCCGGTCGCCGCCCGCGAGCTCGGCGGCGCGGTGGTCGCCGCGCTCCGCGCCGACGGCCTCCTGCCCGACGAAACCGAGGTCGTGAGCCTCTGGCAGCACCGGGAGGAGCACGGCTACCCGACCCCGTTCCGCGGCCGCGACGCGGTGGTCGAACCGCTGCTCGGCGGCTTCGATCGGCTCGGGATCCACTCCCGGGGGCGGTTCGGCGCCTGGAAGTACGAGGTCGCCAACCAGGATCACGCCTTCATGCAGGGGGTCGAGCTCGTCGAGCGGCTGCTCGGGGTGGGCGAGGAGGTCACGCTGCGCGACCCGGAACGGGTCAACGCCGGCGCCTACCTCTCCGATCCGGTCCGGCTCGGCTCGGCGGGCGGGGAGACGAGGGCGGCAAGCGAGAAGCCGTAGAGCCGCCGCACGCCGGGATCGGCCACCCAGAGCCGGTCGCGGTCCGGATCGACCGCGACCCCCACGGGCCGGAAGAAGAGCGGCTCCCCCGCGGCGTCGCGCGGGTCGAGCGCCCCGAGCAGCTCGCCGGCCGCCGAGAGGATGAGCAGCCGCCGGCCGGCCGGATCGGAGACGAAGAGATGCCCCGAAGCCGCCGCGAGGCCCGGACGGCCGGCCTCCCCCTCCCAGGCCGCCACCGGGACGGTCCGCTCGTCCGCTTCGCCGGGAGCGAACCGCACGAGCCGCCGGTGGATCCGGTCGGCCAGCCAGAGCTCGCCGTCCGCACCGGTCGCGAGTGCCTCCGGAGGGAAGGGAAGCTGCCGGCAGCCCTGCCGGTTCCCGGCTTCATCGAACCGGCAGAGCCGCCACGCCGTCGCGTCCGCCCCCCACCAGCCGCCGCCGGCGGCCGGAGCGAGCGCCCCGAGGCCGGGCGCGGCGGCGCGGGTCGCGAGCGCGCCGTCCGCGCCGTAGAGGAGCAGCTCGCCGCCGGCCGCCACCGCGAGCCGCCCGTCCGCCCGGCAGGCGAGCGCCACCGGCGCGGCGGTGAGCGCCGGGAGCGGCCACCAGGCCGCCGCGAGAGAGGTCGCGATTGCCGCCGCCTGCCCGGCGCGCGGCTCGCTCGCCACGAGGCGGCCGCCGCAGCCCGCCGCCACCGCCTCGGCGGCGCTGCCGGGATCGCCCGCGAAGACCGGGGTCAGGATCGCGACCGGCGGGGGAGAGTGGAGCGGCACCGGCGTTTCTGAGCTTCCAGGCCGCCGCAGGTGGAGCCGCAGGTCCTGCCGGAGCGGCCAGTCCGCGAGCTCGACCCCCGGCACCCGCCGCCGAAGAAGGTAGGAGAGCGCCGCCCGGCGCGCGGCCGGGTCGGTCCAGAGGCTCTTCACCTCGCTCAGCCCGGCGGTGCGGTATCCCTCGAGCGGCCACCAGACCGAGCGGAACGGCCGTGCGTCGAATCCGCGGGCGAGCAGCGGCCAGGCCGCCCGGCTCCCCTCCGGGCCGAGGACGACCACATCGGCCGCAGCGGCGAGCTCGGGCTCGAGCCCATCGGGGAGGTACCGCGCGTCGTGATCGCGGAGGTACCAGAGGAGCGGCCAGCTCGCCACCCCGTCGTGGGCGACGAGCAGTCGCTCGCCGGGCGGCAGGCGGGAGGCCCGGGCCGTGAGCTCCCGCTCCACCGTCCGCAGCTCCGGGGTGCCGTGGGCGTAGACGAGCAGCTCGGTGGGCAGGTCGTAGTCGAGGAACGCCAGCCGCCCCGCCTGCCCGGCGGTCGCGAGCAGCGCGAGGGCGAGGAGAGCGGCGCCGAGCGCGCGGCGCCAGCGTCGTCCCGCGCACCGCTCCGCCCATCGCGCGACCGTCCAGCCGCCGACGAGAGAGGCGGGCAGCGCGATGTGCACGAGCAGCCACGGCATCCGCTCGCCGGCGGCCGAGTAGAGGAGCGCGCTTGCGACGAACCACCAGAGGAGGAAATCGAGGAGCAGCTCGGAGAGGTCGCCCTCGCCCCCGGCTCGCCGCCGCCACCGCCGGCGGAGGATCGCTCCCCCGCCCGCCGCCGCGAGGAGGAGCGGCAGCGGCTCGTAGAGCCCGCCGGTGAGGAGGTAGTAGAACCACGGCTGGCCGCCCCGCTCGACCGGCTGCTGCGCCAGCCAGTAGCCGAGGCTGCCGACGTAGCCGCTCACGAGACCTCTCGGGAAGTTCGTCCCGAAGGTGGTGAAGAGGAGTCCGGCCCCTCCCCAGACCGCCGCCGCTGCCACCGACCAGCGGGCGAAGGTGAGCCCGGCGGCGCGCTGCCGCCCCCGGAGCCAGAGCGCGGCCGTCACCACGGCGACGAGCGCCAACCCTCCGGCGCTCCGGAGCGCCCGCGACGCGGCTTCGGGCGCGTCGTACGCCACCGGATCCCAGCCGAGCAGGGGATAGAGCAGCGCCGCGAGCCACGGCAGGACGAGGGTGGCGAGCAGCAGCGCGAGGTCGCCGGCCGCTCCCTGCCGCAGCGGCTCGTCACCTCGCCACGCCCGGAGGAGGGCGAGCGCCGCGAAGAAGAGCCCGGCCGTCAGCCCGAAGAGGAAGGCGACCTCCTTGGTGGCGAGAGCGAGGCCGAGCGCGCCGGCGACGAGCCCGATCCCCGTCCCGTCGCGCCGCTCGAGGTAGCGCCAGGAGCCGAGCAGCCAGACGAGACAGAGGAGCGCGATGTAGATGTCGTTGCGGAGATATCGGGAGTAGAAGAGGAGCGAGGGGGAGAGCGCCACGAGGGCGGCGGCGGCGAGCGCCGCCTCCCGGCCGAGCCACCGTCCGAGAGGGAGGAGGAGGAGGACCACGCCGATCCCCGCAAGCGCCGGCACGAGCCGGGCGGTCGCGTCGTTCGCGCCGAGGAGCGTGAAGACCGCGGCGTCGAGGTGGAAGAGCAGCGGCCCGTGCATCATCGGGTCGTGCCGATAGGTTCCGTGGACGGCGAGCTGGTGGCTGAAGTAGGCGTGGAGGCTCTCGTCGTGGCTCACCGTCCGGTCGCCGAGACCGGCGAGCCGGCTCACCGCCACCGCGAGGAGGAGCGCTCCCCAGAGCCAGCGCCACCGGCTCATCGGCTCCCCGCCTCCGGCATCCGGAAGAGCCGCCAGTCGCCGGCGGCGAACGCCTCGGGAAGGACCGCGGCGAGCGCCCCCTCCCGGCTCTCCGGAAGGCGGTACCGCGCCCGCTCCTCGGGCCCGACGAGGACGCAGCCGACCTGCCACCGGGCAAGCAGCGCGAGGAGCTCCTCTCCCTCGGCCTCCTCGTAGAGACGCCGGATCGCGTCGGCGCGCCCCGCCGCGAGCCGCCCCCACTCCCGGCCCCGCCACTGCTGCTCGTGCCCCACCCAGCCGAGGAGCGCCGGGCGGCCGGTCGCGGTGCTCAGGCGGACGCTCTCCGGGCGGTAGCTCTCCCCCTCGGCCTGCAGCACCCGGGTGCCCGGCGGCACGTTCCGCTCCACCCAGGCGAGCAGGGCCGCCTCCGCCGGCGCCTCCCGCCGCAGGTGGGCGAGCGCGTCGAGGCTCCACTCGGGCGGCCGTTCTTCGAGCCGGGCGGCGAGCGCGAGCGGCGCGTACGGCAGCCCGGCGAAGAGCCCCCCGAGCGCGAGCAGCGCCGCTGCCCGCCACCCCGCCCGCCACGCCCCGAGCGCCCCCCGGACGGCCGCGAGCGCTAGCAGCGGCCACGCCTGGTAGCTCAGCTTGAAGACGGTGTTGAGGCGGTGCCCGAAGGTGTCGTGGAGCAGCGCGACCTCGGGCGCCACGAGGAGGGCGAGCCCGGCCGTCGCGGCGAGGAGGGCGAGCCGTTCGCGGCCGCCCGGCCCGATGGGCTCCCCTTCCCCGGCGAGCAGGAGGAACGCCAGCCCCGCGAGGGCCGCGAGGAGCGGGGCGATCGGCACCGCCGCCGTCCAGCTCGCCGCCACCGCCGCGAGCGACACCCCGGTCGCGGTCGCCGCCGCCACGAGCCCGAGCGCGACCGCCACGGGCCCCGCGAGGAGGGCGCCGGCGAGCGCCCCTGCCGGGAGGCGCCGCTCCCTCGCCGCGAGCCCGAGCAGCAGGACGAGGCCCGGGAGGAACTGCCCGGTGACGAGGAGCCCCGGCAGCAGTGCGGTCGGATGCTCGAGGTTCGGGAGCAGCCCGCGCAGCGGCACGGTCCCGCCCCCGCGCGCGGCCGTGACGAGCAGCAGGCCGGCGCCGAGGAGCGTCGCGCCGCCGGCAAACGCCCGGAGCGAGGAGGCGGCGAACGAACGGCCCCGGATGCGGCCGCGCACGAGGAGCGCGAGCAGGAAGAGCAGGGCGAGGCCCGGCAGCTCCCACGGATCGAGGAGGAGGAAGGCGCCGCCCCCGAGCGCGAGGAGGGGCCAGAGGCCTCGGCCACCCTCCCCGCTCGCCGCCGCCCAGAGCAGGCCGAGCAGCAGCAGCGCGAACGGCATCGCGAGCACATGGGCGTGCGGATCGCCGAGCAGGTAGCTGAAGAACGGGAACTCGTGGATCATCTCCACCCGCCCTCCGGGCAGCCCGGGGCCGGTATCGACGACCACCCGCGAGGCCGCCCACCACCACTGCGCGGCACCGCGGACGGCCCAGAAGGCGAGGTTCCCCGCGAGCGCCACCGCCCCGGCGGCGAGGAGCCCGGCCGGGATCGCCCGCCGCGGCGCGACGCCATCCCGGCGCGAGAGCGCCGCACCGAGGCCGTAGGCCGCATGGACGAGGAGCGCGAACGAGCCCGCCTGCACGAGGTTGAACGCAACGTCCGGAGTCACCCCGGCGAGCCGCGCCACCCAGTGGGCGATCCAGACCGCGAGATCGTGGTAGGCGAGCGGAACGCCGGCGAGCCACGGATCTTCCGGCGGGAAGCCGCGCCCGGAGGCGACCGCGTGGAGGAGCATCAGGTCGGTCGCCTGCTCGGTGTGCCGCGCCGCCGGCATCCAGGCCCGGACCACGCCCCAGAGAGCGAAGGCGACGGCGAAGAGGAGCTCGCCGGCGAGGAACGGCCGCCAGTCGCGGACCGGCCGCTCCGGCCAGGATCCGCCAGCAGCGCGCCTTCCATCCCGCCGCCGGACGGTGACCGCTTCGGCTCCCCAGGCTGCGAGCGCGAGGAGGCCGAGGATCGCCCACGCGCTCCCCCGCCCCCGGCCGGCGAGACCGGTGGCGTTGCCGAACCAGAGGAGGAGCCCGCCGGCGAGCAGGCCGAGCGGGCGGGCGAGGGCGGCGCCGGCGCCGGGCAGCGGCAGGAGGCTGCGCGCCGCGAGCGGCCAGACCGCCACTCCGGCGGCGCCGAGGGCGAGGTACCAGGCGAGGAGCTGACGCGCCACAGACACCACCGGTGATGCTTTCCTCCCCGCCGGCGCGGGTCAAGCGTGGTCAGCCGGCCGCGGGGCTCCCGTCGCCTCCCCGCCAGCGGAGCGCCGGCTCGCCGCCGGCGAGCGCGAGGTGATCGCAGAGGCGCTGACTGTAGGCGTCGACGAACCGGTGAAGCTCCTCGCCGCCGAGATAGAAGGCGGGGATCGGCGGGACGATCGTCGCCCCGCTCCAGGCGAGGGTGCGGAGGTTCTCCAGGTGGACGACGTGGAGCGGCGTCTCCCGGAAGCCGAGCAGCAGCGGCCACCGCTCCTTGAGCGCGACCGCGCCGGCACGGTGGACGAGCGTCGCCGCGCTGCCGGTGGCGAGCGCACCGAGCGTCCCCGAGCTGCACGGCAGCACGACGGTGCCGGCGAGCCGGTACGAGCCGGAGGAGAGCGGCGCGTCGAGCTCGTGGTCGCGGTGGATCACCACCTTCGCCCGCGCCGCGGCGTCGAGACCGGCCGCCGTGACGAGCCCCTCGGCGCCCGCGCGCTCCGGGCCGAGCTCGTGGAAGAGGACCCGGCTCGCGCCGCGGGAGACGACGAGATGGAGCCGCGCGACCCCGGGGTGCGCGGCGGCGAGCGCGAGGAAGCGGACGGGCAGGAGCATCCCCGAGGCCCCCGAGACCAGCAGTGCGATCCGCTTCTCCATCCGTGGCTCCCCTTTCCGGCGGCATCCTAGCCCGGCCCGGCGCACCCGGGCGGCCCGGGAGCGGTAGACTCCCTTCCCAGTCCGGAACCGTGCGCCATGAACCTCTCCGACCTCCTCCGCCAACGCCGTGAGCCGATCCTCGCCGCCGCCTCCGACGGCCTCTGCCGCGCCCGTCTGCGCTCCTACGAGAGCGTCGGGCGCGAGGAGAGCTACGCCCGGCTCGCCCGCCTCTTCGACCTCGTGACTGCCGCGATCGCCGAGCGGAACCTGACGCCGGTGCGGCAGTACGCGGCCGACCTCGCCGCCCAGCGCCACGCCGCCGGCTTCGACCTCGCCGAGGTGCAGGCGGCGATCAACGCCCTCGAGGAGGCGATCTGGTCGGCGATCGTCGCCGAGATCGAGCCCGCCGGCCTCGCCGAGGCGTTCGGCCTCGCCTCCACCGTCCTCGGGGCGACGAAGGACCGTCTCGCGACCGCCTATCTCGAGCTCGCGACCCGCACCCGGGTGCCGGCTCTCGACCTCGGCGCGCTCTTCGCCGGTACCGACGGCTGAACGCCCGCCGCTCCCACCTCCCGCTCCCGCGCCCGGCCGGCCTGCCGGCGGGCCGGGGGTGTTACGCTCGACGGAGAGCTGCCCGACCCACCACCCCTCAGCCTGGAGGAGCCCGATGACCCCCTGGTGGCTGCGCCATCCCGACGATGAACCCCCGGCCGAGCCGGATCCCGATACCCCTGCCGTCGAGGTCGTGGAAGTCGAAACCGTGGAGCCCGAACCCGTCCCGCCGGACGAGCCGGAACCGCCCGCGGAGCCCGGCGAGCCCGCGGAGGCGGCGGAAGCCGCCGCGGACGGCGCCGGCGGCGAGGAGGGCGCCGAGGCCGAGCGCGCCCGCTCGAAGCGCCGCCGCGGCCGCCGCGGCCGCCGCACCGCCACGGCGGCCGACGGCGAGGGCGCGGGCGACGAGGGGGGCGACGACGAGGCCGACGCCGCCGACGAGCCGCTGCCCCCGCCGGTGCGGCCCAGCACGCGGGGCGGCGAGAGCGCCGGCATGATCGCCGGCTTCGAGCAGCTCGCCCGCGAGCTCGCGGCGGCGCTCTCCCCCGCGGGCCGTCACGACGAGGTCGAGGAGCACAAGATCGCGATGTTCTGCGACCTGGAGAACGTCGCCCTCGGGGTGCGCGACTCGGAGGTCAAGAAGTTCGACATCGAGCTCGTCCTCGAGCGGCTGCTCGAGAAGGGGAAGATCATCGTCAAGCGCGCCTACGCCGACTGGGAGCGGTACAGCGAGTTCAAGAAGGCGTTCCACGAGTCGGCGATCGAGCTCATCGACATCCCGCAGCGGTACTACTCGGGCAAGAACAGCGCCGACATCAAGATGGTCGTCGACGCGATGGACCTCTGCTACGCCAAGGAGCACCTCGACACCTTCGTCCTCGTCTCGGGCGACTCGGACTTCTCGCCGCTCGTCTCGAAGCTGAAGGAGAACAACAAGACGGTCATCGGCATCGGGATGAAGAACTCCTCCTCGGCGCTGCTCGTCGACAACTGCGACGAGTTCCTCTACTACGAGGATCTCTGGCGCTCGCAGCAGGCCGCCCCGCAGCTCGACGGGCTGCCGAAGAAGAAGGCCGAGGCGTTCGCGCTGCTCATCGACTCGATCCTCGCCCTCATGCGCGAGAACAAGCCGGTGCTCTGGGGCTCGATGATCAAGGAGACGATGAAGCGGAAGAAGCCCTCCTTCAACGAGGGCTACTACGGCTACTCGACCTTCTCCGACCTGCTCGAGGACGCCGAGCGCGCCAACATCCTCAAGCTCCGGCGCGACCGCCGCGCCGGCACCTACGTCGTCGAGGGGTTCGCCCGCAGCCGCTGAGGCGCCGGCCGCTTCAGCCGGCGAAGCCGGGCCAGCTCGCCACCGGGTCGGTCGAACGGACCCGGTGCGCTCCGGCTGCGGCGAAGCGCGCGAGCGCGGCCTCGGCCTCGGCGGTGAAATCCGCGACGAAGGCGCCCGGCCGGCCGGGATCGGGCACCGCGACCGCCGACATGCAGTCCTCGAGCAGATAGATCCGCCCCGGCGCCGCCGGGTCGCGACGTACGGCTTCGGCGAGCAGATCCTCCACCGTGGCCCGCACGCAGTGGCTCGACGCCTCGCCCGCGACGAGCAGGAGGTCGGCCGCGAGGAGCCGGTCGCGCAGCGCGGTGTCGGGGGCGAGCAGCTCGCCGCCGTCGTGGCGGCTGCAGACCTCGGGCGCGAGCGCCGAGTAGTGCTCGACGAGCGGGTGCTCCCCCTTCACCGCGAGCGGCACCGGCGCCCGGCGGGCGAAGGAGAAGAAGAGCCGCGCCTCTTCGATCACCCCGTTGAGGCCGTGGCCGGCACTCCCCGCCAGACAGTGCGGCGGCCAGAGGTAGAGCCGGTACTTCCCCTGCCGCTCGAGCTCGCGGCAGTAGTGGAGCGCCTGCCGGGCGAGCCAGTTCTGATCCCCTTCGCCGAGCCAGGCGAGGTCGGGATCGGGGCGCACCGCGCCGCTCTCGACCTCGGCGGCGAGGATCTCCCGGTGGGGGGCGAGCGGCTGCCCCGCGGCGTCGACCCAGAAGGAGGGGAAGAAGATCTGGAACGGGTGGTGGGTGTCGAGGGTGCAGGTGATCTCGGTGAGCCAGCCGAGGTGCCGGTAGATGAAGCGCGCGATCCGGTCGGAATCCTCCACCGCCCCCCTACCCGAGCGGCCGCCGACGTAGAGCGTCCCCGCGGGCAGGCAGAAGTCGCGCTGGGCGTCGACCACGAGGAGCTGGACGTTCATCCCGGAGAGCGCCGCCGGCGCGAGCGCCTGCTCCCGCCGCCAGGCGTCGGCCGCGAGCCGGAGCGCCGCGGCATCGGCCCGGTGCTCCCAGGAGCCGGCCCGGGCGGCGTCGTAGAACGGGGGCAGCGGCAGCTCGCGGGGCGGGACGACCGGATGGCGCATGGCGTTCCTCTCTCTGCTCAGACCCGGACCGCGGGCTCGTCGCCGCGCCGGCCGAGATCGTAATGGCGTGACCAGCCGTCTTCGAGGCAGGTGAGCGTCACCTCGAAGGTACCGGCGGCCGTGCACCGGTACCGCTCCTCGACGAGCGGCCCCTCGCCCGCCCCGCGCCGCACCGTCACCCCGGCGAGGTCCTCCCGCTCCCGCAGCTCGCGGTCGAAGGGGAAACGCACCTCGTCCCACGGGGTGATCCGGCCGTCGGGCACGCCGTCGCGCAGCCGCCCGCACTCGACGAACCGGAAGTGCCCGAGGTTGTGGACGGGCCGGTAGCGGCGGACCACCTCGAGCGGCGGTTCGCCGGTCCGGGGCAGCGGCGTGTCGCGCCGGAAGATCGGATCGAACGTCACCTCCTCCCCGGCGCGCGCCTCCCGGAAGACCCCGAAGGTGCGGGAGAGCACGTCGGAGAGGGTGACGCCGGACTCCTCGTCGAGGAAGCAGGCGAGGCCGATCGCGGTGGCCGCGAACGGATGCGGCGAGCGGTGCACGCGCCGCTCGCCCCACCGCTCGCGCAGCTGGCGGAGCACCGGCGGGAAGCCGCTCGCCCCCCCGGCCACGTAGAGGCCCGCGACCGCCTCCCACTCCGGGCTCTGCCCGGCGGCGAGCAGCTCCTCGACGAGCGCGAGCGTCCGTTCGACGAGCGGCCCGCACGCCTCGTACGCCTCCTCCACCGGCAGCGCGAGCGGCGGGGCGTCGAACGCCGCGAGATCGACGACGAAGCGCCGGCTCTGCGGCAGCAGCCGCTCCTTCTGCCGGCGGCACTCCTCCGTGAGCAGCGCCCAGGGCTCGTCGGCGAGCCGCCCGAGACCGGCCCGCGCCGCTACCAGCGTCGCGAGCGCCGCGTCGAAGTCGTCGCCGCCGAGCGCCGCGGCCCCGGTCGAGGCGATCACCTCGTTGGCGAGCCCCGCCATGTGGAGGAGGGAGACGTCGAAGGTGCCGCCGCCCAGGTCGTAGACGACCACGTGCTCCCGGCGGCTGGTGAGCGTGCGCCCGAAGCGCCGCGCGTACTCGAAGCCGGTGGCCGACGGCTCGTTGAGCACCGCGGCGATCTCGAAGCCGGCGCGGCGGAACGCCTCGAGGGTGAGGAAACGCTGATCGGAGGAGGCGTTGGCCGGCACGCTGACCGCCGCCACCAGCTCCTCGCCCGCCTCCACCCCGGCGTTCGATCCCTCCACGAGCGCCGTGCGCAGGGCCGTGAGGTGGCCGGCGAGCAGGTCGAGCAGGGGCAGCTCGCGCTCCCCCGCCGCGATCCGGGTGCGCGGCCCGGCGGCGGCGAGCAGCCGCTTGAACGAGCGCACCGGACGCCATCCGGGGCGCTCCAGCGCGGCGAGCGCCCGCGGTCCGAACCGCAGCTCGTCGCTCGCCGTCGCGACCGCCGCCACGGAGGGGAAGAGGTCGTCGCCCGCGAACGCCACCACCGGGTAGTTGCCCCGGTCGACGAGCGCGGCGACGGTGTGGGTGGTGCCGAAATCGATTCCCAGCCGCATCGGTGGGCCGAGTCTACCCCGGGGCAACGGTATGATCCCGGCGCCCCCGGCGCCCCGCCCGGAAGCGAACCAGGAGAGAGCGATGTCCCGCACCGGCCTGCTTCGGTCCTTCTCCCCCACGTTCTGGACCGCGAACGTGATGGAGCTGTTCGAGCGCGCGGCCTACTACGGCCTCAACTCCGTGCTCGCCGTCTACCTCACCGCCCAGGTCGCCGCGGGCGGTCTCGGCTTCGGAGCGCAGGCGGTCGGCTTCCTGCAGGGGCTCGTCTACGCCGCCACCTACGTGGTGCCGATCCTCGGCGGTGCGCTCGCCGACCGGTACGGCTACCGGCGGATGCTGCTCGTCGCCTTCTCGCTGCTTACCGCCGGCTACTTCGCGGCCGGACAGATGTCGGCCTACGCGCTCGTCTTCCTCTCGCTGCTCGTGATGGCCACCGGCGCCGGCCTCTTCAAGCCGATCATCTCCGGCACGATCGCCCGCTCCACCGACGAGCGGACCTCCTCGTTCGGCTTCGGCATCTACTACTGGATGATCAACCTCGGCGCCTTCGCCGCGCCCCTGGTCGTCAGCTGGCTCAAGGGGTTCTCCTGGCAGTACGTCTTCACCGCCTCGGCCGCCTACTGCGGGCTCATGCTGCTGCCCGCCGCCTTCATCTACCGCGATCCGCCGCGGCCGGAGAGCACGAAGACACTCGGGGAGGTGCTCGCCGGTGCCGCCGAGGTGCTCGGCGACGCCCGCTTCATGCTGATGATCGTCGTCTACTCCGGCTTCTGGATCCTCTACTTCCAGAACTTCGGTTCGGTCCTCTGGTACCTCGGCGACTTCATCGACCGCGCCCCGGTCTCCGCCGCGGTCACCGGCCTGCTCGGCCGCCTCGGTCTCGACGTGCAGTTCGTCTTCGACGCCGAGCACGTGACGGTGATCAACGCCGGCACGATCATCCTCCTCCAGGTGCTCGTGAGCCGGATCGTCGCCCGGCGGGCGGCGCTGCCGACGATGGTCGCGGGGATGGGGATCGGCGCGCTCGGCTTCGGCCTCCTCGCCCTCTCGTTCAGCCCCTGGGTCTTCATCGCCGGCATCGCGGTCTTCTCCATCGGCGAGATGACCGCGCATCCGAAGTACTACAGCTTCGTCGGCCTCGTCGCCCCGCCCGACCGCAAGGCGGTCTACATGGGCTACGCCTTCCTCTACGGCGTCTTCGGCTCGCTGCTCGGTTCGAACCTCGGGGCGTTCCTCTACGAGCGGTTCCTCCAGCCGCACGCCGGCACCGCCGGCGCGCGGGCGGCGGCCACCCGCTTCTGGCTCCTCTTCGCGGTGCTCGACATCGTGGCCGCGGCCGGCCTCGTCCTCTTCGCGAAGCGGTTCGGCGAGGACACCGCCGACAGCCGCCGGCGGGCCCGGCGGGCGATGGCGCTCGTCTACGGCCTGATCCTCGCGCTCGGGCTCGCCTTCCTCGCCTTCGCCTTCGCCGGCGAGGAGGTGCAGTACCGCACCGCGGTGCAGGCGGTGATCTTCCTCGCGCTCGGCGGCGGCGGCCTCGTGGTCAACGCCCGGGGCGCCGGCCGCGCCGCGGCCTGAGGCTCAGCGTCCCGCCTTCAGGCTGTCGCGGATCTCGCGCAGCAGGACCACGTCCTCCGGCGGCTCGGGGGGCGCGGCGGGAGCCGGTGCGGCCTCGGCGCGCCGCAGGCGGTTCATCCCCTTGACCATCAGGAAGATGATCCAGGCGAGGATGAGGAAGTTCACGGCGACGGTCACGAAGCTGCCGTAGGCGAAGACCGGCACGCCTGCGTCCCGCACCGCGGCCAGCGTCGCCTCCGTGCCCTGCGGCACCTCGGCGAGCGGGAGGTAGAGGTTCGAGAAGTCGACCGGCCCGAACAGCCGGCCGACCAGCGGCATCACGAGGTCGTTGATCGTCGAGTCGACGATCTTGCCGAACGCCCCGCCGATGATCACGCCCACCGCCAGGTCCATGACGTTCCCCTTGACCGCGAACTCCTTGAACTCCTTGGCGAAACCCATCGCTTTCTCCTTCCGGCGCCGGCCGCGGCGCCCGTGTCCGGGTACCCGCTCACGCTACCAGACGCGGGCTCGTGCGGGCTTGTATCATTTCCCGGTGCTCACCGAAGGCGCTCTCGTCGGACAGATCCGGCTGGTCCGCCGTCTTGGTGCCGGGGGGATGGGGGAGGTCTGGGAGGGGGTCGACGAAAGCCTCGGCCGGCACGTCGCGGTCAAGACCGTCCACCGGCCTCCGGGGCGCCCGGATCCCCAGGCCCGGGCCCGCTTCGCGCGCGAGGCCCGCCTCCTCTCGCAGCTCGAGCACCCGCACATCTGCCGCCTCTACGAGTACGTCCGCGCCGAGCCCGACGACGTCCTGATCCTCGAGCTGGTGCGCGGGCGCCCGCTGCGCGACGCGATCGCCTCCGGCCTCGCGCCGGCCGAACGGCTGGAGACCGCCCTCGGGATCTGCTCCGCGCTGGTCGCCGCCCACTCGCTCTCCATCGTCCACCGCGACCTGAAGCCGGACAACGTCATGCTCGACGAGTCCGGGAGCGTGAAGGTCCTCGACTTCGGCATCGCGCGCCGGAGCCGGCCGGGCGAGGCGGACGACGCCGAGGAGGAGACCGCCGCCAGGCAACCGCCGGAGGGTGCCGGCGGGCTCACGCGGGCCGGCGAGATGCTCGGGACGCCCGGCTACATGAGCCCGGAGCAGGCGCGGGGCGAGGTCGCCACCGCCGCCAGCGACATGTACTGCTTCGGCCTCCTGCTCTTCGAGCTCTACACCGGCCGCCCCCCTTTCGAGCCCGCGCCCGCCCACCGGGTTCTGGAGCGTGCCCGCTGGGGTGAGATCCCCTCGACGGGCGGCATCGACCATGCGGTGGCGGCGCTGATTCGCGACCTCACCCTGATCGATCCCCTCCGGCGCCCGACCGCCGGCCAGGCCCGGGAGCGGCTGCGGCGGATCGCCGGGCGGCCGCAGCGGCGGTTCCGGGCGATCGCCAGTGCGATCGCCGTGGTCAGCCTCGTCGCCGGTACCGGGCTCTCGCTCGCCGGTCTGGCGCGCGCCCGGCGGGAGGCGGCGACAGCACGGGCGACCACGGAGTTCCTGGCCGGGCTCTTCCGGGGCTCGGATCCGGGCGAGGCGCCGAACCCGGAGATCAAGGCCCGGGAGGTGCTCGCGCGCGGCACCGAGCGGCTCCGGGAGGAGCTGCGCGAAGAGACCGCCACCCGCGCCCGGCTGCTCGCGGTGCTCGGGCGGATCCACGGCAACCTCGGGCTCCACGGCGAGGCGCGCCGGCTGCTCGAGGAGGCGATCGCGCTCGAGGAGCGCCGCTCCGGCCACGCCTCGCCCACCCTGCTGCCGGCCCTCACGGCGCTCGGCGCCACCCTCGCGGCGCAGGGCGATCACGCCGCCGCGCAGCCGCCGCTCACACGCGCGATCGCGCTCGCGCGGCGACACGCGCGTGCCGCCGAGGAGGCCGAGGCGCTCAACCATCTCACCTCCTCGCTGGCCCGCCAGGGCCAACTCGACCAGGCCGAGGCGCGCGGCCTCGAGGCGGTCGCCGCCTCGGAGCGGGCGTACGGCTCCGACCACCCCCAGGCCGCCGCCGTGCGTGTGAACCTCGCCCTGGTCGAGATCGACCGCGGCCGCTTCGCCGAGGCCGAGCGGATGCTCTCCCCCGCCCTCGTCATCCTCGAGCGTCACCTCGGCCCCGAGCACCCCGACGTGACGCGGGCGACGGTCAACCTCGCCACCATCGACAAGGAGCTCGGCCGCTTCGCCGAGGCCGAGGCGCTTTACCGCCGCGCGCTCGCGGCGCTCCAGGCCCGCCTCGGCCCCGACCACCCCGAGTGCGCCGTGGCGCGCAACGACCTCGCGGTCGTCCTCTTCGAGCAGCGCCGGTTCGGGGAGGCGGAGAGCGAGTACCGCCAGGCGGTCGAGCTCGCCGGGCGCACGCTGGGCACGCGCCACCCGGTGACCGCGATCTTCACGAGCAACCTCGCCGAGGCGACGCTCGCCCTCGGCCGGGCCGGGGAGGCCGAGCCCCTGTTCCGCGCCGCCCTGGAGACGCTGCGCGCCGCGCTCGGCGACGGGCACGCGGCCGTCGCCGAGGTGCTGCGCGGCCTCGGCCGGACCGAGGCCGCGCTCGGCCGCAGCGGCGAGGCCGAGGCCCATCTCCTCGAATCGCTGCGGGTGCGCGAGGCCGCGGCCGGGGCCGACCACCCGGAGGTCGGCCGCACCCTCGTCCAGCTCGGGGCGTTCTACCTCGACCAACGGCGGCCGGCCGAAGCCGCCCCGTGGCTCGCGCGCGCTCGCGACGTGCTGGCGGCGGCGCTGCCCGCGGAGCATCCGGCACGCGCCGAGCTCGCCCTCCAGCTCGACCGGCTGGCCGCGGCCGGGGAGGCGCCCTGACCGCCACCGCCTGGGTCCTCTCCCTGCTCGGCTTCGCCACCGCGGTGGCGATCCTGGCCGCGCTCTGGCTCCTGCGCCGCACGCAGCGCCAGCTCGCCGCCCTCGCGGCCCGGCTCAATGAGCTCGAGGCGGACTGGGCGGCCCGCGCAGCGGCACCCGAGACCGGGAGCGCCCTCGCGGCGGCGCCCCCCGCAGAAACCGCCGCGGCCCGCCCCGCGACCGGGACAGCGGAGGGCGACGTGCTCCGCGGCCTGACGACCCACGTCCAGGAGCTCCTCGCCCGCGGCGCCGGGCCCTCCGAGACGCTCGGCGACCGGGCGATCCTCGCCATCTACCGCCGGCTGGGGGAGACCGTCACCCCGGCCCGCCTCGCCGACGACCTCTTCGTCTCCCTGCGCACCCTGCAGCGCGGTCTCGACTACGCCCTCGACTGCACCCCGAGCCAGCTGATCCTGACGGTGAAGATGCGCGAAGCACGGCGGCTGCTCGCCGCCGGCGACCTCCGGGTCGCGGACGTGGCGGAACGGGTCGGGTACGCCGACCCGTTCCACTTCTCCCGCCGCTTCAAGGCGTTCTGGGGTCGCTCCCCCTCCGGGATGAAAGCGGCCCCGGAGAGCAACCCCCGACTCGCCCGCCGCGGCTGAGGCCGCTCACGGCACGGCGTAGGACCAGGCCGAGGTCGTCCCGCGCTCGAAGCCGTCGGAGAGCAGCTGCCCGCCCCACGCGCCGAAGGCGATGGCGCGCGTCATCACCGTTTCGCGGGGCTCGCAGGTGAGGTTGAAGTCGTGGTCCCGGTCCTGGACCAGGATCGCGAAGCACTCGCGATCCTCCTCGCCGGGAACCGCGATCCGGATCTGGTTCGGCACCTTCGTCGAGGCGTTCGCCGTCGCCTTCAGCTCGACGAAGTAGCCCCAGGAGACCGCCGGGTCGATCGCCGCCGCGGCCAGTCCGTCCTCCACCAAGAGGTCGCTCCAGCCGGTGGCGGGCGCGAGCGCGAGGTCGGTGACGTGCTCCACGAGCGCGTCGGCGCCGGTGAGGGTCAGGTCCCGGTCGCTGTCCTGCCAGATCCAGACGTCGCTCACGAGCGCGTTGGCCTGGGCCTCCGTGAGCGGCTGCCCCGCGGTATCGGTGAAGACCAGACTCAGGATCGCCAGCTCGGCGGCGGCGTCCCAGCCCGGTCGCCCCTGGTGCGAGACGATGAAGTAGAAACCGACCGTCTCGCCGCCGTTCGGGAGGCTCGACGGCGCCCACGCCTGCACGAGCGACCCCGCCTGGGCGCCGACGTCGCGGAACCAGACCAGGCTGTCGGCGGCGCCGCCGGCCGCGACCACCAGATCCGAGAGGCCGTTGCCTCCGAAGTCGCCGGCCACCACGTCCCAGGGGGAGTCGAGCGTCTGCGCCAGGAAGGTGCGCACCCAGGTCGTGCCGTCGCCCCCGTTGCGCCAGAGGGTGACGTCGCCGCCCGCCTGGCTCGTGCCCACGACGTCCGGGTCGCCGTCGTCGTCGACGTCCACGGCGAGCGCGGCGGCGCCGTCGTCGAGCGTCCCCGCGCCCACCGTGTGCCCTGCCCACGTGGTTCCCGTGCCGTCGTTCTCGTACCAGAGAATCAGGTCGTTGTCCCGCTGCACCCAGAGCAGGTCGAGATCGCCGTCGCCGTCGAAGTCCGCGGCGTCGATCCCGCGCGGGCCCGAGGCGCTCGACTTGACGGTGACGTCGGCCCAGAGACCGCCCACGCCCACCGAGTTGAGGTAAGCGTGAACCTCGGCGGCGTCGTAGCCGCTCACCGCGAAGTCGGGCCTCCCGTCGCGGTTGAAGTCCGCCACCACGACGTCGAAGGCGCCGTCGAGCATCGCCATCAGGTGCCGGGTCCAGCCGCCGTTCCTCGGCGTGCCGTCGCTCTCGAACCAGTCGATCCGCCCGGCGTTGTAGGCGACGGTCACCAGGTCGAGATCGCCGTCGCCGTCGAAGTCCGCCGCCTCCACCCGGTGGGCGCCGTCCAGGCCGCTGATCACGGTGTGCGCGGTCCAGCCGGGCACGTTCGTGCCGTCGTTCTCCCACCAGCGGATCAGGTCGCCCGCCACCGCCGCACCCAGCACGTCGAGATCGCCGTCGGCGTCGAGATCCGCCACCGCCACGTGGCGCGCGCCGTCGAAGCCGGTGGCGATGTCGTTCGTGAGCCACAGGTTGTTACCGAGGTTGAGGTAGGCGATCACCGCGTCGCCGTCCCACTCCGCGGAGACGACGTCGAGCAGCCCGTCGCCGTTGAGGTCGCCGGTGGCGAGCGCGCGCGGGTCGCCGAGGCCGGTGCGGATGTCGACCGGATCGGCGGCCTCGAAGCTCCGGTGGATCACCTCGTTCTCCCACCAGGAAAGGCGGTCGCCCTCCCAGGCGGCCGCCACCACGTCGGGATCGCCGTCGCCGTCGAAGTCCCCCGCCGCCGCCTGCACCGCCTCGTTCATCCCGCTGGCCACGACCCACTGGCTCCAGGAGGTGCCGGTCCCGAGGTTGTCGAGCCAGTAGACCGCGTCCGCCACCGAAGCGGAGACCACGAGGTCGGGATCTCCGTCGAGGTCGAGGTCGTGGACCTGCACCGAGCTCGGTCCGTCGATGCCGGTGGTCACCAGGTGCTCCGTCCAGGTCGTCCCGCCCCGCTCGTACCAGTAGACCCGGTCCGCGCTCACGCTCGTCGCCGCGACGTCGACCCTGCCGTCGCGGTCGATGTCGCCGGCGGCGACCGAGATCGCCCCGTCGAGGGTGCCGATCAGGTGCACGGTCCAGTGGTCGCTCGGCACGCCGTCGCTCTCGTACCAGCGCACCTCGTCGTCGGAGCGGTCGGCGGCCACCAGGTCGAGGTCGCCGTCGCCGTCCACGTCGGCAGCGGCCAGGCCCCAGGGCTCGGTCAACTCGCCCACGACGGAGACGGCGTGGGTGTCCCAGCCGCCGTCGGACGGGGTGCCGTCGTTCGCGAACCAGTAGACCGCGTCCGCGCCGCCGCCGGTGTCCACCGTCGTGGCGGCGATGTCGAGGTCGCCGTCGTCGTCGAGATCGGCGAGCGCGATCCGCCGGACGCCGGCACTGCTGAGATAGGAGATGCCGAAGATCTGCCAGCCGCCGCCGCCGAACTTCGGGTTGCGCGCCCAGAGGATCTCGGCGTCCTCCGCCGGGTAGGGCGGCGTGCCGAGCGGGATGTTCCACATCTGGCCGATCACGACGTCGCCGTCGCCGTCGCGGTCGAGGTCCCCGACCGCCACCGCGTAGGGCGAGTCGAGGCCCGAGGCGACGATGCCGTTTGCCCAGGCACCGCCCCCCAGCTGGTAGCTCACGCCGCAGCTGCCGGCGAGCTCGGCACAGGCCGCGACGTCGGCGAAGCCGTCGGCGTTCATGTCGCCGACCGCCACCGCCGAGGCGCCGTCGAAGGAGAGGCGGATGTCGAAGGTGGAGTTGAAGGGAAGGCGACGCGCCCAGGCGGCCGGCGCCAGGAGGAGGGCGAGGAGGAACAGGGGGGTCACGATTCTGCGGGGGGACATCTGCGGGCCTCCGTGTCGTTCGGCCCCGCGCACCGCGCGCCGGGGCCGTTCGTCTGCCATTGTCGGCCGCCGCCCCGCTCCGGCCCATGGCCGGCCGCGACAACCGCATGGATGGACGCGCCAACCCGCTCCCTCTCCCCCGGCCAGCCAAGGAAAAGGCGGCGAGGGGAACCCCCGCCGCCTCGGGCCAGACCGGGTGCCGGAGCGGCCGCTACGGCGTGTGACCCGACCAGGCGCTCAGGTTGCCCGTCTCGAAGCCGTTGCTGAAGAGCGGCCCGACGGTGCCAGTGCCGCGCACCGCGACGGTGAAGCGCAGGTCGGGCGACTGGCTCCCGGCCTCGGAGAAGACCACCTCGCCGAAGGCGACCGCAGCGGTGAGGTTCGTCCAGACGTTCGCCTGAACGGTCACCGTCCGCGTCTCGTTGGGGTCGCCGGTGAAGCTGAAGGTGTCGGGAGAGACGGTGATCCCGAAGCCGGGGTTGCCGGCGATCCCGGTCGCGGTCCAGGTGCTGGGCGTCGTCAGCGTGTTGCGCACCGTGCGGGTCCACTGACAGGTGGGCGAGCAGCTCACGTTGCGCAGCGACGGGAGGTTGAGCGTCCGGACGTCGCCGCCGCTGCCCGGGTTGGCGGCGAGGAAGTTCGCCGTCGTCTCGTTCATCACCATCCCGGCCCGCGCCGCCCTGGTCAGATCGAGCCGGCCGTGGCCGACGTCGTCGGCATCCCACGGGGTCGTGCCGTTCTCCTTCGTGCCGCCCGTGAAGGCGGTCATCATGAGCGCCGATTTCACCTCGGCGGGGGTCCAGGACGGCTGCACGGCGCGCACCAGGGTGGCGGCGCCGGCGGCGTGGGGGCTCGACATCGAGGTGCCGCTGATGCTCGCGTAGCCATCCGAAACAACGCTGGTCGGCACCGCGGCATAGATGCTCTCGCCGGGCCCGGTGATGTCGGGCTTCGTGAGGTTGGCGAGCGTCCCCGCGATCGGGCCCCGGAGGCTGAAGTCGGTGAGGATGTCGCCCTGGGGCACGAAGTCGAAGGTCGCCGCCGCCGGGTTGGCATCCACGAACGCCACGAGGGCGTCGCCCCCCGCCTGCTCGATGCTGTACGCCGGCACCGCCGGCTGGCCGACGGTGTTCATGCTGATCGGCGTCGCCTGGTTGTTGCGGATCAGCACGAAGTCGGCACCGGCGGCGAACGCGTTCGTGATCTTCTTGGTGAAGGCGCAGCTGCCGCGCTGGATGAGCGCGGCGGCGCCGTTGAAGAAGCCGGCCGGGAACGGATTGGCGCTCGGCGACACGCCGTCCTCGCCGGGCGTACACCCCTCCTGGGTCGGGTTCTGACCGGTGAAGTGGCGGATCGGGTGGCCGAGGAGCGCCGGCGACACCGGCGAACCCGAACCGCGCGTCGCCAGGAGGTTCTGCGTGCCGGCCGGCGGGGTGCCGGGGCCGGCGGCGGAGACGAGGCCGCTGATGCCGTCGTGGGTCGAAGCGGCGACCGTCAGCACCCAGGGGCCGCGGTGGCCGACGTTGCCGATCGGGTTCGGGATGCTGGTGCCGGTGTTGCCGGCCGAGGCGGCGACGACCACGCCGGAGTCGACGATGTCGAGCTTCCGGCGGTCGTTGTCGCCCCACGGGTTGGTGCCGCCTGAGATCGAGAAGTTCATCACGTCGCTGTCGCCATGGAGGAGCAGGCTGTCCATCCCGGCCTGGATGTCCGCATACGGGCAGGTATTGCCCGGACAGACCTTGTACGCGCGGATGTGCGCGCAGGGGGCGACGCCCGAGATCGGCAGCGCCGGCGGCGGGGTGGCGGCGGTGGTCAGGGCGTTGCCGCCCGCGGTGCTCGCGGTGTGGCTGCCGTGGCCGTCGGTGTCGACCGGGTTCGTGCCGTTGCACATCCCGGAGGCGTCGGTCCGGGAGCAGTCGAGGTAGCTGATCAGCTTGTTCGGGTTCCCCCCGATGCCGTGGCCGCAGGCCGGGTCGTTGGCGAACGACGGGTGCGTGGGGGCCACGCCGGAGTCGAGCATGCCGATGATCATCCCCTCGCCGCGGCTGCCGACGCCTCCCGGTACGCCGCTGCCGGTCCAGATCGCATCGGCGCCGATGAACGTCGGGCCGCGGTAGGTGTCGAGCTCGTAGACCACCTCGCGCTCGATCGCGGCGACGCCGGGCAGTGCCGCCACCTTCGCCGCCTCGTCGGGCGTGAGGCGGAGCGCGATCCCGCTGTGGGTGGCGGTGTAGTGATGGGTCACCTCGGCCAGCCGGGCGATCGCGCCATGGATCGCCCGCACGTGCTCGGCCTGCTCGGCGACGATCTGCGCGAGGGCGGCGCGGCCCTCGCCGCTCTCGATGTCGAGCCGCGCGTTCGGCGCCCGGGAGACCCGCCCGAGCAGACCGGGCTCGGCGAACTCGACGAGGTAGACGAAGCGGCCCGCGGCGTCGGCCTCCGAGTAGACGGGAGCCGGGCCGTCCTGCGCCCGGGCCGGGGCGGTGACGGCTCCGAGCCCGAGCAGGAGCGCTGCCAGAGCGAGGCAGGCCAGCGGGACGGTGAGGTGATCGGGACGTCGCATACGGAAAACCCTCCTTCGATCGGGTCGAGCGGCCGGGAGCTGCGAACGGCACGCGGGGGATCGGAATGCGGGATCGGAAGATGTCTTCATGAGGTGAGCCAAGCGACTATACCGCCGATTCCGGCCTCTCACCAGATCAGGAAGAAGCCTCCCGGCCGTGCCCGCCGGAACGCGGGGCGATACGCTTCCCCCATGCCGACTCCGACCCTCCTCCTCCTCGCCGCGCTGGCCACGCCGCCGGCCGCCCCGCCGCCCCCCGCTCTCGACGCCGATGCCGCCGGCCGGTTCGCCGCCCTCGCGCTCGCCTGCGTCCATCAGGAGTACCCGAACAAGATCGCCCACGTGCTGCAGAGCGACGCCGACGTCGCGCCGCCGCGGCGCCTCACCCCGGCGTTCCACGGCTGCTTCGACTGGCACTCGGCGGTCCACGGCCACTGGCTCCTCGCCCGCCTCGCCCGGCTCGCGCCCGACGCGCCGTACGCCGCCGCGGCGCGGGCCGCGCTCGCCCGGAGCCTCACCCCCGAAAACCTCGCCGCGGAGGCCGCCTACCTCGCCGGCGCGGGGCGCGCCGCGTTCGAACGGCCGTACGGCCTCGCCTGGCTCCTCCAGCTCGCCGCCGAGCTGCGGGAGTGGGACGATCCGGACGCCCGCGCCTGGGCCGCGGCGCTCGCGCCGCTGGAGCGGACCGCGGTGGCGCGGCTCACCGACTGGCTGCCGAAGCTCACCGCGCCGATCCGGATCGGGGAGCACGATCAGACCGCCTTCGCCCTCGGCCTCGCCCTCGACTGGGCGCGCGGCGCGGGCGACCGCGACGCCGAAGCGCTCTTCGCGGCGACGATCCGGCGCTTCTACGCCGGCGATCGCGGCTGTCCACTCGCCTGGGAGCCCTCGGGGCACGACTTCCTCTCCCCCTGTCTCGCCGAGGCCGACGCCGTCCGGCGCGTCCTCCCGCCCGCGGAGTTCGCGGCCTGGCTCACCGCCTTCCTGCCCGAGCTGCCGCGGACGGAGAGCGCCGACTGGCTCCTCCCGGGGGTCGTCACCGACCCCTCCGACCCGAAGCTCGCCCATCTCGACGGCCTCAACCTCTCGCGCGCCTGGATGCTCGAAGGGATCGCCGCCGGGCTGCCGGCGGCCGACGCGCGCCGCGCCGCGCTCCTCGCCGCGGCCCGCCGGCACCGGGAGGAGGCGCTGCCCCGGGTCACCGGCGAGCATTACGAGGGGAGCCACTGGCTCGGGAGCTTCGCGACCTACCTCGTGACCGGCCGCGGGCTGCCCGCCGGGCAGTAGCGGGCGCCGGCGGCCCGGCGTGCCTCTGGTAGGATCGCCGCCGTGCCCGCCGTCGAGATCCGCTCCCTCGCCCGGTCGTTCGGCGCGCTCCGCGCCCTCGACGGCATCGACCTCGATCTCCACGCCGGCGAGGTGCTCGGCCTCCTCGGCCCGAACGGCGCCGGCAAGAGCACGCTGGTCCGCACGCTCACCGGCCGGGTGCGACCGGACGCCGGCACGATCCGGCTCCTCGGTGAAGACGCCGACGCGCCCGGCGCCCGGCGGGCGCTCGGCTACGTCCCGCAGGAGATCGCCCTCTACCCGCTGCTGACGGCGCGCGAGAACCTCGCCCTCTTCGGCCGCTTCCAGGGGCTGGAAGGGGCCGCGCTCCGGGAGGCGGTCGCCCGCGGGATCGCCTTCTCGAGCCTCACCGATCGCGCGAACGAGCCGATCGAGCCGTTCTCGGGCGGGATGAAGCGGCGGCTGAACCTCGCCGCGGGGATCCTCCACCGGCCGCGGATCGTCCTCCTCGACGAGCCGACGGTGGGCGTCGATCCCCAGTCGCGGGAGCGGATCTACGCGATGATCGGCGAGCTCGCCGCCGGCGGCGCCGCGGTCCTCTACACCACCCACTACATGGAGGAGGCCGAGCGGCTCTGCGACCGCGTGGCGGTGATCGACCACGGCCGGGTGATCGCCGTCGGCAGCCGCGACGAGCTCGTCCGTGCCACGATCGGCAGCGATCAGGAGCTGGTCGTCGACGTGGCCGCGCCGTTTCCGTCCGCGCTCGAGACCGCCCTCACCGCGCTCGGCGCCCGGCTCGCGGGGCAGCGGCTCCAGCTCGCCACCGCCGAGCCGGCGGCGGCGACGGCGCGGGTGCTCGACCTCTGCGCCCGGCACGGCGCGAGCGTGACGAACCTGCGCCTCGAGAGCCCGACGCTGCAGCGCGTCTTCCTCCACCTCACCGGCCGGGAGCTGCGGGAATGATCCGGGCCCTCGTGCGCGCCTCCTGGGTCGCGCTCGCCCGCGATCGCACCGCGCTCGCCCTCTCCTTCGTGCTGCCGATCGTCTTCTACTCGATCTTCGCCCTCGTCTTCGGCGGCGACCAGCGCGCCCGGATGCCGCGCGTCAACGTCATCGCGGTCGACGAGGATGGCAGCCCGGTTGCCCGGCGGCTGCTCGCCGCACTCGCCGCCGAGCCGTCGCTGCGGCTCCACACCGCGCCGGGCAGCCGCGAGGGGGAGCCGCCGGCCGCGCCGTTCGACCGCGTGAGCGCCGAGGCCGCGGTGCGCGCCGGCAAGGTGCCGATCGCGCTCATCGTGCCGGAGGGGTTCGGGGCGCAGCGGCCGGACTTCGTCGGCGCCGGCCAGGAGACGACGCCGCTCCTCCTGCTCGCCGACAGCGCCAACCCGATCGCGCCGCAGGTGGTCAAGGGGATGGTGCAGAAGGTGAGCTTCACCGTGCTCGGCGACCTCTACCTCGGGGCCGGCGTCGAGGCCCTCGACCTCTGGGGGGTCGACTTCACTCCCGCCCAGCGGGAGCGGCTCGCGGAGCTCACGGAGTACCTCGCCACCCGAGAGGAGGGCGGCAACGCGACCAAGGGAAGCAGCGGCCCGGGCGGCGGCGAGATGCTGATCCCGGTCACGATCCGCGATCTGACCGGCGAGGAGAAGGAGCGCCCCCTCGTGACCTTCTACGCGAGCGGGCTCGGGGTGATGTTCCTCCTCTTCAGCGCCGCCGGTGCCGGCGGCGCGCTGATCGAGGAGCGGGAGAGCGGCACCCTCGACCGGCTCCTCTCCACCCGCCTCACGATGCGGCAGCTGCTTACCGGCAAGCTCCTCTTCCTCTTCTCGATGGGGTTCGTCCAGATCTCGCTGATGTTCCTCTGGGGGCAGCTCGTCTACGGCGTCGACCTCTTCGGCCACCTGCCCGGCTTCCTGCTCATGGCGGGCTGCACCGCGCTCGTCACCTCGGCCTTCGGCCTCGTCCTCGCCGCCCTCTGTCGCACCCGCAAGCAGCTCGTGGCGGTCTCGAACCTCGTGATCCTCTCGATCTCGGCGCTCGGCGGCAGCATGTTCCCGCGCTTCCTCATGCCCGAGGGGCTGCAGAAGGCGAGCCTGCTCGCCTTCAACTCCTGGGCGCTCGAAGGGTTCCTCGACGTCTTCTGGCGCGGCCAGCCGCTCACCGCCGCGCTCCCCGAGGCGGCGGTGCTCCTCGCCTGGTCGGCGCTCTTCTTCGCCGTCGCGCTGCGCGTCGCCCGGAAGTGGGAGCGCGTCTGAGGCCGCGGCCCCCTAGAGCGTGAGCTCCCGCGCCACCACCGTCTGATCGCCCTGGTTCACCGGCACCGCCGCCGGCCCGCGCGCCTCCTGGAGCGGGCGGCCCGCGGCCGGCAGACCCCGGCTCGCGTCGGCCACCCACGCCGTGACCGGCTCCGTGCCGCCGAGCTCGAGCTCGATCTCCACGCCGGCGGTCGGCAGCGTCGCGATCGCGAGCTGTGTCCCGCGGACGCCCCGCCGCGCGGGTGGCGGCGACAGCGCGACGCCGGCCACCGTCGCGCCCCGCAGCTCGACCCCGGCCGGCAGCCAGAGCCGCGCCAGCGGGGCGTCCCGCTCCGAACGGAGCGTCAGCCGGATCCGGCGGCCGCCGGCCATCGGCTCGATCGTCTCGATCGCCACCGCCGGCGCCGGCAGGTCGAGGCGAGGCGCGGGAGCGGAGAAACCACCGGATGACACCCAGGGCCACGGCCGGCTCGGTGCGAACTCTCCCGCCGCCCGCACCGCGGGCGGCAGGGCGACGGCGGCCGACCAGTGTGCCGCCGCGGCCGTTTCGACGTACTCCAGCGCGAGCCCGCGCGGATGGTGCGGGGTGAAGGCGGGGCGCACGAGCAGCGCGACGGAGAGCCCCACCGCCACGAGGGCGAGCAGGCCCGCCCGCAGCCCGCCGCGGCCGGCTCCGAACGGCCCGAGTGCCGCGGCGCCCACCCAGGCGGCGACCGCCGCGAGCGCCGGGAGCGTCGCGTACCCCATCGTGTCCGGCAGCCGGAGCGCGCCGGGGAGCCAGACGAGCGCGGCCGCCGCGAGGGGCAGGAGCCAGACGGCGCGCGGCGGCGTCTCGCCGCGCCCCGCCCAGCCGGCGAGCGCCGCCACCAGCGCCGGGGCGATGCCGAGATACGAAGCGCCCGGCACGAAATGGGCGAGGGCCAGCCCGCCGAGCGCCCAGAGGAGCCAGGTGCCGAGCCAGAGGCCCCAGCCGGACCAGCGCACAAGGAGGCTTCCGAGGAGCGCCGCCGCCGCCAGGCCGAGGACCACGAACGCCCAGCGGGCGAGCCCCAGCGTGGCCGTCCAGGGCGCCGGGAAGGCGCCGAGCGCGGTGAGCGCCCGGTGCAGGAGCCAGCCCAGCAGACCTCCCGCCACGAGCGCTACCGGCGGGCCGAGGAGGCCGCCGAGAAGACCGCGCGCACCCCGCCGCCGCACCACCGCCTGGCCGCCGAGGAGCAGGAGCGCGGCGAGCGCGAGCGGCAGGCTCCAGCTCTCCGGCCAGCGGATCAGGAGGAAGCCGGCGAGATCGAAGAAGACCGCCCGCCCGGGCGCGACCGGCAGCGCGGGGGCGGCGGCGAGGGCGCGGGTGAGCGCGAGCAGCTGGTCGCCCTCGTGCTGGAGCGAGCCGCGGGCGCAGCGCGCCGCGGTGTCGAGCGGCGTGTGGTAGACGAGCGGTTCGCCGACGAAGGCGAAGTTCAGGCCGGTCAGACCGGCGCGCCGGAAGACCGAGAAGTCGGTGTTGTTCGGCATCCGCCGGTAGACCTCGACGGCGAGCGAGCTGGCGACGGGGCGCCGGGCGTGGCGGCCGAGCAGAGCGGCGAGCTCCCGGTTCGCCTCCCCCGTCTCGAACATCCAGGCGAGACCGGAAGCGCCGAGCGCTTCGGCGTTGAGCACCACCCCGACCTCGGCGAGGTGCGGCCCGCGCACGAACGCCTCGGCGCCGAGCAGGCCCATCTCCTCCCCATCGGTGAAGAGGAGCCAGACCGGGCGGGCGAGCGGCGGCCCGGCGAGGAGCGCGCGGGCCGTCTCGAGCAGCACCACCACCCCGGAGCCGTCGTCGGAGCCCCCGGGGCCGGCGGGTACCGAGTCGTAGTGGGCGACGAGGAGCACCGCGGGCCCGCTCCCCGCCGCCGGCAGCCGCGCGAGCACGTTCGCCACCTCGCCGCAGACCCCGTACTCGTCGCTGCAGGCCCAGTCGCGCTCGACCTCTCCCGCGAGGCCGAGCGCCGCGAGCTCGGCGAGCAGCCGCTCGCGCACCGCCGCGTTGGCCGGCGAGCCGAGCGGATGCGGCGTCCCGTCACCGAGCAGCCGTTCGAGCGTCGCCCCGGCCCGCTGCCCGGAGAACTCGGTGGGCGGCGCCGTCGCCGCCCGGGGCGCCGGCGGCGCCTCGCGCCAGGCGAGCAGGGCAAGGAGCAGGACGAGAAGGAACAGGGCGCCCCCGCCCCGGGGCCGGGCCTCTGGTGTACGGTTCGATCTCATCGCGACCTCCCGAAGGTACGACGACGCGCTCCTGGCCGCCGCATCGTACCGCCCGCCGGCCCTCAGTCGCCGAGCAGCAGCGTCGGCGGCAGCGCGGTCTCCCCGGCCAGCCCCTCGTCGGCGAAGGTGACGGCGATCGCCCGCACCCCGCCCGCCCCCCACGCCTCCCGGCCGAGGAGCCAGGCGCGCACGAAGCGAGCCACCGCGAGGCGGGCGGGCTCGCGGGCGAAGGCGAGATGCCGGGGATCGCGGGCGAGGCCGGCGAGGCGGGGGGTGAGCGAGCGCTCGAGCGCCGCGAGCTGTTCGGCGGCGTCGAAGCGGAGCCAGCCGGCCTCGGCCCGGCGCTCGATCCGGTCGGTGTGGATCGCCGGCGGGAGCGAGGGGCGGAGCGCCGGCGCCTCCACCCGGCAGAGGCCATCCTCCACCCGCACCGTCCACGGCTCGTCGAGCCGGACGTGGTACCGGTAGGTGACCGGTACCCGGATCTCGACCGTCGTCGTCCCGAGCGGGAGCAGATCCCAGAGCACCCACCGCTCGTCGGTGCGGCCGAGCGTCTCGACGCTCTCGGCGATCGCCACCTCGAGCCGCCCCCCTTCAGCCGCGGTGACGGTGGGCAGGTCGGCGAGGAACCGCTCGGTGACGTTGCCGGTGAGCAGCCCGCGGGCGACCCGCTCCGCCCGCTCGGCGAGCGCGGCGGGAAGGCGCCCGGCGGCCGCCCCGAGCCGCTCGAGCCGGGCGAGGACGAGGGCGAGCGCGACCACGAGGAGCGCCGCGATGGCGACCAGCGCCACCGGCCAGCGCAGCAGCCGCACCCACTCCCGGGAGCCCCGGGGCTCCCCCCCGCTCATCCCGGCCGCCGGCTTCTCGTGCTCGTCATCGCCGCCTCCCCGGGCGGCCCCGCTTTCACCGGTCGCCCGCTCCCGATGTTCGCACGACCGGCGCCTTCCCACCCGCGTTGAGGGCGGGGCTACACTCTCCGACATGGCCCGAAACCTCTCCACCCTGGCCCTCCTCGTCCTCCTCTCGCCCGCCACCGCCCTCGCCACGCCGCCGCCCACGCTCCGCGTCGACCTCGTCCATTACGGCGGCCGCGGCACCGAAGGGTTCGCCGTGGAGCGGGTCCTCGTCGAGCCGCTCCCCTGGCCCGGCCACCCGGAGCGCCGCGTGGACGACACGAACCTCGGCAAGTACCGCTTCGTGGTCACCGACCCCGCGACCGGGCAGGTCCTCTACTCCCGCGGCTCCTCCCCCGTCTACGGCGAGTGGGAGACGACCGCCGAGGCGGCGGCGAAGACGCGGGCGTTCGGCGAGTCGCTGCGCTTCCCGCTCCCGGCGGGCGAGGTGCGGGTGGCGATCGAGAAGCGGGATGCGGCAAACGCATTCCGCGAGCTCTGGGCGACCACCGTCGACCCCGCCGATCCGCTCATCGACCGCGCCGCCCCGCCGCCGGCCGGCGAGCCGATCGTCCTCTTCGAGTCGGGGCCGCCGCCGGTGAAGGTCGACCTCCTCCTGCTCGGCGACGGCTACCCCGCGGCCGAACGGGGCAAGTGCGAGGCCGACGCCCGCCGGCTCACCGACGCGCTCTTCGAGGTCGAGCCGTACCGCTCCCGCCGCGTCGACTTCAACGTGCGCGCGCTCTGCCCGGAGGCGCGGGAGAGCGGCATCTCCCGCCCCTCGCTCGGCATCCACCGCCGCTCCCCCGCCGGCACCACCTACGACGCCTTCGGCGCCGAGCGGTACGTGCTCAGCTTCGACAACCGCGCCTGGCGCGACCTCGCCGCGCAGGCGCCGTACGACATCGTGGTGATCGTCGTCAACGGCCGCACCTACGGCGGCGGCGGGATCTTCGGGGAGTACGCGACGGTGGCGGCCGACAGCCTCTGGGCGCCGTACATCGTCGTCCACGAGCTCGGCCATCACTTCGCCGCCCTCGCCGACGAGTACTACACCTCGCCGGCGGTCTACGAGCCGGCCACCGAGCGGCGCGAGCCGTGGGAGCCGAACGTCACCGCCCTGCTCGACCCGGCGGCGCTCAAGTGGGCCGACCTCCTCACCCCGGGCACGCCGGTCCCCACCCCCTGGGAGAAGGAGGCGTTCGACACCCGCGCCCGCGAGATCCAGGCCGAGCGGCAGCGCCTGCGCGAGGCCCGGCGCCCCGAAGCGGAGATGGACGCCCTCTTCCTCCGCCAGCGCGACGAGGAGGAGGCCCGCCTCGGCGCCGAGCGCCACGCCGGCGCGGTCGGGGCCTTCGAAGGGGCCAACTACGAGGCGACCGGCTACTACCGCCCCGCGGCCGACTGCATCATGTTCACCCGCGACCGCGTCCCCTTCTGCCCCGTCTGCCGCCGCGCGATCGAGCGCGTCATCGACCTCTACGCCGCCCCCCTGGAGGGCGGCAGCCCACCCTGAACGCCGGCTGCGGCCGGGTCAGTCGTCGAGGGTGATCTCGACGATCTCCTCGGCGGCGAGGTCGACCGTCGCCGCGGCGGCACCGAGCTCGATCCGGTAGCTCCCGGCGGGGAGCCCCGCGAGCAGGAGCGGGGCGTCCGGCGCGAGACGCAGCGGCGTACCGAGCAGTTGCACGAGGAGACCCAGATCCCAGCCGCCAGGGGCAAGGAGACGGGGCACGCCGCCGCTCCCCTCTTCCTCGAGACGGACGAGGAGCCGGGCGTCGCCGAGGGTCGCCCGCAGCCCGCCGCGCGCCTCCCGCCAGGGGACCCAGCTCCCGAACGACCACCCCCCGCCGGTCGTCGCCGCCACCCGCACCCGCTCGGGCAGCGGCGGGGAGAGCTCCGCCGTGGCCTGGCCGGTCGCGTCGGTGGTGAGGATCCGCACCCCCTGCCCGGCGAGATCGAGGAAGACGAACGCCCCCGAGGCCGGCGCCCCGGCGGCGGTCGCGACCCGCACCGCGAGCTGGGGCCGGCGCCCCTCGCCCAGCACCAGCACGATCTCCGGCTCGGGCCGGTCGGCCTCGAGCACCCCTTCGACGATCTCGCTCGCGAGGTCGCCTTCCCGCGCCTGCACCGCGTACGGACCCGGCGGGATGCCCGAAAGCACGAACGCCCCGTCGGCGCCGGACAGAGCGAACGCGCCACCCAGGAGCTCGCTGACCCGGGCCCGGGCGACCGGCTCCCCCTCGTCGTCGACGACCCGCCCGGCGAGCCCCTCGCCCGGGAAGCGCAGGGCGACCTCGAAGCGCTCCACGGCCGGGATCGTGACCTCGAGCGGCGGCGAAAGCCCGCCGTCAGGGGCGTTCCAGGTCACCGTCCAGCGACCCGCGACGAGCTCGGTGGTCCCGAACGAGCCGTCGGGCGCAACCTCCACCAGCACCGGCGGCCGACGGCCGCGTGACGCCTGCTCCCGGCTCCAGGTCAGGCTGCCCCCCGTCGCCCGGTAGGAACCGGACCAGACCGTACCGCTCACCTCGGGCCCGTCCGCCTCGCACTCGACTTCGATCTCGGGCTCGCCGGCGGGCACGTTCACCGCCTGTTCGCAGAGCACGCGCAGATCCGTCCGGACGCTCACCAGCACCGGCCCGGGCGGCACGTGCCGCACCGTCGCCCGCCCCTCGCGCAGCGGTGCCCGGAGCAGGTCGAGCGCCTGCCACTCGCCGCGGAGGTCCACGGTGGCCTCGGCGGTGTGGCGCTCGGCATCGGCGAGGGCGAGCCCGGCGGCGACGACGTGCACCGTCGTGCCTTGCGCGAGCGCGATCTTGCCGGCGTCGGCCACCGGCTCCTCGTCGTCGAGGAGCAGGTCGCGGTGGGCGCGGGCCCGGGCGGGGGCGTCCACGCGCAGGAGCAGCGGCCCCGCCCGCAGGCCCGAGAGCCGGAAGTGGCCGTCGCTGCCGCTCACCGCCTCGACCAGATCGCCGAATATCCAGGCGATCCCCGGCCCGTACGGCCCCGGCCGCGGCGCCCAGATCCGCGCCCCGGCGAGCGGCTCGCCGGTGTCGGCGGCGACCACCCGGCCCGTCACCTCGAGACCGCGGCCGAGGACGAGATCGCCCAGGTCCCGCCACTCCCCCGCCGCACCGGGCACGACCGGCCAACGCTCGCTCACCGCCCCCGGCGCCCCGGCCTCGAGGTGCACCTTCGCGCCGGGGGACAGATCGAGGAGGAACCGCCCGCTCTCCTCGACGGTGGGATGGAGGGAGTGTGATCCCTCGACGATCTTCAGCCAGGCGCCGGCGAGCGGCTGCCGGTCGCCGCCGACGATCCGCCCTTCGATCGTGAACGCCCGCGGCAGGGTGAGCTCGACAACCGGCGGGAAGGGCGGGTTGCCGCGCGCTCGCCCCTCGAGATGACGATCCGCCGTTCCCCGTAGATCGAGTGGTGCCAACGGCAACCCCTCCAGGCGCGCCAGGCCGTCGGCGCCGCTCCGGGCTTCGACGAGGCGGCCGTACCGGACCGTCCCGCCGGCCACCGGCAGAGCATCGTCGCCCACCAGCCGCACCGTGAGAGCGACGCCGGGGGCGAGGGTGTCGGTGCCGAGGTCGTTGGCGCCCGCCCGCAGCTTCACCTGCCGTGTGGTGAGGGCCCGGCCGCCGGCGCGCAGCACGAGCACGGCGGGGCCGGGCGGACGCCCGGCGAGCTCCCACCGCCCGTCGGCCCTGCTCTCCCCCCCGGCGCGGGAGATGAACCCGTCGGCCAACCAGCTCTCGAGACCGATCCGCACTCCCGCCAGGGGCCGCCTCTCTTCGTCCACCACCCGGCCGAAGGCGCGGGCACCGGGTGCGAGGTGCACCGTCGCGGGCAGCTCGGAAGGGAGCCCGCGGAGGGTGGTCTCCATGAGCTCACCACCCGGCTGCACTAAGACGGAGAGCGTCTCGCGGTCGGGCAGCCCGGCCCACCGCACGCGCCCCCGCTCGCTCCGCTCTCGCGACCAGAGTCGCGGCGCGGTCGCGCCGGATCCCAGGCGGTGGAGCATTTGGAGCATCGCCTCGGGGCGGAGCAGATGGACCGCCACCCCATCGACCGGGCTCCCTTCGGGATCGGTCAGCAGGATCTCGACCCCGCCCGTCCGCGTCGCGGCAAGCTCCGCACGCGTGCGGCCCGCCGGCAGATCGACCCACCACGACTCCTCCGCCGCCCCGACGAGCCGCAGCCGCCACGGCTCGTCCGGACGGTGCGGGAGCGCGAGCCTCCCCCCTTCCGGCACCGGCCAGGAGGGGAGGAGGCGCTCCGGGAAGAGATCCCACATCGGGGCCGGCGCCGCCACGAGGCGGAGCGGCGGCGGCGGTTCGTCCTCCCGCGCCGGCCGCGGGCGCGTCACCCGCACCTCGAGCCGGCCGGGGTCTTCCGGCCCCAGCTCCGCGCCGAAGCGTTCCATCGCCCGCGGCGCGTGCCGCTCCGACCAGGCCCAGACCGCAAGCGGCACGGCGGCTTCACCGCTCGCCTCTCCGGCCGGCGGAGCGGCGAGGACGCTCCCGTCTTCGTAGAGCAGCCGCCAGTCGGGTGGCGTCTCGCCGGCGGCGAGCGCGGGGGAGAGGAGAAGAGCGAGGAGGATGAGCGCCGCGATCATTGCGAATCGCCTCCTGCCGAGCGCCCGAGCGCGACCATCACGAGTCGGCCCGGCAGCAGCGGCGAGACGAGGTCGGGTGAGCTGGCCATGACGAGGAGCGCCAGGCGGCGCCCCCGGAGGTCGGCCTTCAGGTGGGTGATCTCGTTGATCGGAGAGATCGGGAGCGGCACGCGGCCCAGCACCCCACCGTCAAGAGCGAGGACGATCAGCTCCCACTGCTGCCGGCCGCCCGGGACACTCCGAACCAGGAGGCCGACCCCCTCGGGCAGCGGCACGATCTCGTCGAGGGTCCGCCGTGCGTCGAGCCACTCCCAGCGCTCCGGCGGAGAGAGGATGCGGGCCGCCTCCTCTCGGGTCAGGCGTGCACAGTCGTCGGTGAGGCCGAGCGCAACCGTGTCCCAGGTGCGCAGCAGCTTGCCCGCCGCATCGAAGTGATGAGCCCCCGCCTGCACGCCGGGGACCACGACGAACGAGCCGTCGGCGAGAAAGCGCGTCGATCCGAGGCCGAACAACGGGCAGGCGTTCAGGTTCGGAGCCCTGGGGCCACGCGAATCGAACACCACCGGACGCAGGTCCTCGAGACCGGCGGTCAGCGTGCCGAACCAGGCGATCTCCCCTTCGGGGGCGTACTCGCCCTCGTCGTCCCGCCGGGCGCCGAGGACGATCACCTTCCCGCCGTGAAGGTCGAGATCCTCGATGAAGTCGAAGGGTGCAGCCTCTCTGCGCACCGGGTCCTTCCGGGTCCGCCAGGTGAGGGCGGCGAGGAAGGCCCCGGCGAGGATCTCCTCCCCGTGGGTCGCGAGGTGTTGCGAGAAGAAGAAGCCGCCCGGCGTCCCGGTGCCGGGCACGATCGTCTCGATCCGCTCTCCGAACGGCTGGAGCGACATCTCGACCACGCCCTTCGGGCCGAGGGCGAGGTAGACGCTCTCGTCGGAGGCCCACCGCAGATCGAACGCCCCCGCGCACGCCGCCGGCAGCGGACGATCCCAGAGGATGCGAAGGGAGAGCGGTGCCTCGGCGCCGAACGCCACGCTCGCGACGAGGAGGAGTGGAAGGAGGAGGCCCGCTGCCACGGCAAGCCCTCTGGCAGAGAGGGTCCGCATGAGCTCGTTCTCCTGGAAATCCAGAAAGAGTCTCCCCCCCCCCCCCCCAAGGGCTGTCAGCCTTTCCCTTGTCCGTCTGTTTCCCCGGCTCTGCCCGTTGCTCAGAGGGACGCGAAAGCGGGTGCGCGGTGGAGACGGCGATCGAAGGTGAGGGTGCGGTCACAGCCGGCGCGCTGGTTGCGCAGACCGATCAGGTGGTCGGAGAAATCGCCGCCTCCGGCGCGGTAGCGCGCGACCGCCTCGAGGGTGAAGTCGACCCGATCGCCCGCTTCGACTCAGAGCGCCTCCCGGATCCTTTTCGGGATCGTGACCTGCCCTTTCGATGTGAGTGTCGCCATGATGGTCACGTCCGGGCCTCCTTACTTTTTTCCTTACTTTACTCGATCCCCCGCTTGCCGGCATCCGGTGTCGATCTGGAGATCCCCGGCGTTCCGAAATCCAGCGCCGCCCGGCCTGAACCTCCCGGGGCCTCCGGAGGGGCCGAGCGAACCGTCATATCGATCGGCGGACCGGTGGCCGCGACGGCGGCGACGCCGCGGGCTCGGGCTCGATTCGGGCGCGGAATAGCGCTGCCGCCCGGCGCTCCGCGAGCGGGTCGGGGAGCGGCCGGGCGGCGGGGTGGTGCGGGCCGGGGGTGGCGCTCCTACGCCGCCTTTTCCCAGCCGAAGGGGATCTCGGCGGGGAAGCGGGCGAGGAGGATCCGCTCCCGGTCGGCGAGGTAGAGGCCGCCCTCGCGCTGGCGGTCGTAGCCGACCCAGGAGGCGAACGGCACGGCGTCGAGCAGCCCCTGCACCGCGATCGTCTTGGTCTTCTTGCGCGGGTTGGCGGCGAGCTCCTCGCGGGCGCCCGCGTACCGGCTGCTGGCGGCGAGGTGGGACTGTTCGGCACCGAGCTCGAAGAAGCAGACCTGCCGGAAGATCTTGCCGGGGCGGCGGGTCGCGTACCAGGCGTACTCGACCGGCGTCAGGTTCGAGAGCACGAGCAGCTCGATCGGCGAGAGGATCGCGTAGAGACGCGGGTCGCGCCGCGCCGGCGGCGGGGCGCCGAGGAGGCGGCCGATATCTTCCGGGCTCGTGCCATCCGGGCACTCGCTGGCTTCGAAGCGCTGGAGCTCGGCCATCGGCTCCATGCGCAGCGCCTGGCCGCCGGTCTTCACGATGTAGACCGTCTCGTAGGCCGCGATCGGCGTGGCGCTGAAGGCGTTGTTCGAGAGCGCGGTCTTCGTCCGCTTGCCCGCCCGCACCGCCGCGAGCGCGGCGACCATGTCCCCCTGCGCATCGCGCCAGCCGCCCTCCGGCAGGAGGGAGAAGGCCGGCTCGCCATCGTTCAGGCGGAGGTCGGCGAAGATCGCCCGCCCCTGGAAATGCTTGCCCGAACCGGGCGAGAGGTGGTGCGCGAGGCCGCCGATACCGAGGCTGGTGGCCACCATCGAGCCGTGGGGGATGGTCAAGACGAGGTTCGGTCGGTCCATGCCTTCTCCTTGCGGGACGAGCCCGTCGCCGGGGAGAGCCTAGTCGAGATGTCCGGCGGCGACAAGGAACGCGCCGGGAGCCCTTTGCGCGGCTCCCCCGGGATCGCCTATGCTCCCGCCCCAGTTCGCTTTTTCAGGAAGGAAGGTTGCCACTGATCGCTCCCGGGCGGCACGATCCCGATCTCTCGGACCGTATCCGGCGCGGCCTCGCCGTCGCCGCGCTCGCCGGTCTCGTCACGCTCGCGCTCCTGCCGGTGCTCGGCGCCGACTTCGTCTGGGACGACCGCGCCGACGTCCTCGACAACCCCGCCGCCACGCCCGCCGGGTTCGCCGCGGCGCTCGGCACCACGAACCGGCCCCTGCTGAAGGCGACCTACGCCCTCCAGCGCCGCGTGAGCGGCGACGATCCGCTTCCGTTCCACACCGGCAACCTCGCGCTCCACCTGCTCGCCACCGCCGCTGTCTTCGCGCTCGTGCGGCGCTCGCTCCCGGTCCGCGCCGCTGCCCGAGCCGGCGTCACGCGCGATCTGGCGGCCTGGCTCGCCGCCGCCCTCTGGGCGCTCCATCCGGTGGCGGCGGAGACGGTCGCGCCGGTCATCGGCCGCTCCGTCCTCCTCTCGAGCGGGCTCCTGCTCGGTGCGCTCCTGCTCGTCACCGGCGCTCGGCCACCCGGCTGGCGGGCGATGCTCGCCGCCGGCGCGCTCGCCTTCCTCGCCCCGCTCGCCCGCGAGACCGCGCTCGTGACACCCGCGCTCGGTCTCCTCTGGCAGCTGACGCTCGGCGCCCGCGAGCCGCGCGCGGCGTGGCGCCGCCGCCTGCTGCCGCTCGCGGTTGGCAGCGGTCTCGCTGCGGTCGGAATCGCGCTCACCGCCCGCCACCGGGAGCTGCTCGCCTTCAGCCTCGCCGAACGCGCCCCGCTCGCCGCGCTGCGCGGCAACGTCCACGCCCTCTTCGCCCTCGCGCGCCTCTGGCTCTTCCCCGCGCAGCTGTCGATCGACCCCGCGCCGGCCGCCGACCTGCCGTGGAGCGCGCCCGCGACGCTCGTCCGTGTCGCGCTGCTCGTGGCAGCCGCCGGGTTCGTCGGCGCCGCGCGCCGGCGCGCGCCCGCCGCCGCCTTCGCCACCGGCTGGACGCTGCTCGCCCTGGCGCCCACGAACTCGTTCATCTGGCGCCTCGATCCGGTCGCGCCCCGCGCGCTCTACCTCGCCGCGATCGGGCCGCTCCTGCTCCTCGCGCTCGCGGCCGCCCGGCTGCCCCTGCCGCTCCGGCGCGCGCGCCCGGCGGCCGTCCTGATCATCGTGCTCGCGGCCGCGCTGCCACTCGCGATGCTCGCGCACCTGACCCAGACGCGCGCCGGGCTCTGGCGCGAGCCCGCCGCGCTCTGGGCCGACGCCGCCGCCAAGAACCCGGGAAGTGCCCGTCCGTGGCAGAACCTCGGGGTCGCCCACCTGCTCGCCGACCATCTCGATCCCGCCGAAGAAGCCTTCCGGCGCGCGCTCACGCTCGCGCCCGAAGAGAACCGGGCGCGCTGCGCCCTCGAAGCGATCCAGATCCGCCGCCTCACGCTCGCGGCGGAAGAGAGGAGACCCTGAAGATGCGAAGAAGGAGAGTCCAAGCCGGCCCGGTGCTCGGGGTGGTGCTCGCCGCCATCCTGTTCGCCGCCGTTCCCGGATACGCCCAAGGCGGCTCGTGTGCTCACTGCTGCATGCTGCCCTGCATCGAGGCCCAGATCTGGAAAGCGAAGCACATGAAGGGCTTCTACCAGCACCTCGCCAAAGTTCCGCGACTCACCGCAGAGGAGTACGAGCGCCGCGAGCTCGACGCCAGGAAGGTCGCCAGCAGGATGACCCGGGTCTATCTCGGCGGCAACCCCTCGTGCAAGTACGACACCCCCGATCCCCGCGACCCGACCGCCTGGCGGATGCGCCTCCACGAAACCGGCTTCTCGGTCCGGGAGGTGGCCGGGATCGAGGATTGGGACCTCACCCTCCGGGTCGACCCGGAGACCTGTGCCCTCACCCATCCGCGCGGCGCCGAGGTTCTGCCGACGATCACCCCCTGCGAGGGGATCGGTCGCGCCATCGTGACGCACGAGCAAAAGCACATCGACGACTGTCTCGCGCACCGGGCGCGGGGCGGTGGCGCTCTCTCCCTGGCCCAGAACGCGCTCGACGAGGTCGCCGGCTACGAGGCCGAGCTGAAGGTACTCGAACAGCTCCGGCTCGACTCGGCCAGACACTGCACCAAAGAGTCCTGCGAGAGCACGCAGACACAGTTCGATCAGGCTGCGGAATGGTTCTACACCGATGTCCGGCTGCTGCTCGGCATCCATCCGAAGCCGTCGCCGAAGAGCCCGCTGGCCCACGCATACAAGAGGAACCGAGGATGATTCCGATCCTTCGCACGCGCGGTGGCTTCATCACGTTCGTCACCGCTCTCACCATCGCCTTCGGCACCTGCGCCGTGGGTGCCGACGAGCTCCTCATCCCCGTCGACCCTTGGGCCGACCTCAGTCAGACGATCCAGAAAGCCTGCGCCGATCCCCGGTCCCAGGCCTGTGCGTACGCTCGCGACTACCTCACGATCCGGGTGCTCGCCACGCTCCGGGTCTTCATCGACCGGCGCGACGACCAGGCGGCGGCGATGGGCCGTCTCGCCGCGGACGCCGCCGACAGCCGGCTGCGCGCCGCCGCCGCCGAGGCGCTCGCGGTGCCGTTCGCCGCGAACGAAGACACGCCGCTCCTCGCCGAGCTCGCCGACGATCCGGTCCCCGCGGTCCGCGACGCGGCGCGCCGGGCGCTCGCGAGCAGCGGCGACCCGCGGGCGCAGCGGCTCGCGCGCCGGATCCGGAGCGGCTCACTGACGGGAGAGCCGGACGAGACGCCGGAGAAGCCGCCGGCCGCCGCCGCGATGGGCGTGCCGCTGCCCGCCGACGCGATCTATCTCTTCTTCGCGAGCGAGCCCGCCAACGGCCGGTACGCCTGGTGGACGGCGAAATCGCCGGCCGAGGTCGCCGCGGCGCTCCGCGGCAAGGCGAAGAAGGGACCGCTGACGCCGGCCGAGTTCCGCGCCCACGCCGAGGCCGCGAGCGAGACCCCGGAGATCGAGGATGGCGAGCTGCCCTCGGCCGAAGCGATGGCGCGCGCCTTCGAGATGGCCGAGCAGATGATGGCGGC